>Ga0209262_10000297_pt1 | contig 24981 bp, 20 predicted proteins | sample Lowcelwee11metaG_FD_187171 | JGI IMG/M metagenome (GOLD analysis project Ga0209262, IMG submission 187171) | Freshwater pond sediment microbial communities from the University of Edinburgh, under environmental carbon perturbations - Low... | ecosystem: Environmental > Aquatic > Freshwater >... | reverse complement strand
TGAGATTTGAGTTTCATCAATCAATGAATGAGATTTGAGTTTCTGATTTCAATGAATGAGATTTGAGTTTCTGATTTCAATGAATGAGATTTGAGTTTCTGATTTCAATGAATGAGATTTGAGTTTCATCAATCAATGAATGAGATTTGAGTTTCTGATTTCGAACAATGATACAACTTGATTTGTTTGTGTTGTTAATATTTTTGATTTAACTTGTATTCTCAAATATATTTGAAGATGAAATATATTTGAAGTATAGAACAATAATTTGAAAATCAATGAATGAGATGTAAGTTTCTGATTTCAAACAATCAATGAATTTTAAGATTCTGATTTCAATCAAACATGATTCATATTCGAATTCATATTCGAATCTCAAAATAACAAACATATCAATCTATTCAAACTATAATTTAATTTAAATCAAATAAAAATCTAAATTCAATACCAACAATAAAACAATCATTTTAATTTCAAACTTTATATTCAACATCAAAAGATGATTTCTTCTTTGACACAGAGATATGAGAATCTTAAACAAACTCCAACTGTGTTTCCAAAACAAAAACAAAGGACAGAACATGGAACAAATGAAGATGTGATTTTATATTCACAAATGGAAAACTCAACTGTTTGTTCGTTATATGATTTCCCAGCATGTTCAAGAATTCAATTATATACAATGTCAATCTTAAATTATGTTCCATTTACTGAGCAAGATTTACTTGAACTCGATCAAGTGTCTCTCGCATATTATCTTCAAGTTCGACTTCTTTGTCCATATTTACTTCAAAAACCAAGAGCATCAAATGTTACCTTATCAAACGTAAAACCTAAATCAGAGAATGAAATATTTTTATTAGGTAAATCAGGTATCGTGATACCTGCAAGTAACATTGATTCTCAATCAGAATCATATAATTTTTCTTATTTAAATATTCCTATTCAAACATGGTTGTTTTGGTATGGACAATATCCACCAGCAATTACATTTAATGAATACGTTGTACTTGAAAATATACCTGAAAATATTTTGGATAGAGCACTGAGAACTTTGGGTATCACAAATGTCGAATCATTGTATCTCGAACATAAATTGTTTATTCTTTCTAGGAACCATGTTTTTCCTGAGGTTGAAACATCCATCGAGCAACTCGAATGTACAATGGAATCATGTGATTTATCAAAATGGAATCAAAAAGAAGACAACACACTTGATCAATCAAACCCAGAACAATCAAACCCAGAACAATCAAATGATAAAACAAAAGATGATAACCTCAATTTTCATTTTACTCAAAATGAATGGTTAAATGATTTATCCATCACATCACATAAATATCAAAATGAACCGTTCGATAATCCATTATTCTTTAATTCAGATTTTAAAATGTAATATTTGAACAAATTCACAAAAGAATCTTTCTTTTGTGAATCCAAAATAATGAGTTGTGCACCAGCCAGCACATGCACATTTACACCAGATAGATCAAACCCAGATTCTGTAACTGTCGGTAACCACCATTACGTCCTTGGATATTGTAATTTTCCTTTACCCGGTGATTTTATTGGTGCTTCACCTAATTTTCCTGATGATTCTGTATATCAGGCTGTTTGTGAATCTCTATCACCAACTGTTCATAATGGAAGTATTTTTGGTTCATATCGCGATCCAGAATGGGTTCATGATTCTGCTGGTTCCATAATATCTACACAATCAATATCAGATCCTGATTATTGGAACCAAAACACTTGCACGATAAGTTCATGTCACAGACCAAACGAAAGTAAGAGTGATTGTGACACGAGTTCCTTTTCATCTGATAATGGATTGAAAGGAAGAAGACCTCGATGTCGTCGTGTGGGATACTCTGGATTTCCACAACCATGTTGTTTCAAAGATGTTAGAGGATGTGAAATAGGTAGTTTACATGAAACAACTCCATCTACTAATGGTGGAGTTGCTGTATGCAATCCAAATTTAGCTAATTTAGGAGGAGAAACTTGTGGAAATTCGATTGACATGACCGAATATTGTTATGGATTTGCGGCTCCTAAATATATCAGTCTTTCACTTCCAGGATCAGGTAACAGTCTTCGAAGATTTGAAAATGCATGGTTATCAGGGGATTGTGTTAAATTTATTACGAGACAAATCATTAAAACACCAAGTGGTAATGAATTTTGTTCTTGGCAAAACTATCGAGTAGATGGATCAAATAAACCGGTAACAACTAATTTTTCAGCTGCAGGGTTTACCAGAGCAAGAAAAATTATGACGAGAGTTTTGAAAGAATTTATGAAGTTGTTTGGTGGTATTAGAAATCCTGGTGATAAATATTATACACCATTACAACAAAAACTATTTGATGTTTGTTATAATTATCCTGGGTTATGTTCAGAAGGTTTAAGAACCATTTGTTCATCAGAGACACCTGATACACTGAAAAGAAATCCGGCATTAGCAAAGTGGTGTGGTTGTTACATGCCAGATGGACAGTACTCGCGTTATACATCAAAATTTGGTGTTCCAATTGAATGTACACCTGTTTGTACACAACCAACTACAATAAAAAAAGTTCAAGCTAATTTACGTGATATACAAAATTGCGGTCGAAACGTATGTGTAATTGATGATGTAAACATAGATTTATATAATTCAACTATTGCTGGTGACATTGAACTCAAACAGTTGTGTGGTGGTTGTTCGGGTTCTTCGTCTTGTGGTTGTTTCATTGATGATGTAAATATTAGTTTGGTCAATTCAAAATTAGAAGGTGGAATCAACATTGGTCAAACTTGTGGTAGTCAAAAATGTTATAAAACTGGTGGATCTGATGGTCTTCAAAAAATTGAGGTTCCGTGTGGTTCAAATACAGATCCATTTGCGAGTAACACTGATGATAACTCTGTAAGTGTTGTTCGTGAGAAAAGAATAAGTACTCAGAGTTTAATATTGGTTGGTGTTGTCTTTGTTTTATTGATAATAATTTTGTATTTTTTGTTGAGACCAAAGAAAATAAAAGTAGTTCGACCTGTAATTCGAAGAAGATAATCTATTTTTTTAATTGGTTGTTTTAATTGAATATGTGAAAGAAATGATATTTTGTTTTTGATGAAGATAAGTATGAGATTTAAGATTTGAGTTTTGAGTTTTAAACAATGATATAGCTTGATTTATTTGTGTTGTTAATATTTCTGATTTAACTTGTATTCTCAAATATATTTGAAGATGAAATATATTTGAAGCATAGAATAATAATTTACAAATCAATGAAATATATTTGAAGCATAAAATAATATTACAAATCAATGAATGAGATTTGAAACATAAAATAATAATTTACAAATCAATGAATGAATGAGATTTGAAGTTTCTGATTTACAAATCAATGAATGAATGAGATTTGAGTTTCATCAATGAATGAATGAGATTTGAGTTTCATCAATGAATGAATGAGATTTGAGTTTCATCAATGAATGAGATGTAAGTTTCAAACAATAATATTAACAATAATATAAATGAGTTTATATTATTGTTAATATTTCTGATTTAACTTGTATTCCCAAATATATCTGAAGTATAGAATAATAATTTGAAAATCAATGAATGAAATTCGAGATTTACAAATCAATGAATGAGATTTCAAATTTCAAATCACAAACAATCAAACAAATATATCTAATTCATAAATTAATAGTTGAAAAAAATATGGGAACAACATTTTCAGCTTCAGGTGTCGACAATGAATGTGTTGGAATTATAAATGATTTTGGTGTTGGATTTAGTACACTTGATGGTTGGAAATCAGCATGGACAAGTCGAAATTGCATTGACCAGTTTCGATCAAGAGCATTTCCTAATTTCACATATGATCCTGTCAGAGTTTCTTTAATTTCAAAAGATTTTCTTAAGATCTATGAGAGATATACACTTACTTATAATAAAACAATAACTTCATCTGGTCAACCAAACTACGATGCTTTTCAAGAGAATCTTCGCGAGATGTGTATCGCAATACCTGGGGCATGTGATGGAGCGATGTTCGGACCAGGACCAGATGAACTTTTTTTAGGTGATCCAGTATGCACAAATCAAACTAGAGAATCAATTTCAACAAATTTGAGTAAAATACAATGGTGTGGGTGTTTTGTTGATCAAGCTATTGGTATTAATCCTGGTTGTGATCCAATATGTAACCGACAAGATACAATCAGGAAATCATTGGGTGAAGGAAGGGTTGAGCGTTGTACAGATCCAATATGTGTTATTGACAATGTGACTATAACTCTCGCTCAAACTCAGTTTGGTGGTGAAATAAAAATTAATCAAGTGTGTCCTGCATGCACGGGTTCTGATTGTATATGTGTAGGATCTATTTCTGCAATACAAACATCAGGTTTACAAGCAGAAGTGAATCAAGCTTGTAAACCCGGTTCATCTTGTTTCGAAACAAATGAAACGACAGGTCAACAAACGATAGTTCCTTGTGCAGATTCCGGAGCTTCAATTGCTTCAGTTGGAATGTTTCCTTTACCTATTTGGTTTTATATAATTCTCGGGATAATAATTTTGATATTTTTAATAATAGGTATTTCTATATCTCGCTCAAGTATAAAAAATAAAAATCTCTCATCTTCAATAAAAACAGGTGGAAATAAACCTGTCGCACCTCGAAAATGAGAAAACATTTTTTACAAAGTTAAAATGCCCAAATCAAGTTCGTCATCAACTGTAACTGAAACAATTATTGTTGGTGGGGGTCTCACAACAACCACAGATAGTTCAAGCGATATTTTAGATCCTTCAAGTAAAAGTTGTAGTTCTTCATCAGGTAGTTCAGGATCATCAAGTAGTTCAAGTTCAACACCGAAGAAAAAAAAGAAAGGACGTTCCCGTAGAAACAAAAAGAAAAGAGAAAGTAGTAGTTCATCATCCTCATCAGATACAACTACAGTTACAATGACACATCATCGAAGAAGATATCCATTACCTGAACAACAGTGTCAAGAAGAAAAGATACCTTGTGTTTTACAAAGAGGTCCTTGTGGGCCTGTAGGACCAACAGGACCAATGGGACCAAAAGGTGAAAGGGGACAAAAAGGTATTCAAGGAAACTGTGGTATGACAGGACCACAAGGAAGTGATGGTCCTGAAGGACCACAAGGTTGTGCAGGACCAAGAGGAGTAGCGGGACCTGCAGGACCACCTGGACCACAAGGTCCAACAGGATCGCGAGGACCACAAGGAATACAAGGAATACAAGGTTGTAGAGGAATTGCTGGACCAACAGGGCCTGCTGGGATTTGTTCATGTTCATCAACTGTAATTGTTACTTCAAATATTCAATTGACTGATGAATGTATTGTTATTGTTGATCAAACATGCTCAAAAGTAACACTGACTTTACCTGAAAATCCTGATGATACGAGAATAATAAAAATATTATCTATTAGTGGAACAATGAAACATGATGTTGTTTCAAGTACAACAGCAAGTATCAATGGACAAAAACATAAAACATTATTGAGTGGTAAATTTGTTACATTCTTATATTATCAAGGAAACTGGTATGTACCATTGTAAATTTGATATGTGTATTATTTTTTAATTTAACTAATTTAAATTAGTTAAATTAAGATTTTAATTAATTAAGAGTACATTGATTGATGAATTGATTTTGAATAATCTTTGATTCTTAAGCAAAATAGAAAAGTAAAATACATTTCTCTGTTTCTTTTATTTTTTAAGTTGAATGGAGTTAATGTGGTTAAATTTTTAACATCAAAGTTAGCTATATTTTTTATTTTATTGTTATACAAATATAACTCTGATAAATTTTGCACATCAAAGTTAGTTACATCTGATATTTGATTATAACTTAAATATAATTTTGCTAAGTTTTTTACATCAAATTTATTTATATTTGATATTCTATTATAACTTAAATCTAACAAAGTTAAATTTTTCACATCAAACTTATTTATACCTGATATTTTATTATCATTTAACCTTAATAAAGATAGATTTTTTACATCAAAGTCAGTTACGCGAGATATCTTATTACCATTCAAATGTAACTCTGATAAATTTTTTACATCAAATTTATTTATATTTGATATTATATTGTAATTCAAATTTAATATTTTAACATTTTTAAAGTTAATTCTTACTATATCTTCCGTAGTTAAATCATTTAATGATAAATTTAATTCAGTACATCTATCAGGTATCTCTTGATTTTTAAATTTATCGTAGCTCCAATCAAGTTTCATTTTTAATTTAACTACTTGAGTAGTTAAATTATTTTTCAGTTATTTTATTTATTTATGAATACATTGATTGATGAATTGATATTGAATAATCTTTGATATTTAAGCAAAGTAGAAAAGTAAAGTACATTTCTATGTTTCTTTTATTTGGATCTTTTAAGTTGAATGTGGTTAATGTGGTTAAATATTTTTGATCAAAGTTATTTATATTTTTTATTTTATTATCACTCAAATCTAACTCTGATAAATTTTTAACATCAAACTTAGTTACATCAGATATTTGATTATCACTCAAAATTAATTTTATTAATTTTTTAACATCAAACTTAGTTACATCAGATATTTTATTGTTACTCAAATATAACTTCAATAAATTCTTCACATCAAAGTTAGATATATCAGATATTTGATTAGAAATCAAATTTAACTCTGATAAATTCTTTACATCAAAGTTAGTTATATCAGATATTTGATTATCACTCAAATTTAACTCTGATAAATTCTTCACATCAAAGTTAGATATATCAGATATTTGATTATAACTCAAATATAACTCTGATAAATTTTTTACATTAAACTTAGTTATATCAGATATTTGATTATAACTCAAATTTAATATTCTAACATTTTTAAAGTTGATTCTTAGTATATCATATGTAGTCAAATCATTAAATGATAAATCAAGTTTGACACACTCATCAGGTATCTCTTGGTTTTTAAGATTGTTAAACTTTCCACCACTCCAATCAAGTTGCATTATTTAATTTAACTACATGAGTAGTTAAATTATTTTTCAGTTATTTTATTTAATTAACAATACATTGATTGATGAATTGATTTTGAATAACCTTTGATATTTAAACAAAATAGAAAAGTAAAGTACATTTCTTTGTTTCTTTTATTTGGGTCTTTTAATTCAAATGGATTTAATGTTGTTAAATATTTCTGATCAAAATCATTTATGTTTGAGTCTGATATTTTATTGTTATACAAATACAACTCTGTTAAATTCTTTGCATCAAAGTTAGATATATCAGATATTTTATTACAACTTAAATTTAATTCTGTTAAATTCTTTGCATCAAAGTTAGATATATCAGATATCTGATTAGAAATCAAATACAACTCTGTTAAATTCTTTACATCAAAGTTAGATATATCAGATATTTCATTCCAACTCAAATCTAACTCTGATAAATTCTTTACATCAAAGTTAGTTATATTTTTTATTTGATTACTATTAAAATTTAATAAAATTAAATTTTTTACATCAAAGTTATTCAAATCAGATATTTTATTCCAACTCAAATTTAATACTTTAACATTTTTAAAATTAATTCTCAGTATATCATACGTAGTCAAATCATTATATGATAAATCAAGTTTAAAACACTCATCAGGTATCTCTTGATTTTCAAGATCGTTAAACTTCCCATAACCCCAATCGAGTTCCATTTTAATTTAACTACTTGAGTAGTTAAATTATTTTTCAGATATTCACGTTATTTATGAATGCATTGATTGATAAATTGATTTTGAATAACCTTTGATATTTAAGCAAAATAGAAAAGTAAAATACATTTCTCTGTTTCTTTTATTTTGATCTTTTAATTTGTATGGAGTTAATGTTGTTAAGTATTTCTGATCAAAGTCATTTATGTCTGAGTCTGATATTTTATTGAAAATCAAATTCAACTCTGATAAATTTTTTACATCAAAGTCAGTCACATCAGATATTTTGTTCCGTTTTAAACACAATATATTTAAATTTTTAACATCAAAGTTATTTATATCAAATATTTGATTATCTGTTAAATGTAACTCTGATAAATTTTTTACATCAAAGTCAGTCACATTAGATATTTGATTATAACTCAAATGTAACTCTAATAAATTTCGCACATTAAAGTTAGTTATATTTACTATTCGATTATGATCCAAATATAACTCTGATAAATTTTTTACATCAAAGTCAGTCACATTAGATATTTGATTATAACTCAAATGTAACTCTAATAAATTTCGCACATCAAAGTTAGTTACATTTACTATTCGATTATGATCCAAATTCAACTCTGATAAATTTTTTACATCAAAGTTAGTTAAATCATATATTTTGTTCCAATCTAAATACAAATTTGATAAGTTTTTAACATCAAAGTTAGTTACATTTGATATTTTGTTGAAACTCAAATATAACTTTGTTAAATTTTTTACGTCAAAATTAGTTAAATCAGATATTTTGTTAGAACCCAAATTCAACTCTGATAAATTTTTTACGTCAAACTTAGATACATCAGATATTTGATTGAGACTCAAGTCTAACTTTGATAAATTTTTTACGTCAAAGTTAGTTATATTATTTATTTGATTGTAGTTCAAATATAACTCTGATAAATTTTGCACATTAAGGTCAGTTACATTAGTTATTTTATTGCCACTCAAATCCAATGTTTTAACATTTTTAAAATTAATTTTGAATATATCATTTGAAGTCAAATTATTATATGTTAAATCAAGTTTGAAGCACTCATCAGGTATCTCTTGATTTTTAGGATCATAAAACTTTCCATAACTCCAATCAAGTTTCATTCTTTAATTTAACTAGTTGAGTAGTTAAATTATTTTTCAATTATTTAGTGTTTATTTTAAATATTAGAAATACATTGATTGATGAATTGATTTTGAATAATCTTTGATTTTTAAACAAAGTAAAAAAGTGAAGTATATTTCTCTGTTTCTTTTATTTTTATCTTTTAATTCGAATGGACTTAAATTTGTTAAATATTTCTGATCAAAGTCATTTATGTCTGATATGTGATTAGAATTCAAATCTAACACTGATAAATTTTTAACATCAAAGTTAGTAAAATTAAATATTCTATTTTGACTCAAATATAATTCAAAAAGATTTTTAACATCAAAGTTAGTAAAATTAAATATTCTATTTTGACTCAAATATAATTCAAAAAGATTTTTAACATCAAAGTTAGTTATATCTGATATTTGATTATAACTTAAATCTAACACTGATAAATTTTGCACATCAAAGTTATTTATATTTGATATTTGATTATTATTCAAATATAACTCTGATAAATTTTGCACATCAAAGTTACTCACATCTGATATTTGATTACTATCCAAATATAATTTTGTTAAATTTTGCACATCAAAGTTATTTACATCTGATATTTGATTATAAAATAAATCTAACACTGATAAGTTTTGTACATCAAAGTTACTCACATCTGATATTTGATTATCACTCAGATTTAACTCTAATAAATTTTTAACATTAAAATGATGAACATCAGATATTTTATTATTACTCAAATTTAATTCTCTTAAATTTTGAACATTAAAGTTAGTTATATCTGATATTTGATTATTATCCAAATATACCTCTCTTAAATTTTGCACATCAAACTTAGAAACATCTGATATTTTATTGTGACTTAATTTCAATAATTTGACATTTTTAAAATTAATTTTTAATATATCATTCGTAGTCAAATTATTATTTGATAAATCAAGTTCGACACATTCATCAGGTATCTCTTTAAAATCATAAAACTTCCAATCACTCCAATCAAGTATCATTTTAATTTAACTACTTGAGTAGTTAAATTATTTTTCAGTTATTCAAGTATTAAATAAACACTAAAAATACATTGATTGATGAATTGATTTTGAATAATCTTTGATTCCTAAACAAAGAAGAAAAGTAAAATACATTTCTCTGTTTCTTTTATTTGGGTCTTTTAAGTTGAATGGATTTAATTTTGTTAAGTATTTTTGATCAAAGTTATTTACATCTGATATTCGATTGTTGTACAAATATAACACTGATAAGTTTTGTACATTAAAGTTATTTACATCTGATATTCGATTACATTCTAAATTTAATTCTCTTAAATTTTTAACATCAAAGTTATTTACATCTGATATTCGATTATTTCCCAAATTTAATTCTGATAAGTTTTGCACATCAAAGTTATTTACATCTGATATTCGATTATTGAATAAATCTAATTCTGATAAGTTTTGCACATCAAAGTTACTTACATCTGATATTCGATTATTGAATAAATCTAACACTGATAGATTCTTAACATCAAAGTTAGTTACATCTGATATTCGATTATCTCCCAAATTTAATTCTGATAAGTTTTGCACATCAAAGTTATTTACATCTGATATTCGATTATTGAATAAATCTAATTCTGATAGATTCTTAACATCAAAGTTAGTTACATCTGATATTCGATTATCTCCCAAATTTAATTCTCTTAAATTTTGCACATCAAAGTTAGTTACATCTGATATTTGATTACATTCTAAATCTAACACTGATAAGTTTTGTACATCAAAGTTATTTACATTTGATATTTGATTATCTCCCAAATATAATTTTGTTAAGTTTTGCACATCAAAGTTACTTACATCTGATATTTGATTCCAACTTAATTCCAATACTTTAACATTTTTAAAATTAATTTTTAATATATCATTCGTAGTCAAATTATTATCTGATAAATCAAGTTTGACGCATTCATCAGGTATCTCTTGGTTTTTAAGATCATTAAACTTTCCATTACCCCAATCGAGTTCCATTCTAATTTAACTACCTAAGTAGTTAAATTATTTTTCAGTTATTTTATTTAATTAAGAGTACATTGATTGATGAATTGATATTGAATAATCCTTGATATTTAAGCAAAGTAGAAAAGTAAAGTACATTTCTCTGTTTCTCTTGTATTTATCTTTTAATCTGTTTGGACTTAATTTTGCTAAGTATTTCTGATCAAAGTTACTTACATCTGATATTTGATTATTATTCAAATTTAATTCAAAAAGATTCTTAACATCAAAGTTAGTTACATCTGATATTTGATTATTGAATAAATATAACACTGATAGATTCTTAACATCAAAGTTATTTACATCAGATATTTGATTATTGAATAAATATAACACTGATAGATTCTTAACATCAAAGTTAGTTACATCTGATATTTGATTACGTTCCAAATATAATTTTGTTAAGTTTTTAACATCAAAGTTACTTACATCAGATATTTGATTATCTCCCAAATATAATTTTGTTAAGTTTTTAACATCAAAGTTACTTACATCTGATATTTGAGTGTTACTCAAATTTAATTCAAAAAGACTTTTAACATCAAAGTTAGTTACATCAGATATTTGATTACGTTTCAAATATAATTTTGTTAAGTTTTTAACATCAAAGTTAGTCACATCTGATATTTGATTACGTTCCAAATTTAATTCAAAAAGACTTTTAACATCAAAGTTAGTTACATCAGATATTTGATTACGTTCCAAATCTAACACTGATAAATTCTGCACATCAAAGTTACTTACATCTGATATTTGATTACCGTATAAATCTAACACTGATAAATTCTGCACATCAAAGTTACTTACATCTGATATTTGATTGTTACCCAAATTTAATTCTCTTAAGTTTTGTACATCAAAGTTACTTACATCTGATATTAGATTATCTCCCAAATTTAATTCTCTTAAATTTTGCACATCAAAGTTAGTCACATCTGATATTTGATTATAACTTAAATCTAATTCAAAAAGACTTTTAACATCAAAGTTACTTACATTTGATACTCGATTCCAATTTAATTTCAACACTTTGACATTTTTAAAGTTAATTTTTAATATATCATTCGTAGTCAAATTATTATTTGATAAATCAAGTTTGATGCATTCATCAGGTATCTCTTGGTTTTTAAGATCATTAAACTTTCCATTACCCCAATCGAGTTCCATTCTAATTTAACTACCTAAGTAGTTAAATTATTTTTCAGTTATTTAAGGTGCATTGATTTATGATTATTCAAATAACATTTTTGTTAATGGACACCATATAATAAAGTAATTCTGATTAATTTTTATTGCATTGATTATTTTAACATCGATCAAACATAATTATGTTTGATCGATGTTAAACACATGTGTGCAACCCAATTTTAACTTTAATAAAGTTCTCATAGTAAATTTAGACACATCATTTATTTTAATTAAAGATGTCTGACAATTCTTACATTGTTAATTTATTAATAAAATTTTTATCCGAATTTGACCAAGAAATACCTAAAAATGTTTTAGGTATTTGAATTATTTGAGTTGTTGTTAAAACTACGTTCAGTGGATTTTATGTTAGTGGATTTCATGTTAATTAAACCAGAATAGTTTAATTAACATTCAATTTTAAAAACTCAAAACATCTAAAAATAATTCATTGAATCTTACTCAAAACACATTATTTTTATTTAATGTGTTTTGTTTGTTTTTCTTTTTCTTTTTGTTTTTTGTTTTTTTGTTTTTTTCTTTTTGTTTGTTTTTGTGCGATTATCTCGCTTTTTCATGGAACAGAACCCACCTCATCCCCAAGGATTCTTTGTAGGTCTTTTAGGGACATTGGCTCCTGTGGATTTTCGTCCGACTTGAGTGTCAACTTTGAGTTCCGCTCTTACTGGTTGAGCGCGATGATGCGATTGTCTTTGTCTTTGTCTCTGGTCAAAATGTTGATGACCCTTGTTCTGTTGGTGTTTCGGATTTACGTCAGTCAATCCATGGTTGTGAGTAAAATATTTCACAAACCGATCATGACTGTCAGTCGTATGATCCCTGGGATTACTGATTTTCTTCATATACCACGTCAAGATCCGAGGATCACTCTTTCCAACCAAGTACGCTTGGGCTTCTCCTACATTGATGTATTTGATGTTGTCTACGACGAATGTCACTTTTCCATTGCTCTCGTTTTCAAAAGAGTTAATTTCACAACATTCTTCATTCGGATGTCTCACGATATCTTCATGAATTGTGCGAATGACATCTTCGAATTCTTCGTCTTCGCTTTTCTTTGTCAGAGTTGTTTCGACAAACAATGTAGAGAAAACATACCGACCACAAGGATACTTCATTGTGAGTGAAACAGTTCTATTGTCACGAACCGGTATGTTGATTCTCGTGCAATGTGTTTTTGCTAGAGATGCAACGTCTTCATTGGGAAAGCGAATTTGCACGACCCATCCTTTCAGGATTTTCTTTTGGTGGTCGTTCTGAGGAACGACGAATCCGTGAAAGATCTCGTTTCCGAGAATTTGGATCAGTTTCGTTCGAATTACGTCAGTGACATTTCGAATGTCAACCGTAGATGGAACGAACACTTCAAGAATCGAAGGATACTCTCTTGGTACGAAGTACAACTGAGTAGAGATCGAGTCCAGGTCGTGAACCTGGTCTTCCGAAATCGGAAAACGCAATCCACAGACTGCAGTCTCTTGAAGTGAAACACTGATGGAAGGAATAACTCTGTCAATTTCTCCATCAAAACACCCCGAATCACTCAAAAATTGAGGAATGTCAGGGTTTGGACCAGGGTCGTTTCTTTGAATTTCATCCCAAATCTCTTCGATTCTTTTTGCTAAAGTAGTCTTTTGGACTTCATTCAGAGGAATTGAAGGTAGTTCTTCAGGAAGAATTCTTGGATACAAGTCATCGTAGTTCACATCAAAGTCTTTTGGAACTCGAATTTCATCGTCAACAAGGTCAACGTTTTCATCGAGTCCAACACCGATTTGATTGAGTTCATCGAATTGTTCGGTCTTGTCAGCCCATGAACCATTCGAGACATCGATTGCTGAACACTTGCGGTACACAATTTCGATTTTTTCCAAGATTTCTTTTCTTTCTTCGGCAGAAAAAGAAGAAAATCTTCTTTGGATTTGCTGCGCCATCTCTTTTCCGTTTGGGCGCTTTCCAATCAAAATGTGGTAAGCTTCGCTGTATTCAGGTGGAAAAGTAACGTATACTTTTCCAGTCGCGTCACCTGTGACTCGTCTCACGACGGTAATCACAAGGTTTTCCGAGATTTTCTTGGCAGCATTTTTTACTCTGCTGTAAGTACAACTCTCAAAGACCCTTCGAAACCAGGTTTTAACCTGAGTTTCTTGAATGTCGATACAAACCCTATCAAGGGAACCAGAGGAACCAAGGAGACCAACCATAAAAATGATTGTTCTCGGAACTTTGTGTCCCTTGATGGTTGAAAGAACCTCACGGTTCTCATCAATTTTGGAAAGAAGTGCGACAGTCATTGCGGACATCGTTTGAGCAAAATGTTTTTCAGCAGGAACAAGCGAGTTTTCAGGAGTTTCGGTGGAATTAACCACGGGGCGTCAGAAAGCGTGTTTGGTGGAAGCAAGGGTGCTCGGAAGTTTGTAAGGTTTCTCTTGATTTTAATTGTTAGTGAGGAACCTATTCTTGATAAACATATTTTCTAATGTTTCATTTTTTGTTTAACCTTTCAGTTTTTGATTGTCGTCATTCGAATCGAATAGAATGAAACTCGAGATAGAGTAAAATAACAACTAATATTTAATTTAGTGATATTAATTGTTATTTAATTTTGTGAAAAACATATTTTTATTTTTGAAATAGCATGTCATCAAAGAATTGTAATTCAAATTTAATGGGTCCACCAGGACCTCGAGGACAAAGAGGACCAGAGGGACCCACAGGACCATGTGGTCCTCGAGGACCAAAAGGAGACACAACAGGTGTGACAGGTTGTGTCGGTCCAACTGGTCCAATGGGACCAAGAGGTTGTACGGGTGCTACAGGGGCTCTTGGTCCAACTGGTCCCACAGGGCAAAGAGGTTGTACGGGTGCTACAGGTGATCAAGGACACACAGGTGTTTCAGGTGGTACAGGTCCAACAGGTCCTCAAGGAAACACAGGTCCAACAGGACCACAAGGAATGCAAGGAAATCCTGGTCCAACAGGTCCTCAAGGGATACAAGGAACAATTGGATTTCCAGGTGTTACTGGACCAACAGGACCACAAGGAATGCAAGGAAATCCAGGTCCACAAGGAACACCTGGTAACCAAGGTCCACCTGGTCCAATGGGTCAACAAGGAACACCAGGTGTCCAAGGAAATCCAGGTCCAACAGGACCACAAGGAATGCAAGGAAATCTTGGTGCCACGGGACCCACTGGATCTATCGGTTTACCAGGTCCAACAGGGGCACAAGGAATTCCTGGTATTCAAGGTCCAACAGGTTCACAAGGATCTAACGGAGCAACTGGTGCTCAGGGTGTTCCTGGTGTGATTGGAAATCACATAACTCAATATTTAATTAGAATTACGAGTTACGAACCAGGTTCGGTTGCAAATGTTTCAGAATCCTTATCTATCAACACAGCGATGCTAATGTCATCTGATTCACCACCGAGACAAGCTTCAATTTCAGCTGTTTCACAACAAGGTTCCGCGATACTTCAATTTTTTGTTTCACCAACAAATCCTTCAAATACGATTCTTCGATTAAATATCGCAGAAATGTCTCTCTTGACACCACCAAGTCCAATCGTAAATTCAAGTACATCAATTCTCGATTATACATCGTACGTCGCAAAGAGAACATCACTGTTATCATATCCATATTATATCCTAACTATCCATTGGGTATAATTAATCATCAATTATTTATCATTTGATAAATAATTTATCCTTCAAACTATATTTTAATATAATTTCTTTGAAACTTTTCTAACATCAGTGCCTCTCAAATTAAGTTGGATCCATTCAGTAACGTCATTCAAACATTTATCATCAAATTTTTCATTCAACCAATCGATGTGTGGTTCAAATGGAAGTATACGTAAACCGTTATCTTTGTTTCTTGAATATGATGTGGGATTATCATCAAGTATCATTGTGTTACTAGAATTCATATCTCTTCTTATTTTATACATGTCAGATAAAGGTTTAATCATTCCATTGGGTGATTTTGTACAATCATTGCGAGTAAAAATTGTTTTTGGTAATGGAAGACGATTACCATGAAATATTTTTTTACAAATATGATGAACATACCTCTCTTCACCTGCACTCCAAACATTAACTGATTTAAAAAACCTAAAACAAAACACAAGAAAATCTTTGAGAAATGGTCTTTTACAAGCATATACTTTTTGAGTTGTACCTGTTCCTCTTCGTTCACCAAAATCATTCAATTCAAAATAAAACATATTAAAAATCAAATCAGGATTTTCTTTTATTTTTTCTTTTATTTTACCACTTAATTTTTCATCATCTTCATCCATGTACGTGTGAACAGCTGTTTCATCGAGATCCAAAACTATGTGATAATCTGTTTTTGGAACAGGGGTTCGAAACATTGTTTATTATTGAATACTTAAATTTAATTCAAGTCAAGTCGAACGAGTTTCATTTTAATCATATAAAATGAAACTAAGATTATTTTTACTCACATATTTCTTGAAGTAAATCTTTGATCACAGGTTCCCTTGATTTTTTTGATGAAACAACTGCATTATTTGGATCCCAAAGTATCAAGCGATCCTTACATCTTGTACATGCAGTATAAACTAACCTTGATGTGACGAATGAAGGTGAAGATTCTGGTGGTAAAACGACTATTACATTTGACCATTCACTTCCCTGACTATTATGTGAAATAAATCCATTACTAAGAAAAGTAGAATCATTTGTTTCAAAATCATACATTTGGATATCAGGTAAATGTTCGATTGAAACTATTTCGTCATAAAATACACCAGAATATTTTTTAACAATGGTTAATGAATTTTTCTTTCTTTCAGTTATGATTCCATGGCGAAGATATTCTATTTGTTTAAATTCATTGTTCGATCCGAATTCGATCGTAAAAAAATCCCTCAAATAATGTTCGATTGATGAAAAACGAGAACCAGATTTTAATCCCACTGAATCTCCGACTTTTAAGTTTCTCATCGAAATCCATTCATCTCCAATCAAAATCGGATGTCTCTTTGAACCAATCATCGAATAACCTAATGTTGTTGTGATTTTAATACCAGTTTCAGTTATTCCGCGAAACAAAGATAAAGTTGTTGTACTTTCAGATTTACCATCTATTTCTAATTTAAGATTCATTAATCTTTTTTTACTTGAATTATCTAATGAACCAATTTGGATCAATCCATTTTCAGTAGATATCCAAGTATCTTTCGATACACAACGATGAACAGTGATCGCATTTCCATGAACCAAAACTCGAGTCGTCAAATTAATAGAAAATTCATCTTTTACTATTTTTTTCTTTCTATATTCAGGTTCATATGTTGAAAATGGAAATATTTGGTCTTGAAATTTAACTCCTATTTTTGTCTCATCTTTTGAGATCCATTGAACGTATCCTTCTTCACCATTCATAACATCAATCTCATAGTTATTTTCTGTCATTAAAACTCTGTCACTAACTGAAAATTCTACCCCTCGATAATCCTTAACTCTTTTTTGTCCTTCGTCATAGATCAATCGAAACATTTGATTCAACTGATGTAAATATTTATTATATGGTGTGATAAGAATAAGATCCGATGATTTTATTTCATTTTCATACATGTGTTGAATAATATCAGATATTTTATCCATGTCTCCTTTTATTATGTAAATGTCATCTGATGGGAACACTGACTCAATTTTCTGATAACGAATCAAATCTGCTAATTCCCTTATACTAGTACCTGTTGTACGAAAGTTTTTTGTCAATGTTACAGAAACTACATTTTTTAATGATGAAACAATATTAAACAATCGTCCCCATGATATTGGTGGTAATTGCCCATCGTCTCCAACCAATACTAGTTGAGTTAACTTATTAAATTTTTGAATAAATCTGAACAAAAGTTCTGTTGTTACCATAGATGCTTCATCAATGACCAATCTTGTTATTGGTGGTTTCATCGAAGATGCAATCATTCGATCCATTGTGGAAATAATACAAGGTCTTTTTTTGATACACTGTTTCAACCTAGCGACAGCTTTTCCAGTAAACGAAACAAAAGCTGTTTCTATTTCTATCTGTGTAGCTAAGTGTTGTAAAATAGTACTTTTACCTGTTCCTGCTTTACCCAAAATAAGAGAAAGACCACAGTGTGTCGCATTTTCCAATGCTTCTTTTTGTTCATCTGTTAATTCATCATGTTGATCTGATTGAACATATAAATTAAGTGGTAAACTATCTCTTAATCTAATAATTAAATCACCAACACTCGATGAAACCTGATGAACATAACGAAAATAAATTCTATTATTTTCGATGACACAATAGAATTTTTCTATTAAAAAATCAATTAAAGAATCAATTAATTTATACTTTTCTCTCATTTTATCTAATACTACGTATGTGTCTCCTGAATTCAATGATGATCGAAGAGATCTAATGAGTGAACCACAATAATATTGCATGTCTGTTGATGAAATATCAAGGTTTTCACATATATCTTTTGCTTCATCCATCGTGATAGATGAAATTGCAAATGGATTTGTCAAAGCAACTTGGAGAATTTCATCTTCAGGTATGAAAGATGTTTTTACTTTATCACTAGACAAACTAAGTAATCTAAGTTGTCGAATAAAATGCTGTTTATACCACCCAACAAGTAAAACTTCTGATTGAACAGAATCAAAGTTACATGAGAGTAAAAAGGATTTACTTGATTCATCTCTTGTTTTGTTCCAAATCAAACATGCTGATGTAAGTTCATCAGAAATATCTGAACAGTGTTCAATCTTTTTAAAAAATAAAAGATACGACCTTCCAAAAATATGAGAAAAAGTAGTTCGAATAGAATCAGATGTGTCTGGGATTGACACTGCTGGATACTTCGTCATTTTACCTGAACATGGGTTTTGAAGTTTGTTCGTGTTGATTGTACAAGCAATTAAATCAAATTTATGATAAGGTAAATTATATTCTTCTGTGTTTGCATAAACAACATATTTCGTATCGCTGCAAAATATTCGAATTTGATTCTTTGTAACTGAAGTGATAACACCGTATATTTCAACTTCCATTTTATTTTGATTTGTAAATGATCATTTACAAATCAGTTAATTCTTATTTGATTTAAATTACTTTGATTCTATTTATTTAAGCTTCGATGGTGGAACAGGTGTCTGTCTCTTAATTGAAAACCCAGATGAAACTGGGCTAGTCGTTGTCATTGGAATCGATCTTTCAATTTTACCAAGTGTAGACATTGATCTCGAAACAGGTTCTCGGATCTGAGTTTCTGTTGAAACCAATTGAATCAAAGGTTCATTACTCTGAAATTGTTCAGGAACTTTAGGTGATATTCTTGCCAATGAATCCGGTGATTCACGCATAATATCATAAACAATTGATGAACCAGCTAGGTTTTCAGCTAGTGTCTTTGATGGATCATATTTTTTACCCGGATTTGTTGCGAGACCTTTTGGTGGTGTGATTGCAGTTATGATTCTCATCCTGCAACATTGTTTTCGTAATTCAAGTTCATCCAAAACATACTCATGATTTTGTATATTTAGTTCTTTCATTTTCAGAAATATCTGTGATGCTTCAGATAAATCGATACCACAAGAACAAAAACGATTCTGATTCTCAAATGACATCTCTATTTTAGTTTCCACAAGAAATTTCTAACGAAGTTTTTCTTACCTGCTTTTCAAAATGTGGCACCGACGGGAACGAAAATCGAATGTTTCAATATGGGATTATATTCTTACTATTGTTGCAGTGGCAATGATAGGAACACTTGTAACTGCAAAAGGTGTTAGTGGTCTTTGGTATTCGATGCTTCAAAAACCTGTGTGGATGCCACCAAAATGGGTTTTTAGTGTTGTGTGGACAGTGATGTATATTTTAATTGCAGTTGTGACTTCAATTGCTGCAAAGAGAGCTTGTCCTTCAATGAGAAAATGTTTGAATGTGGCTTTTGTAATTCAAATTGTTTTGAATCTTTTGTGGACGGTTGCTTTCTTTGGTTTACAAGATCCAAAATTAGCTTTAGTAATTATTATATTTTTATTGGTATCAATAGTGTTTCAGACATACATCCTATTCAAAATAAATTCATTTCTTGCTGGTATTTTTGCTCTTTATTTTATTTGGGTTGTATTCGCAATGACCCTGAATTGGTCAATTGTATCTTTAAATGCAAACTAAAAAATAATATTGATATGATCACTTGAGAGATATATGATAATAATGAATATTAAATGTTATGAGTTAATTAAACTAAAAATATTAGTAGTATAATGGGTTTTTGTTTTGTTGATAAAACTTACATCTCATTCTTTGTTTGTTTACTTGTTACATCTCATTCATTGATTTTCAAATTATTATTCTATACTTCAAATATATTTCATCTTCAAATATATTTGAGAATACAAGTTAAATCAGAAATATTAACAATAATATAAATGAGTTTATATTATTGTTAATATTATTGTTAATATTATTGTTTGAAACTTACATCTCATTCATTGATTTGTAAAACTCACATCTCATTCATTGATTTGTAAAACTCACATCTCATTCATTCATTGTTTGAAATCAGAATCTCAAATATATTTCATTGATTGTTTAAAATCAAAATCTCAAATATATTTCATTGATTTGTAAATTATTATTCTATACTTCAAATATATTTCATCTTCAAATATATTTGAGAATACAAGTTAATTCAAAAATATTAACAACACAAATAAATCAAATTATATCATTGTTTGAAATCAGAATCTCAAATCTCATTCATTGATTGTTTGAAACTCAAATCTCAAATCTCATTCATTGATTGTTTGAAACTCAAATCTCAAATCTCATTCATTGATTGTTTGAAACTCAAATCTCAAATCTCATTCATTGATTGTTTGAAATCAGAAACTCAAATCTCATTCATTGATTTGTAAATCTCAAATCTCATTCATTGATTTGTAAATTATTATTCTATACTTCAAATCTCATTCATTGATTTGTAAATCTCAAATCTCATTCATTGATTTGTAAATCTCAAATCTCATTCATTGATTTGTAAATCTCAAATCTCATTCATTGATTTGTAAATTATTATTATATACTTCAAATATATTTCATCTTCAAATATATTTGAGAATACAAGTTAATTCAAAAATATTAACAACACAAATAAATCAAATTATATCATTGTTTGAAACTTGAATCTCAAATCTCATTCATTGATTTTCAAATTATCAACTCAAAAATTCAAACATACTACAATATCTCACAAAACAGACAACGATGTTAATTTTCGAATAAAAGTGTCTATTCTATATTCAGACTTATCTAAGAAACGAAGATATTCATATCCTTTTCTCACCAAATCAAATGTAATATTCAATTTTCCAATTTTATCATAATATAAAGGATAATTTTCACCTAAATATTCAACAACAGCAGGATGACGATTAATAAAAATAGGGGTCGATCGAACTATACATTCAATGATAGTGTTAACTGCACTTGCATCAATTAAATTTATACAAACAATGTTTTCAGATAATAGAACATCATATTCAGAATTACTCAATGTTTTTAACACGCGCACTTCTGAAATCATCCTTTTTAATGAGTCGACCGTCTCATAAACCCATGTGGGATAAATTATTGAAATATTATCATCAAACAAACAAGAAAAAACTAATTCAAGTTGTTCATCATTAGTTACCACACCAGTTCTTCTCAAATATTCTGCACAACCCCAGATCCATTTGTTACGATCAGCACGACACGCCATTTTAATGTCTCCGTTATTGCTCTCATTCGGTGGGAAATAAGAATCCATATTATGTCCCTTGAGTGCACATTTAATCATCATTGGTGGTGTTTTCAGTTCATATATTGAAAATGGATTCCTCAACCAAGCACCGATTTGTACAACTTTTTTATTTGAGTTTCTCTGAAATTTCTCATATGTAAACTTCAATGAAGGAAATTCTGTTGGATGTTTCAAAACTATTATTGGAGGAACTCTATTCAGTTGAAACTGAGATAAATGAGAAAATATCCAATCCCTCAGATAATTACTCAATGTAATTAATCCGTGACATGTTGTTAATGATTGTTGGAATTCAGCTGAGTTTAATAGATTAACTGTGTTATTTTCAGAATATTCTGTGTTTGGTGGATGATGAACAATACCTATCCATGGTGTTGTATATGGTAAAATACCTTGAGATACAAATAATTTGTTACACCAGAGAAAAGATCTGTCAATGAATGTATCAAGATAAACCCCATTAAAACTCGAATAAGATTCTAATGATGAAACTACATATTCCCATCCACTACGGTGAACACCATCTAACATGTGTTGTGAAAACATAGATGTGTTAATTGGTTTTTTCTTAACTATATTCTTTTGCTCGGAATACAAAGCTTCTGCATATTCTCGTAATGAATTCAATGGTTCTATTCCCTTGAGATAGCACGATGAATAATCTGGAAATCCTGTAATCATAAATCGAAGTTTTTCTTTAGCTAAGTCAGTTGAATCTGATTTTTTTGCTTCAAATACAATGTCATTCAATAAATGTGGTCTTGTTGCAACATTAATTCTTTGTTCAGCTAAAATTATCCATTGATTGCTCAAATGTTTTTGTGTGACTCCTAATATAATTCTTGTAAAATCAATTGAATCACATAAATTATGAGCCTGAACCAATTGACGTGAATCGAGTGACACCTGATTTTTTGAATTATACATATTAACGTAGGGAAGATTTAAATCTTGAGCTATCCACAACATTGGTGGACATGTTATTATGGTGAGAAATTTAATTGATTTCCGAATGTAATTGATTTGTGTTCCAAAATCAAAAGCAAGTGGATATGGGAATTGACCGTTAGAGTTTGCCCATTTTACATAAAAAGTAATTGAATTTGAAACATAAGAATCAAAAATAGGAATTTCGCATGATAAATCAGTATCAGAAAGTAAAAGAATATCAGGTAAATAATGACTCCGAAAAGTACCAAGAGATTTTTGTAAATCAATTAAATAAGTTCGATCAGTAATGTAAACATGATCAAACATTGTTAATTTTGATATTAGAGATAGATCATCAAAAGAAACATTGAATGCTAATTTAAATATTTTTGATTCAATGTTTGAAATAATGTTACAATGATCAGCGTTGATTCTTCCACTCACACACAACACATCATAATCACATATACATGAATATGTGAAATAATCCCATGTGATGAAGTCTGTGGTAATTTTTGTTGAAAGTATCGATCGAAAAATTGATCGATAATCATTTTCGTAGGACTCAACCACTAACCATTTCATTTTATATGGTGAGAAAATATGATGTATATTTTGATATAGGAAAATTCTATTTGGTCTTATTTTATTTGATGTGTGTCAAATAAAATAATATATTTTAACTTGATGATTAGAATCAAATTAAAATAAAAAATGATTTATCATTGTTCACTTGTGATTGTTGAATCATTTATTTCAGAATCAAAGAAATAATCAAATATGCTTATGTTTCCGTAATTTCCCCTGCGATATTTATGATGTTTCCAATGTCTATCTTTAAACATTTCAGTATGAGAAGCAACATTCGATGTAATGTAAAGAGGAGCTGCAATGTAAATATCAGTTAATGATAATGATAACATTTGAATTGGAATACCTAAAACAAATGAAGTAATTATTGTTTCAAAAATTGATGCATATTGAGCATATATTGGTGTTAATATTTTTGGTTCATGATGAGTTTTATGTAAAATATATCCTATTTTTGTATGCATTAATCTATGTACAACATAAAAAAGAAACTCTTCAAATAAAATGTAAGAAATTATGTTAAAAATTGTATCACCACCATTTCTTGAAACATAATGTTTATCTCTCAAGAAAAATAAAGGTGTAACTGAGAGAGAAAAGATATTTAAAAAAATAAGTATAGACTGGTATATTGTTGGAGATGAACGATGATTGTTTCTCCAATAAAACCAAATCATGTTCGTCAAATATAATGAAATAGAATAAATTGGAAAAAGATAAAAAGAATTTATACCAGATATTTCTAATGAATATGTCTCTGGGTTTGATATTCGGAATAAAAAAAGATAAGAAAGTAAGATTATACTAGTTTGTTCAATCATTTGAATATTAAAATGTGTATATTTAATATGTTGTTGATATGGAATTTTGTTAGATGTGAATCATAAAAAGGATTTGTAGTGATAAATGAGATTTGATAAATGAAATTTAAGTTTTTGTTTTGAGATTGAAACAATGATACAACTTGATTTGTTTGTGTTGTTAATATTTCTGATTTAACTTGTATTATCAAATATATTTGAAGATGAAATATATTTGAAGCATAGAATAATAATTTGAAAATCAATGAATGAGATTTGAGATTTACAAATCAATGAATGAGATTTGAGATTTACAAATCAATGAATGAGATTTGAGATTTACAAATCAATGAATGGGATTTGAGTTTCTGATTTCAAACAATCAATGAATGGGATTTGATATTCTGATTTCAAACAATCAATGAATAAGATTTGAGATTTGAGATTTACAAATCAATGAATGAGATTTGAGTTTTTGATTTCAAACAATGATACAACTTGATTTGTTTGTGTTGTTAATATTTCTGATTTAACTTGTATTCTCAAATATATTTGAAGATGAAATATATTTGAAGCATAGAATAATAATTTGAAAATCAATGAATGAGATTTGAGATTTACAAATCAATGAATGAGATTTGAGATTTACAAATCAATGAATGAGATTTGAGATTTACAAATCAATGAATGAGATTTGAGATTT
>Ga0209262_10000296_pt1 | contig 25094 bp, 26 predicted proteins | sample Lowcelwee11metaG_FD_187171 | JGI IMG/M metagenome (GOLD analysis project Ga0209262, IMG submission 187171) | Freshwater pond sediment microbial communities from the University of Edinburgh, under environmental carbon perturbations - Low... | ecosystem: Environmental > Aquatic > Freshwater >... | reverse complement strand
GCCACTACCCGTAAAACTACCCCGTTTACGAAAAAAATCGCCATCAAAGCGGTCGAATCAGGGGGCGGAGTAGCGCACCGTTTGGGTCTTTCCGAATCGATCCTAATTTTCGATTACCACCGTGTTTTCTTCCCTGCCGAAGAGGCGTTTAGCGAAGCCCTGAGCAAAGCCAAAAAAGCAAACCCCGAGAAAAAGATCGTCATCGAAGCGGGTGACATCGCCGAAGCGCTCAAATTTGCTTCTTTAGGGGCTGACATACTCCAGCTGGAGAAATTCTCCCTCACCAAACTCTCCGATGCCGTCCAAATCTTGCGTGCCGACTACCCCCATATCACGTTGATCGCCACAGGGGGAATCAGTGCCAAAAACATCGCCGAGTATGCCGGCAGCGGAGTTGATATGATCGTCACCTCCTCCCCCTACAGCGCACAACCTGCCGATATCAAAGTCACAATAGAGAAATTATGAATAATTTAAAAGCCACCATCACCGCCCTCACTGCCTCTGAACACCTGAGCATCCTTACCGTCGCCGTAGGAGATGAGCCGTTTCACCTCCTCCTCGCCGAAGCCTCGGATGCTCTTATCGGGACAAACGTCACCTTGGCGTTTAAAGAGACCGAAGTGATCCTCTCCAAAGACTCTACCACCACGAGTGCGAATTGTGCCCGTGCAACCGTACAAAAGATCGAATCGGGGATTGTCCTCTCCCAAATCACCCTCACCTATCAGGAGATGAGCCTCATCGCATTAGTACCGACACTGACGTTTAATACTCTCGCGATAGGTGAAGGGGACGAGGTGAGCTGGATGGTTCAACCCTCTGAAATATCTCTATTGAGAGGCACTAATGGAATCTGAATTCATCAGCACGATGGTGCTGACCTTTAAACTCGCCGCCCTCACCACCGTGATCCTCCTTATCATCGGGATTCCCCTCGCATCGTTTTTGGTCTTCTCCAAAATGCGGTTCAAAAGTATCATCGAAACAATCGTGAGCATGCCCCTCGTATTGCCTCCCTCCGTGCTGGGCTTTTATCTCCTCCTCGCGTTCAGCCCCGCTTCCGCCATCGGAAGCTTCATGACCGAACATGGCATCCGCTTGGCATTTAGTTTCGAGGGGTTGGTAATCGGCTCCGTCCTCTTTAGCCTCCCGTTTATGGTTCATCCGATCCAGTCAGCTCTCTCAGGGGTTCCAAAGACGATCTTCGAAGCCTCGTATACCCTCGGAAAATCGAAACTCCAAACGATGATGCGTGTGATTCTTCCGAGTATCCGTCACGGAGTGATCTCAGGTATCGTCCTCGCCTTCGCCCACACCGTCGGAGAGTTCGGGGTGATATTGATGATCGGGGGAAATATCCCCGATGAAACCCGTGTCGCCTCCATCGCCATCTATGACGAAGTCGAATCGCTCAACTATGCCTTAGCGCATCAGTATGCCCTCACCCTCTTTGTCGTCACCTTTGCCATCTTGCTCCTCGTCTACACCCTCAATAAAAAATCACTCGAGGGGATTCGATGATATATATTAATATTAAAAAGCATCTCGATACCGCCGAGGGGGCATTGGAAGCCCATTATGAGCTAAGTATCACCGACGGTGAGTTTCTTACCCTGTTTGGTTCTTCGGGAGCAGGAAAGACAACTCTGCTACGCATGATCGCGGGACTAGAGCAACCCAACAGCGGAGTGATCGACGTGGACGGTGAAGTATGGTTTGATTCGGAACGCCGTATCAATCTCACGCCTCAAAAACGGAGTATCGGTTTTGTCTTCCAAGACTACGCCCTTTTTCCGACGATGAGCGTCCGAGATAATCTTCTCTTCGCCGCCGAAAATGAAAAACAGCGTCGCACCGTGGATGAGCTGATCGATCTCGTCGAACTCTCCCAACTTTCCGATCGTCTCCCATCAACCCTCTCAGGTGGACAAAAACAGCGTGTTGCCCTCGCCCGTGCGCTGGTACGCCATCCAAAGATACTGCTGCTGGATGAGCCCCTCTCGGCACTCGATCCCGCTATGCGGACAAAACTCCAAGATGAACTCTCTCTTATCCACTCCCGCTTGGGGGTTACAACCCTGCTCGTAAGCCACGATATCGCCGAGACGGTGAAACTCTCCGACCGTCTCGCGTCGGTGGTTACGGGACGGATAGAGCGGCTCTGCCCACCGATGGAGTTCTTCTCCCCTCAAACCCTCAGCGGTAAACTTCAGTTGATTGGAGAGGTACTTAAAATCGAAGAGGACTTCCCTGCCATCATCGTAACACTGCTTGTAGGCTCCTCCGTCGTTCGTACCGTCCTCAGCTCTGCCGAGGCTTCAGAGCTATGTGTGGGAGGACGCGCTATAATTTCGACCAAAGCGTTTAACCCTATTCTCATACCGCTGCCCTAAGGAATAATAATGACCATCAAAAAAGACTGCATCGTGACCATCGACTATCACATCAACGACACCGAAGGAAACCTTCTCCACGAAGAAGAGGAGTCTCTGGTATACCTCCACGGTAACTACGGTCATATCTTCCAAACTGTGGAAGAAGCACTAGAGGGAAAAAGTATCGGAGAAGCGTTCAAAGTAACCTTATCGGCTGATAAAGCATTCGGAATTTATGATCCTTCTCTCGTTGTCACCGAAGCCCTTAGCGAACTACCGATTGAGGTTAGCATCGGGATGGAGTTAGACGGATATTTTGAAGAGGATTCTGAGGATGTCATTATCTACACCGTCACCGAGATCAACGGCGATCAAGCCACACTCGATGGGAATCATCCTCTTGCGGGAATGGATCTCATTTTCGAGGGAACCGTTTTAGATATTCATGAAGCGACACCCGAAGAGATCAAAGAGGTACAGGAATTTCACCATCAGCATTAGTCCCCATCATCCCCCGCCCTTTCTCCGATAAAAACGGGGCGATATGGATTTTAAACATTGCCTCTTTCGTCTCCCGTATCGACTCACGACTCACGTCACCATCCATCGAAGCAAACACCTGCCAATACGCCGTAACGAACCAATAGAGCTTGGCACGTAAGAGAATATCCTCCTTGGCGATATTTTCTAAAATCTCTTCGCTGATAAGAAATCTAATTAACCCTGTTATCTGAATAATCCGCTTCTCTTGATTAGCGACAAAGACCTTTTTCAACTCACTGTCGAGTGCCATCAATACCGGAGCATCCCGCATAAAAAATCGGTATTCCCAAAACAGATCCCCAAAATGCTCTTGCGATTCATCCAATACGTGTAGAGGGTTATCGGAACTAACCATTTTTTCAAAACTTTTTGATAATTCCATTCGCTGTGATATATCCGAGTAGATTTCTCGGATGATTTCCTCTTTATTGCGGTAATGATAATAAAGATTTCCCGCAGACATTCCCGCCGCTTTAGCAATATGGTTGGTCGTGATAGAGAGGGAATCTTGGGCATTGAACAGCTCTATTGCCGCGCTTTTAATCCGCTCTTTAGTCGTTATCTTTTTTGGCTTAGTCATGGGAAAATTCTACCATAATTAGAGTACATATACGAATTATATTTTATAGATTAGAGTATTTACACTAATTTTAAGATTTAATTTAGAAAATTGAGACTACTATGCACCTATCTGATTGAATGAGGTGTTAGCAAATGGTACAGGGAAAACCGGGGGATGGATTACCGCGAGGAGAGTTTTTACTGATTCGGCTCTTGCTGATTCCGATGGTACGGACATTTTTTACATGGCACGTCGCTTTTTGGCTTTTTAAACGCGAAGCCCGTATCATCATCTCCCTCTTGGAGCAGTTAGAGGAAGAGGAGCGCTTACGACAGGTCGTTATCGACAAAACTTTCGCTATCGAAGATCACTCACGCCAATTTTCACTCAATATGGTGATCGAACACCTCTGCATCACAGGACGTAAAGTGATGGGGATCATCACGGCACTCACGGAGGAGAGAGAGTTTACTGAAGTCGTCACGATAGAGGGGGTAAAACCGTTCGAAAACCGTTCAGGCACACTGGAAGATTTTAAACTCTTTATCGATGAGTACAAAATATTTTTTACCACATTGCCGAAGCACCAATCCACAATGACTAAACCCCATCCTTGGTTTCGATCGTTTAATAATTTCGACTGGAACGCCTTTATGTATATGCACACCTTTATCCATCGCCGACAGATCGAATCAATACTAAAAGCGCTAAAGGAGAGACGATGAGCAACACTCTCGGAACGATATTTCGTGTCCTATGTTTATTTATTCTTTTAGTAAGCGGATGGTTTTTAGCGCTAACGGCACTCTACTGTTTAGCCATTTTGATAGTCGGAAGCACTTTTGACTGGAGTCATATAGGTGTGTTATTTGGTGCCGTTGTGATCTGGAGGATGTTCTATCCCCGTAACGTCTTTAAGTGGTAAAAAACGTTAGCACTCACATTTCATATCGGAGGCTTTGAATCCCTCACTGATCTGTCGATGAGTGAGAAAAAACTCATCAACCACCGCGCGGAAGTGGACGGGATCATCGATACGGTTAACGAGATCACGCAGCGCTGATGCCCCCTCATACCCTTTGGAGTAGGTGTGAACGTGTTTACGGAACGTCACGACACCACGCGCACCGTAACAGCTCACCATACCGTCCAAATGCTCCATTATGATTGCGTGTTTAACCATCAAATCGACCGTAGCACTGCCTGTTTTGAGCTGATGGAAAATCCATGGTGCACCCACCGCTCCGCGACCGATCATCACACCGTCCGCTTTCGTATGTTCTAGCACCCATTGCGCCTTCTCAAAAGAATCAATATCACCGTTGGCAATCACAGGGATACCGATAGAGGCTTTGATCTCTCCGATCGCGTCATAATCGACGGGAGCTTTGAATTTACCCGCACGGGTACGCCCGTGAACGGCAAGAAAATCGGCACCGCAGCTTTCGACGAGCTTGGCAATCTCGATATGATTTTTCGATTCAAATCCCAAACGGATTTTGACGCTGAGGGTTGATTTGTTAGAGGTCTTTTTGATCATCTCGATAATGCGTGCCATACGGGGCAAATCGTTCAATAATGCACTGCCGGAGCCATGACAGACGATCTTAGGGACCGGGCATCCGCAGTTAAGGTCAATAATATCAATATCATCGATAGTATTTAACACCTCTACGGCACGACGGACAATATCCTCTTCCGCTCCGGCAATCTGAACCGAATAAGGATCTTCATTGGGACTTCTCTCCAACATACGAATCGTTTTAGCTGAGCCATAAGCGAGGGCATTGGAGCTGATCATCTCACTCACCGTCAGATCGGCACCGAATTTTTTAACGACATTGCGAAACGGTAAATCGGTGTATCCGGCTAATGGAGCAAGTGCATAAACGGGGTTGTCAAAAGAGAGTTTAGGAGTCATAAAAAAATACCTTGAAGAGAAAAGGGAGCAAAAATGCTACCTTTACAAATTAACAACTTCTGCGTAGAAAGATGGCAATATCATAGTGCTTATTGGCACGTTTAAGATCACGATACGCTTTAAAAATCTGGAAATCGGTGTGAGCCGTATTATTCAGAATTTCATTGGCCGTATCGATCATTTGCAAATCATAAAGGGTATAAAGGTACCCTTCCATCGCATCATCATTATTTTCACTTAACATTTCAAACAAGCGAATACGCTGTTCCGGAAGCATATTTTTCGACATAGCCGCAGAGAGGTCTATCCAATCGTTACTGCTAAGTTTAAGCGTTGAAAAAATAGTCGCCAACTCTTCATTCGAAATTTGGATACCGTTTTCTGCCGCGTTAACACGTTGAACGAAATCGACCAATGATGTTTTTGTAAAAAGGTGTTTGAACTTCATCACTGATCCGACGGATGCCGTTTTAACATACGATTCGTATGCTTTAGCACATACGATTTCACCGTAGCTTTCAGGACGGGAAAGGATCGTGTCCGCATCAATCTCTCCCCGCTCAAAACGGTTCAAATTATTTTCAATCGCAATGGAAGTGGTATTAGACAAATGAAACTTTTTAATATCTACTTTTTTCTTCTCTTTTACATCGCGCATAAGCTGAAGTGCTTCATCGATTTTCTCGTTTCCGACACTACGAAGTGTTTCATACGGCAAAATGAGAGCATTGTCGATCAATTTTCCCATAAGTTTATAGGCATCGCTTTTGTAAACGTAATTACGTTCATGTACACCAAGTAATGAATCACGGAGCGCATCGACCATCTTTTCATGGTCTTTATTCAAACGGCGAAGTTTAAAATTGCCAACCAACGCGTAAATCCCCATATGCATCAAACTGGCAATGTACATAATAACGAGAGGGACAACCACCCAAAATGCAACCGGTAAATTTGGAAAATGCATCCCTAACAAATCAAATGAAATCGATTCGCTATCGATAGAATAAACCGCCGAAGCGACTAGAAGTATCAAAATAAGCGATGCTATGGTATACCGTTTTAGTTGCATTTACACTCCCTCTTAATGTTTGTTTTTTTCGACGATCGGACGACAAATGATGCAATATTTTGCATGCGGTTTAACTTTTAAACGTTGAAAACCGATGTCATCTTCACACATTTCACAAATTCCGTATTGTTTGGACTTGATTTTATAGAGTGCCGCTTCAATCTCTTCAAGCTCATGCATCTGTTGTGAACCGATTGCATTTTCGACCATATTGTCATTACTCGCAGATGCATAGTCACCTTCGTCGTTGAGTTCCATCTCACGCAACTGATTCATTTCGCTCTCAACGCCGGTAAGATTTTTGATAATCTGAGCTTTTCGCGTCAGCAATATCTCCTCGAAATACTGCAACTCATGGTCTCTCATCAATGCTCCTCATTTGTGGTACGGATGGTTTGCTAACAGTGAATAGGCACGGTATATCTGTTCTAACAGAACCGCTTTTGCGATTTTGTGGCTCATTGTCATATCAGATAAACTTATTGCCACATCACATTGATCTACAAAACTTTTTTCAAAGCCGTAGGCTCCGCCTATAAAAAATTGCAACGAAATTTTATCACTTATAAGCTTACTAAATGCAAAACTATCCATTTTTTTTCCCTCAGGATGCAACGCTATCGAATAATTTTTTCCCAGCATCGGAGAAAGCAGCTTAGAATAGGCCGCTTGGGAAGCCTCAGGACTGATGGTGTGCGCTTTAACTACCTCTTTTGGGAATAATTCAACGTCATCAACTTTGGCAAAACGGGAGATCATTTTCATCTGTTCTTGGTAAAGCGGATCGTACAATGAACGCTCTTTTTTGGCAATCGTGATAATAGAGATATTCACAACAACCCACTACCGATGACTTGATAGGTTACGTGTTGGAAAGTATCATCGAGTTTTACCCCTCCGATAGCGGCAACAGGATGTTTGGAATGCGCCGCAATCTCATCGAGTCTTTCTCCAAGCACTTTGGCTTCCGATTTTGTCGATGTGGCGCGATACGCCCCTAGCCCGATGTAATTAATATCAAGAGTGTTTGCAATCTCAATCTCGGTGATATTATGGGTGGAGAGACCGATAATTTTGTCCTCACCGATCGCCATTTTCAAAATCTTGATTGCACGAGAGGGATAAGGATCGATCGCGTACAAATCTTCCTGCCCAATATGGATACCGTCACAAAAAGGGGCGAGTTCATAATGGTCGTTGATGATTAAAAAACCTTCCCACACTTGGCGAAGGGCAATCAAATCGGTTTTAATCGTAGCGATATCGGCGTGTTTGTTTCGGTATTGGAGGACACTTGCTCCTAAGGATTTGGCACGCTCAGCAAAGGAGAGGATATCTACCCTGCTTTTATGTAGCGTATCGATGTCACAAAGGGCGTAAAGCTGCATTAGGGAAGAAGCAGTTTAAGCATATCGCTCAAGGTCTCTTTGAGTTCACTGCGCTCTACGATCATATCGATGGACCCTTTTTCGAGTAAGAATTCAGCTCTCTGAAACCCCTCAGGAAGATCAGAGCCGATGGTTTGTTTGATAACACGCTGACCGGCAAATCCGACCAAAGCACCCGGCTCCGCGATAATGATATCCCCAAGCGTTGCAAATGAGGCACTGACTCCACCCATCGTCGGGTCGGTTAGCAATGAGATATACGGAAGTTTTGCTGTGGCCAATTTTGCCAAAGCCGCAGAGGTTTTGGACATTTGCATCAAAGAGAAGGTACTCTCCTGCATCCGCGCCCCGCCGCTGGCACTGACAATAATCAATCCCATGCGCTTCTCGATCGCACGATTTACCGCACGAACGATTTTTTCCCCTTCAACCGAGCCGAGTGATCCCCCCATAAAGTTGAAATCAAACACAACAAGTTGTGCAGGAACATCATTGATGGTACACTCACCGCTCACTACCGAAGAGTAGGTACCGTTTTTTGCATACCCCTCTTCGACACGCGCCGAATAACTTTTTTTATCGACAAAACTCAAAGGATCGGTCGGACGGAGATTAGCGTCGAATTCAACAAAACTGCCCTCATCGGTAATAAGTGCAAGTCTCTCTTTTACACCGATGCGAAGGTGAAATCCGCATTTTGGACATACATGATGCTGTTTTTCAATCTCTTTATAATACATCAGTGACTGGCACGAGGGGCATTTTACCCAGTGAGACGGTGCCTCACTCTTAGTGGGTTGTTTTTTCTTTTCGGAGTCTCCGAACAGGTTAAATAGACTCAAAAATACTCCTTTTCTACAATCGAACGTATCTGCTCAAAAAGCTCTTTATCCGCACATATGAGGAGGTATCTATCATCACAAAAGAGGTGAAGATGCTCACTCAAATAGAGTCCGGCTTGGATATCGTATGGCCGCATTGTACCTAAAAATAGCACATATTTCACATAAGGGGCATACGCCAATGAGAGGGCCAGTGCTCCCGGAGATCTGAATTTAAGCCTTTGCGCCATCAATTTTTTTATCAATTCGGGATGTTCGGGAGCTTTTTCAAAAAGACCGATTTTTGTGAAGGGGTTGATGTTAATTTCGTGTTTTATGAGAGGATTTTGCAATGTTGATTTGTAATATTCATCCTCGGTTCGGACAAATAGATCACCGTTTGCAAGATTGCACACAAGGGCTTCACTCGTCTTTCCTGATCGGATTCGGGCTATCGATATGCCGTAATACGGAAGCTGTGAGACGAAATTATCACTGCCGTCAATCGGGTCAAGAAAAATAGTGATATCCGATTGAGGGTTCATCCATCCGCTCTCTTCGGAAAATATCGACCCATAAGGGGAGAGATGAGAAAAGCAGATGGCTTCGGCGCGTAAATCGGCACCGTTGCTGATATCTCCCCCCGCACCTCGCTCATGAAGCACAAATAAAGAGGAGTTCCCCTCTTTTACAAGCGCATCCACTTCTTGGCAGGCAAGAATGGCGGATTGGATAAACCCGTTCATCAACCCAGCAATGATTTCATAATAGAGCGTGCAGCTTCCCGCCCGTCATACGCTGCGGTTACCACCAAATCGGCACCGCGATAGCAGTCTCCTCCGGCATAAATCCCCGATGTTGTTGTTTCATGCTTCTCATTGAGGGTAATCCCGCCCCAAGAGTTTACGGCAATGCCGTTTTCCGCTAAAAATGGAGGGACACACGGGTCAAACCCGAGTGCCATAATAATAACATCCGCATTGACATTAAAATCGCCTCCCTTAACCTCTTCCATTTTTTGGCGACCCGATTCATCTTTTGCACCTAAAACAGTTTTTGCCATATGGATACCGACCGCTTTGCCGCCGTCATTTAAAATAACCTCTTTCGGAGAGGCATTAAATGTAAAATCAACCCCCTCTTCAATCGCATTTTTATACTCTTTCACCGAACCCGGCATATTATGGGCATCACGACGGTAGAGACACGTAACGTTTTTTGCCCCTTCACGTTTTGCGGTACGGACACAGTCCATGGCAGTATCCCCACCACCGATTACAACGACGTCAAGGTCTTTGAAATCGAATTTTTTCTCATATGGGAGGGAAAAATTTTTACGCTGAATCGCTGTGAGATACTCCATAGCAGCATATACGTTCGAAGCGTTTTCACCCGATATTTTCGCCGTTTTACTTTTAGTTGCACCGATTCCGATAAATACCGCATCGTGTTTATCGGCAATTGCGTCAAATTCGATATCTTTGCCCACTTCGCAATTGAGAACCAGTTCCAATCCCGCTTCGAGTAGGAGATTCACCCGACGCTCAACAATCTTTTTATCAAGTTTAAAGTTCGGGATACCATAGGTAAGCAATCCCCCCGCACGATCACTGCGCTCATACATCGTTACCGCAATACCCGATCGGAGCAAATAGGTTGCCGCCGATAGTCCCGCAGGGCCTGAACCGATGATTGCAACTTTTTTATCGGTCGTAATTCCAGGGAAATAAGGTTTAAGTCCCTGCTTGAATCCTTCTTCGTTGATAAAAGTCTCAATCCCGCCGATCGTAATCGCTCCGTGGCCGTCGTTGAGGGTACAATCCCCTTCACACAATCTATCATGAGGACAAACACGCCCCATCACTTCAGGAAACGGTGAGGGCTCATTGGAGAGGTTAAATGCAAATTTCAAATCTTTTTCCGCAACCGCTTTAAGCCATTGAGGGATATAGTTGTGCAACGGGCATTTGTTCAAACAAAATGGATCACCGCATTGGATACAACGGTCACTTTGGCTGGAAGCATCGCTGCCACCCATCGGCTCATAAATCTCGCTAAAATCTTTTAGACGCTGTAATACTAGGCGTTTCGTGGGGTCGATACGCTCAATCGTTAAAAATTCTCTCATATTTCTTAGTCCCCTTTATCCGGATTGAGTGGCAATTTTGTTAAGTTTTTCGGGCGTACAAGCCAGAAATTTCGGATCTCGACACGGAAATTTTTGAGTAACATTTGACCCATTTCACTTTCTGTCTCAGCGACATACTCTTTGAGAAGACGTTTGAGATAATGGCGTGCTTCATCCCCATCATCGGTATCAATGCGAAGGGCATCGACGAGTTCGCGGTTAACGTTTTCAACAAAACTATGATCTTTATCATAGACAAATGCGAATCCCCCTGTCATCCCCGCACCGAAGTTGATACCGGTTTTTCCAAGAATCACGGCAACACCGCCTGTCATATACTCACACGCGTTATCCCCTGTCCCCTCAACGATAGCAAGTGCTCCCGAATTACGTACCGCGAAACGCTCACCGACCGATCCGGCGATAAAGAGTTTACCTCCCGTCGCACCGTAAAGACAGGTATTTCCCCCTGCTGCGAATACTTCACCCTGATTTTGAGAGCGGATAACGATCTTACCGCCATGCATCCCTTTTCCGATGTAATCGTTCGCGACACCATCAAGATGGATAGAGACACCATTATTTAAAAAGGCACCCAATGCTTGCCCCGCAATCCCTTTGAGCTGGATACGTATCGTGTCGGCTTTAAGCCCTTTATCCCCGTAATAGTGGGCGATTTCTCCGCTGATTCTAGCACCGAAACTGCGGTTAAGATTACAAATATCACGTGAAATACGGATAGTGCGTTCAGGGTGTTTGATCGAATCCATCACTTCAGCGAGAACTTTTTGCTCAAATTCATTGTCATCAAATGGCTCGTTGGAAAGTGCTTGACATGTATCAACCCCCGCTTCACGATGCAATACAGAACTGAAATCGAATTTTTGTGCAAATTCTGTATCAACAACGCGGAGCAAATCACTGCGTCCTACCATCTCTTCCATTGTTTTATACCCAAGCTGCGCCATAATTTTACGGACATCTTCGGCTAAATACGTGAAGTAGTTGATTAGCTGTTCAACCGTCCCTTCAAAATGTTCGCTTCGAAGTTTTTCGTTTTGGGTAGCAATACCGACGGAGCATTTATTGACATGACAAATACGGAGCATTTTACATCCGATGATTGTGAGTGCCCCCGTACCGAACGCATAACTCTCAGCCCCTAAAAGTGCCGCTTTAACGATATCCATACCCGTTTTGAGTCCGCCGTCGGTTTGAACGTGAACAAGACCCCGCAAGTTATTCACTTTAAGGGCGTTATGGGCTTCGGAGAGACCAAGTTCCCATGGATTTCCAGCAAATTTAATCGAAGTAAGCGGTGCCGCGCCCGTTCCTCCGTCTCCACCGGAGATGATGATTTTATCGGCATATGCTTTGGCAACACCTGCGGCAATCGTACCTACACCTGCGGCAGAAACGAGTTTAACCGCCACTTTTGCATTCGGATTGACCTGTTTCATGTCAAAAATAAGCTGTGCCAAATCCTCGATCGAATAGATATCATGGTGAGGAGGAGGTGAGATAAGTGTCACACCCGGCATGGTATAGCGTAACCGTGCGATAAGCCCGCTTACTTTATGGCCCGGAAGCTGTCCACCCTCACCCGGTTTTGCCCCTTGGGCTACTTTAATCTGAATCTCTTCGGCAGAGCGGAGATACGCCGGAGTAACCCCGAAACGTCCCGACGCAACCTGTTTGATTTTAGAATTTTTCAATGTACCGAAACGTGCCGAATCTTCTCCACCCTCACCCGAGTTGCTTTGTGCACCGATGGTATTCATCGCAACAGCGATACATTCATGCGCTTCAGGAGAGATAGATCCGAGCGACATCGCCGCAGATGCAAATCGTTTAAAAATTTCCTCTTTCGATTCTACTTCTGAAATATCGATACTTGGGCGGTCTGATTTGAATTCGAAGAAATCACGGATGAATTTTTGTCCGCGCCCGTTGACCAAGGCACTCAACTTATCAAAATCTTCACGTTTGCCGGTTTTGGCAACACGATGGATCGCATGAATCACATCCGGATTGAAATCATGATGCTCTTGGCCGTTGTAGAACTTATAGTATCCTCCGATTTTAAGCGGGAATATCGTATTAAATCCACCCGTTTCAAACGCATCTTTGTGATTACGATCAAGTCGTGCATCGATGTCTTCGTAGGTAAGACCCGGAATCATCGCATGTGACTCGCCGAAACACTCATGTACGATTTCACGGCTAAGCCCCATTACATCAAACAATCCTGAATTGCGATACGATGCAATCGTTGCAATCCCCATTTTCGACATAATTTTAAGGAGACCCGCATTGAGGGCATGGTGAACCGATTTAAATGCTTCGGAGCAATTAATATCTTTGTTGTGCTGTTCGATATGTGCTGCAACCGTCGTAAATAATAAAGAAGGATAAACGGCACTTGCACCGTATGCGATCAATGTTGCCGCGCCGTGAGAATCAATAATTTCAGATGTACAAGCGACAATCGAAACCAAATGACGGGTACGTACATCCAGTAATCCTCGGCTGATTCGTCCCACCGCCATCGCCATCGGAATGGTTTTATGTTCCTGATCAAATCCGCTGTCTTCGAGAATGACAATACGGACACCCTCTTCGGATACTGCTTTGATAATAGTATCCACCAACGTTTCCAGCGCCGTTTTCAATTCCCCTTTATAGGCGGTTGAGAAAACTCCGTTCGTATAATGAGACTCATAGCGAGGTGATTTAGGATCGCCAAACGATTTGAGAACATCAAGTTTCTCACGGGTAATAATCGGTGATGTCGCTTTCAAACGGTGTGCGTGTGATGGAATTTCATCCAAGATATTATGGGTTTCACCGAATCCTGTATTAAGGCTCATTACTACTTTTTCACGAATCGGGTCAATCGGAGGATTCGTTACTTGAGCAAAACGTTGTTTAAAATAATCAGAAAAGTGACGCTGTTTTTCACTGAAAGCGGCCAATGGAGTATCATCCCCCATCGATCCAACCGCCTCTTTTCCATCACGCATCATCGGCTCAATCACCTGTTCAATTACCTCTTGAGTAATATTATAAAAACGCTGACGCTGAATAAGATTAGTGGCATCGTATTCACAACGGGCTCCATAATGCTCTTCCACATGCTCTTGGAGATAAATCATGTGCTCATTAAGCCATTTCATATACGGATTAGACGATTTAAGATATTCGTTAATATCACCGTCTTTCAATACTTTCCCGAATTTGAGGTCTAATCCGATCATTTGCCCTGACTGTAAACGTCCACGCTCCTTGATCTGATCTTCAGGAATATCGATAACACCGTATTCACTCGCAATGAGGAGCGTATCATCGTGGGTGATAATGTATTTGGAAGGGCGCAATCCGTTACGATCCAGTACACATCCGATATAGCGGCCATCAGTGAGTGAAAATGCCGCAGGTCCGTCCCATGCTTCAAATACGGTCGAATGGTATTCATAAAAAGCACGAAGCTCGGGGTCCATATGAGGGGCATTTTGCCACGGTGCCGGAATAACGGCACGCGCCGCTTTGAAAAAATCCATTCCGTTGATAATCAAAAACTCAAAAAAGTTATCGGCACTTGCACTGTCCGACCCGCCCGGTTGAAGGATCGGAAGAAGACGCGCAATCTCTTCGTCCGTAAACACTTCACTTTTGATCGATTCGGATTTTACCGCGACATTAAAGCGGTTTGCTTCGACCGAGTTAATCTCACCGTTGTGAGCAACGGCGCGAAACGGTTGAGCCAATCGCCATTTCGGTAACGTATTAGTCGAGAAACGTTGGTGGAAAAGGGCAAATGAAATTTTAAATTTCTCATTTTGAAGGTCCGGATAGAACTCTTTAATGTGGGTGGGCATAATAAGCCCTTTATACGATACGACACTGGTTGACATCGACGCGATGTAAAAATCGGCATCCTCAACCAATTCATGTTCAATCTCTTTACGGCTGAGATAAAGCAACGCATCAAACCGTTGTGATGCCATTAACGAATCAGGGGTGATAAAAATATGATAGATAGAAGGGAGTGTTGCCAGAGCCTGTTCACCCAATGCATTCGTATCGACAGGGACGGCACGCTCCAACACCACTTTTAGATCATTATTGGCACAAATCCGTTTTAACACCGATAATTGAGATGGATCTTGGGTAAATACTACCGCAACCGCATACATTTTAGGGAGTTCTACCCCTTCCTCTGCAGCCGCAGAGCGCATAAATTCACGCGGGAGAGATAAAAGAAGACCGCTTCCGTCGCCTGTTTTCCCATCAGCCGCAACAGCTCCACGGTGCATCATACGCTCTAGCGCGGTAATCGCATTCTCTAAGTTTTCATGCGAAGGTCGGTTTTTGATATTTGCTATCAAACCAAATCCACAGTTATCTTTAAATGATCGTAATAGGTCTTGGTATTCCACTCTAATCGTCACCTTTCACCATAAAAATCGGCAAATTATTATTTTTTAATCTCTTTTTAAACATAAGTAGTTTAAAGGGGATGAAATTTTCTTATTTTATCGATAACAAGGTTAAAAAAGGTTAAAATTATATATCGTTAAGAAAATATTTTAGAAAGTGTGTAGAGTAGAATCAATTATGCAAGGCTTCATCATCAAACTTACCCGTGTACGCGAAGAAGATATGATTGTCACCATAATAGCCGAGGAAAGCTTACAGACCCTTTACCGCTTCTACGGAGCGCGTCATAGCCCTATTAATATGGGGTTCAAAATTGATTATGAGCCCGAATATTCTCTTAAATCTGCGATCCCCCGTATGAAAGATGTTATCCATCTCGGATTTTCTTGGATGAGCCAGTATGAACGGCTCCGATTGTGGCAGCAGTTTATCACCCTCTTTCATCCCCATCTCAAAGATTCCGAATCGATCGGAGAATTTTATTTCGCCCTTTTGAATGATGCATCACTCCGCTGGAGCGATCAAAATCCCAAACGGGTCGCCATCGAATCCTATGTTCGGCTACTCGATCATGAGGGGCGGCTCCACCGTGAACTCAACTGTTTTTTCTGTGACCTTAGCATCGAAGAGGATATTTCCCTCATTCGAGCTTTTTTACCGGCTCACACAAACTGCTCCCATACCCTCTCCATCAATCCCAAGGGGTTGGAGTGGCTCTATACCAACAGTTCCACCCTATTTTTAGATGACAAAGAGGTTGATCGGCTATGGTATGTTCTAAATGAAGGGCTTTAACGGGTCGTATAAAACTTAATCCCCTCTTCATAATGTTCCAGCAATGTCATAGGGGTCTTCACAAAATCGGCATGACCGAAAAAAAAGTAGGACTCCTTAGTGCGTGCAAGTCGACTGAGCCGCTCAACAGCTCTGATAACCGTCAATTCATCAAAATAGATAAGCATATTGCGTGAAAAAATGGTATCGAATTTCCCCAACTCAAAAAGGTGATCATCAAAAATATTGAGGGTATAAAAGTGCACAAGACGTTTGATTTCATCTGAAATGATAAATGTATTTTCTTCTTTAATAAAATATTTTTTCTGGAATGACAATGGTGTTTTATGAAGAGACCTCGGGGTGTAACGCCCCTCCTTCGCCAATGATATAACATCACTGTTGATATCCAAAGAAACGATTTCAATCCTTTGGGCCGCAATCCCCCCTTCCAGTAAAGCTATCGCAATCGAATACGGCTCTTCACCGGTAGAACCGGGAGCGCACAAAATACGCACTTTTTCACTATTGTTTGTGACTTTATCAACTAAAAAATAAATTTGGCGCGACTCTCTGAAAAAATAGGTTTCATTCACCGTCAAAACATTAATCAATGCTTCTAAAATAGGACGCTCATTTTGAATACGGGAGTAAAGTTCCTCAAAAGAATAAATCTGATAATTTCGGCAAAAGTGGATCAGTTTAGCCGCGGTAACCGACTCCTTTTTTTGAAAATGGATTCCGGTAATAGAGGTAAATTTCTCTAAAACTTCAGTGGGATCGCGAAAATTTTCCCCCTTTTGTGCCGCTTCTTCGGTAGATTCAGGGATATTTTTAGATTTAAACCATCCAAACATTTACCCCTCCGTACTCTTTTATCCGCTCTATAATTTCATCGATTGAGCCAACATTGCCGTTACACACCAACTCTTTTGCACGGCGAGGCATACCATAAACAATAGAACTCGCCTCACTCTCAAACAAACAATCACCCCCTGATTCATACAGCGATAATGATCCTAGTGCTCCATCATCCCCGATTCCGGTCAAAATGACCCCTAACCGTTTTATCGCTGGAGAGAGTTGTGATGCTGATGAAAATAATAAGTCAATGTAAGGATTATAAGGGTAATCCCCCTCTCCCATAGTCTCCAGCCAAATTTCCCCCTCTTTTTGAATGAGTCGGGAAGTTATCAAACATATATAGATTTCACCTCTTTCCAATTTCAGCGGCTTGGTAACGGCAGTGATAGGAAGTGAAGTTATCGACTGCAACTGGTGGACGAAACTGGGGATAAACGGGGCACTCATATGCTGCGCGACAATAATCGTCCCATCATACCGACTATCAAGTGAAGAGAGGATCGAATAGATTCGCCCGGGACCGCCTGTTGAAGCTCCGATAAGGATTAATGAGGTAATATTCATTCTCGTATTTTACCCCAAAAATGACTTCGTTTGAGATCAATAAAGTGATAATTTAGGTACGTTTCTTGCTTGTACTCTACTAATGAAATACAAATCCAATTTACAATGAGTAGAGTATGCGCATCAATAAAGCAACTGAAGCTATCTTAGCAAAATACGCTCCCAAAGAAAAGCTACGTGTCCAGCCTTTTTACAAAACGACTACGGTAAATAGTAGAAATTCTACCCTTCAAGATTTCTATCATGAGGTATATGCCAAAAGCAATGCATCAATGGAGCAGGTTTACAACGGGAAAAATGCCCAAGAAATAGAGACTATAATGATGCAAAATCGTAAACTAATCGAAACGAAGCGGAATTCATAGCGATAATTTAAGTCTCTTAAATTTCGTAATAATGAGGCTGGTACGCCTGATCAAGCTCTGAGAGTTTCATCCCAAAAAGGGCACGCATCTTATTCTCAATATCACCCCAAAAGTACTCTAGAATCAAGCTTGATCCCATATTCCCCTCGACTTTGTAAAAAGGGCCTTCCAGTGCTTCGATTATGTCGATAACTTCGATTTCATGGCTAGCTCTGGAGAGTTTATATCCCCCTGATGCTCCGCGGATACTGCTTACGAGATGATTACGCCGTAAAATCGAGAGAAGCTGTTCGAGATAACCATGGGATATTTGTGTCATCGCCGAAATTTCTCTCACCTGCATTGCTCTTCCATGAGGTGCATGAGAGAGGACATGCATCGCAGCAAGTCCGTATATCGCTTTGGAAGAGAGGGCAGCCATTACTCAAACCCTTTTGGATAAAGTTTTTTTGCAATGTAATAAATTTTACATCCGACACAATATCCAAAGAACAACTCCATAGAAGCGCAAAAGAGAAATATACTGCCAATAATTAAAACTGCCAAATCGGCATTAAGCCAGTATGCGATTAGCAACGCTATCGTGAATCCGACCCCGAAAAATGCTGCCAAACGTTTTGCACCTGCATCCTCCATTTTAATCGGAAATGAAAATTTTTTTTGAATCAAAAGTGACATATTCTGAATGGGGCTAAAGTGTTTATACCCATACAATCGAAGAATAAAATCAATGACTAACAATATCAATATTATCCAATTCTGTGTCACTAAAAAAATACTAACAGCACTTATTACGAATAATGTATTAATACGAACAACGGTTGCATCGACTTGACGAAAGATAAGGGGGCATTGCTGTGCCATAGAGAACTCCTTAATTTTCGCCATTTTAATATAGCTTTTTCTTATTGTCAAGTATTCATACTAAGTTACTAAGGTATTAATTTTGGGGATAAAAAAAAAGGAGAGCAATCTCTCCCTAAAATTTTCACGAAAGCGGTTTTATAAGTTCACGTATTTTTTTCTCTACACTTGCCAATGAATCAAACGGCTTCATCAAATAATGGTCCGCTCCGACTTTATGACTTTGCAGTACTTTATCCAATGTCGAGTAAGCAGTCATCATAACGACGACACATTTGGAATCTTTCGCTTTGATCTCTTCGAGTACACTTAAACCGTCACGCTGCGGCATCATAATATCAAGAAGTACGCCATCATACTCCCCCGCACGAAAGCGGCTCACGGCAGTGATCGGATTATCAATATAGGTAATTTTAAAATCACCCGACCGCCCTAATGCTTTTTCCAACATTGTACCAATCGAAGGTTCATCATCTACAATCAACAAACGTATCATTTTATCCCTCCAAATAATTGATTAATTGCACTTCCCATCAAATCTTCCGTTTTCTCTGCAACCAATATATCAAGTGCTTCAAAAACACCTTGGCTCGCCTCTTCAATCATTTTAATACGTTGCTCGATCTGGGTGCGTGAACATAGTTTTTTCCCTTCACCGCAATCGGCAATCAGAGCGTTGGCTTGTGAGTGGACTGCCGCATGCGGTTTTTCCAACATAGCGTATGATTTGAGATGACCGAATTGCTCTTTTCCGATTCCGCTGTCATACCATTTGCCCAATCGGCAGTTATGATGATCAACCGCTTTGAACTCGTTGGATTGACCGAACAAGAAAGCATACACATTATTTTTGAAAATAACGTGGTCAATTTTAGCCAAATTACTGAATATATAGTTGCTAATGTCCATAATCTCATACACACTGCGCGAAGAGTTACGTTGAAAAATAACCATACGGTTGCTAAGCTCCGACACTTCTTGTTTCGTGCTCGAAACAATTTCTGCAAGCTCTTCGGTTGCACTTTCAATCTCATTCGTATCCTGCTGCATCGACTGAATCACAATTTCAATCTCTTTTGTCGCTTTTTGGGTACGCTCTGCCAATTTTCGTACCTCATCGGCAACAACCGCAAATCCTCTTCCGTGTTCCCCGGCACGTGCCGCTTCAATAGCGGCATTCAAGGCCAAAAGGTTGGTTTGATCGGCAATATCTTTGATCAGAGCAATAACATTGGAGACTTCATTCGATCGCGAAACCAAACTTGCCGTCGTCGACAGTGTCCCCTCCATCAATTCAGCCAGTTTATTCATATATTCATCGACATGATTGGCAATTCTAAGCCCTTCGTCAGAACCTTTAGCCGTTTCACCCGATTGTTGAATCATATCTTTGAGTTTTTCAAGGATGTCCATAAACACTTTTTGTGTAGCGTTTAACGCTCCTTTGATACTTTGCTGGTGCATTTCAAGCAATCCGCCGTCTTCGCCGCTCACAACAGATGATTTGACTAAAACATATCCCCTCATCCCGTTATTAAAACTTTTACTGATAACAAACGCTTCACACTCACCGACAATAATTTCGGATTTCCCTTTAGAGAGGTCTCGTATTACACTCTCTTTATTGGTAATCGATTCAGCTTGGGTATTAAAAAAAACCGCTTCCCCTTGAGTATTCAAAACCACTACTGCTTCTTTGTCACTTAGTGCCGCTATCTCTTTGTAGAGCTCCAATTGAACCTTTAGTTCATCGCACTCTTCTTGCAGCAATCGTTTCTCTTCTCTTAGTTTTACGCTCTCTCCATCAAACCACATCTACTATCTCCTCATATTTTTTCAAGGTAATCTCAAAAACCGCACCTTGATTTTCATTACTTACTTTTACATGTCCCCCATGCTTCTCAATAATCGCTTTGGCAACGTTGAGTCCGATACCCATACTCTTTTTTTTCTCTCCGCTAATCGCAAAGTCAAAAATCCCCTCTAATATCGGTTGGGGGATTCCCCCCGCATTATCGCTGATTGTAATTGTAATCCATTCTTTATTACACGTAAAGCGAATATCGATTCGGCGATTTTCATACGCTATTGTACCCTTTTCAAATTCATCTAACGCATTATTGAGTATTATTATCCATACTTGTTCAAGACGGTTGGATATGCCCATCGTCATACACGATGTTCTATCATACATACTTTCAAGGGTAAAAAGCTCCCCGTTTACCAGAATCGGAACAATATGTTTAGAACGGTTTTTAATAATTCGAAGTGCATATACCAATGTCGTGTATATGTTGCACGGTTTCATCTCCTCTTTTCCCGTTCCGGCGAACTCATACATAGAACTGACAATCGATTCAATCCGCGCTATACCTTCTTGTATAGGTTGAAATAAAGGGAGGGCTTCAGGAACTTTCTCTTCACACTCCCAGTGCAGTAATTCAAGATTACCTTTAATATACGTTATCGGTGTATTGATCTCGTGGGTTATCGCCGCAGCCAAACGCCCTACGCTCATCAGTTTCGCATCGTTTATTTTATCCTCTTTGAGCCTCTCGATCGGTGTAACATCGATAAAATAGAGGATATGATACTCCTCGTTGCGTATCATCGGATTGGGCATAGAACTGATATGTACGGTAAAGAATTGCTTGCTTTGGTTCAAATATTCCATCACCAGCCGACCCTTGATCTCCCCACTGTACACTTTCGTAAAAATTGATTCCAATACCTCTTTTCGACTCAATCCTTTTTGAGAGATCGGCTTTAAACCATCCGATGTTTCAGCAAACCAAGAGCATAAAGCACACGACAAGAAAAACTCTTCATTATTGGTAAAGCCGTTTAGCTCTAAATATTTTTTATTAACCAGCATCGCTTCATAACGATGATCAAAAAGTATGGTTAAAGAGGGCTCGTAATCGATCAATTGTTCCATACTCGCCAAAATAGCCCGATTGACCTCACTCACGTCCTGAGCAATACAAACAATCTCTTCAATATCATTGTATTGGTTACGGATTGCGTAGACCGTACTGTCTACTGTTATCGGATCACCTTTGGCACTCACCAATTCCAAAATTCCCCGATAAATTTCTCCTGATTTAAGCCTCTCTCGAACCAAAGAACGTAAAAAATTCCAAAAACGGCGCTCCACAAACCGCATCCAATGGGTTCCGATCATAGCATCACTCTGATACCCCAACAAACGGCATAAAAGATCATTTACCTCAATAATCAGACCGTTCTCTTCCATCCTGATCAAAAGAGATGTTTTTGAGATAGCTCCAAACATAAGATTAATCTGCTTATACGCTTTTTGTGCCTGTTTGGCCTCTACTGATTGACGAATTAAACGTTCAGCCACTTTTTTTACCGCACTCGGAAGAAGCGGCTTAAGAAGGTATTTATCAACACCGACATCAATAGCCTGCAAAAACAGATCACTTCCGTGAGCACTCGAAATCACCACCGTTTTTATCGTAGGATTTTCACTTTTACTGCGGCTAATCGTCTCAAAAATAGAACTATTCATCTGCATCGGGTGGAGAATCAACAGGTCGATATCATCAAAAAAATCGGGCAAATTTTCTTGTAGACTCACCTCTGCGTCAAACCCGAGTAAAACTTCTCCGAAGGGGTCTTTATTCGATAGTGTGTTATTCCCTACCGCCCAATCGGTTACATAAACAATCTTTATTGTATCAATCATAGTCCGTCATTATTTTTTCGTTATAGTACATTAATTTTTTTCATCTGACTATAATCTTCTTAGGATACAATTCGCATTTACTATTTTGTGAGGATTTTTTGATGAAAAAACTGCTATTTGTACTGCTCGCTTGTGCGGCACTAAACGGTGAAGATATTTATGAAGGTGATCTTAGCGCTGCGGAAGCGCATGAGATGCAAAAAAAAGGATCAGCAATCATCGTTGATGTCCGGACGACGCTTGAGTATATCTATACGGGTCATGGAGAGGGATTTATTAATATCCCCGCGTATGAGTGGACCTATATCCCAAAATCGATCGAAGAACGGGTTAAAAGTGCCGAATTTGAGCTCAAAACCGATAAAACCAAAGGGCACGTCGACATTCAAAAACTCTATGATGCCAAAGAGGTATTTAACAAAAACTTTGTTAGTGATGTCATGAAAGCGATGAAACTCCGTAACGTCGATTCGGTTATCCTTGTCTGCCGCAGCGGCCCGCGTTCAACTGCAGCCGCCAATCTTCTCGCCAAAGAGGGGATTAAAGCCTACAATCTTGAAAACGGATTTATGTTCGGATGGAAAGAGGCAAAAATGCCTTGGGACGGCTATTAAGAGGGTTATCTTCGGATAACGTCGCTCTCTCTCACATACAAATTCTCTCCCTCTGCCGTACGCTGCCACACACGATTGACGAAATACCCCGTAATATGGACCCATCCCCCTGATGGATTTCCTGCCGTAAACGATCGGCGTGCTTCCCATGTATCAACCACAGCTCCCCCTGGAGCGTTGTAAATCGGTGCATTGCTTGCCATACGGTACGCAGAAGATTTCCCCTGTTTAACCGGAGTACTCACTACTGCAGCCGGAGCTTTCAGCTCTTTAGTTGCGACCATCTTCGTTGTTTTAGGCGGGGTGAGTTTTTGGTGCAATGCTTTGTTCAGTCTCTCGGTCGCCTCAACCGATTTGGCCGTAACTTTTTCGGCTTGGATAGGGCGATCTTTATAAACCACTTTCTCCACGATCTTTTCCTGCACTACCGGACGATCTTTATAGACCACTTTTTCAACTATTTTTTCTTTGAGCGCAGGACGATCTTTGTAGACTACCTTCTCCACGATCTTTTCCTGTACGACAGGACGATCTTTATAGACTATTTTTTCGACTATTCTCTCTTGAGTAGCCGTTTTAGTCCCTTTTTTCAAATTGGCAATCGTCGCTTGAGCTGCTGAAAGTTCACGTTGAAGGGCTACGATTTTCTCTGTCGGCTCTACCACTTTGGTCACGATCTTCTCTTGAACAACAACTGAAGAAGGGGCTTTTTGCATTTGAACAATCATTGCATTGGCTTTTGAAAGTTCATTTTGGAGGGCTTTTATTTTAGCACTCTGATCACTCACCTTAGGCGCTTGTTCAGCCCCTTTAGTCGGAGTTTGCACTTGCATCGGTCGGGTACGAAGTTTCTCAATTTCCGCTTTTGCATCAGCTAATGAAACGCGCAGTGCCGCCGCCTCTTTATCGGTTTTCCCCATCGATCTCTCAAGCGTATCTAAATCTGTTTTGGCTTTCACTAGGGCACGTTTGAGGTTTTCCCTCTCGACCTTGCTCACTTTGATCGTGTTGGTCTCTTTCATAAGGCGTTCATTTTGAACGGCGAATTCACGATATTTTTGATCTTTGGAGGTGAGTGTTTTTTCAAGGCTCTGAATGACCCCTCTTTTTTGGGAGAGTTCACGCCCTTGTTCGGTAGTCTGTTTTTTGAGACTTTGCAGTTCACTGTTGCGTTGTTTGATCTCATTTTCGAGATTGGATATCCGTTTTTGATACCCTTTGATTTTAGCCGCAGCATCGGCAGCAGAGAGGGCATTTTGTTCTTGGCGGCACTCTTCGTATTTTTGTCTGAGTTTGGCGACATCGTTGAGGATAGCTTGAGGATCATTAGCACCGTATAGGTACAAGGCACTTAGTACACTCAGTATAACAACTCTCACACAGATCCTTTTTTGGTTAACTTCACACCCATCTCTAAATGGTGTGTGTAGGGGAATTGATCGAATGCCGCCATCGCGTCAATCGTATGGGTTTGAGAGAGTATCTCTAAATCACGATAAAGGGTTTCGGGATTGCACGAAATGTAGAGGAGATGATCGAAGCGTGCGGCAAAAGCACACGGCTCTTCTCCCAACCCTGCGCGTGGCGGATCGACAAAAAGGGTTTTAAGATGGTAATCCGATACATTCAGCCCCTCAAGACGTCGAAACTCTCGGACACTATCGAGGGCTTGGGTAAACTCTTCAGCCGATAAGCGGACAAACTCGATATTCTCCACACCGTTAAGTGCCATATTTTGTTTCGCCGCATGAATCGAAGATTTGGATATCTCCGTCGCAAGAACCCGATCAAATTTGGCCGCAAAAGGGATTGTAAAATTCCCCGCACCGCAGTAGAGTTCGAGAAGATCGCCGCCGATACCATTCAGCTGAGAGAGCGACCACTCAATCATCTGCTCATTGACTCTCGGATTCGGCTGGGTAAAACTGTTTTCGATGTGGATGTAGCGATATTCACGTCCGTTAATGTGAAGTTTTTCGGTGACGTAGTCTTGGGAGAGGATCAGTTTTTGTTTGCGGCTCCGTCCGATAACGTAGACACCGAGCCGTTTCTCAAGTTCACGTGCCCTGCTCTGCCACTGCTCA
>Ga0209262_10000295_pt1 | contig 25110 bp, 29 predicted proteins | sample Lowcelwee11metaG_FD_187171 | JGI IMG/M metagenome (GOLD analysis project Ga0209262, IMG submission 187171) | Freshwater pond sediment microbial communities from the University of Edinburgh, under environmental carbon perturbations - Low... | ecosystem: Environmental > Aquatic > Freshwater >... | reverse complement strand
ATTTTTAAATCAGATAATATTAATCCTATAAAAAGAATTTCTTCAAATTTTGTTTGTGAAAATTGGACATTGGCAAATAAACTACCACTCAAATCAACTTGTTTAAATTCACAACTTGTAAAACTACTATTATAAAATTCTATTCTTATTAAATCACACTCTAATATTTGACAATTTTGAAATCGGCACTGAGATAACTCAGATTTACGAAATAGCACATTATCGAATACGATATTTTCAAAGTTAGATTTATAAAATCTACTATTAGAAAGAATTTTATCAGAAATAGTTTCATTTGAAAAAGATTCGTTAAAAAGCGTCCTAGGACCATCCATTTCTTCAATTATTTGATTCAATAAATTTATCATATTAAATTAATTATTTGACTTTACGATTATTTTAACCGTTTCTAACGATAATATACTTAGCTAGTTCTGGATAAGCTTCTCGTGCTCGTTAAAAGAAATTTTCTTTCTACAATTCTTTTTGATGTGGGCCTATATCTTTTAAATCTAGAATCTACAAACAGCTTTCCGACCCTCTTTTCTGAAGTCTACTTTTAGCACCCGATTCTTTAATTTTAAATGCTTGCCAAACTCGCTACACCAATTCAACTTTGATAATTACTTTCATATTTTAAATTATAACTTATTAAGAACATTTGTTTTAGAAAAGATAAAAATATTTCTCCATTTTAAGAAGTAAGTCCTGAACAGCATTTCGAAGCTGATCTTCTGTTTTTGCAAATATTAGTTCCGAACGTTCTTCTTCGATAAAACTAGGATAAAATTCATTACAACAAAGGTAAATTTCAGAAATCCATTTGGAAAATTCCAAAGAAGCTAAATCTAGTTCAATATCTTTTAGCTCTTCGTAATTTTTAGATAATGATTTTGATTTTTCTTCAATCGCTTCAACTTTTTCAGAAAATTCCTTGTCAAATTTTATTGCATCAATTTTAAAATTTAAAAAATCTGTCATTAATTGCAAATAGTCATTTTTTTTAGACCAATGCAGATAATCATTAATTTTTAATCAATAATTTTGTAATTTTGAATATTTTTCGGGATCTTCAAGTTTTAGTAATTTATTTGCGTTTTTTAATGTTTGCTGATACTTAAGAAGTTTTATATGCTCCTGAACATTATATTCCATAAGATAAAAAATCCCCAAGATTAAAAGATTCTTCAATAATAAATTGATTTGATTTCGAAACTTTTATAGATAGAGCTCCTATGAAATCTAAGTTACTTTTATCGAATTTTGTTTCAATAAATTGAAAATTTGAAAAATAACTTGCTCTTAAACTTTTGGTTAGAAATTTACAGTTTCGAAAACCACCATTGTTGAAAGTTGTTCTTGTGAAATTAGATTCTTCAATTTGACAATTTTCAAAAGTCACATTCCAAAAGTCACATTTTCGAAAAATTACATCTTTTAATCTGCAATTTTTGAATTCACAGTTGACAAAAGTACTCCCTGTGAAGTCAATTGTTTGAAAAGTAACTTCAAGAAAATTTATTGTACCTAATAGTGCACATTGTAAAGATTCATCCGAAATAATTTCATTTACAAAAATTTCCTCACCAATTACTAAGGTCTCGTCTTCTTCAAGATTTTCAATAATAACTTCAAATTTATTTTTATTCTTCATTTTTAAAATTCTTTTTTATAAATACAGAATTGTAATTTTAATAGAACTATTTATTTTTCAACAATTTTTTCCATTTTCAACAAAGATGTTTGAAGAGAATTTAGAAATTCTTTTTCGGGCATTCCTTCATGTGGATTTTCAAAGTCAAATCCATATTCGTAAATACACAAACAAGTTGATTCTAATTTTGTAATAATCGAGTAAAATTTTTCTGAATTAGAATCAATCAAAAAATTATCCAACTTTTTTGGATCTTTATGAAAGATTTTTAAACTTTCATCATTTGCTTTTTCCATTTCTAAAATTTTACGAACAAAGGAATAGTAATAACCTAATTTGTTTTAATTCTAACTGATAAGATTATAAAAGAAATCAAATAATCCTGGTTTTAATAGACAATAAGCAATTGAACTTAAAAAAGTGAAAAATAGCATTAATTCTAAAAGAACTCGATTTTCAGGAGAAATTTTAACATACTTTTGAAGATAATAATCGAATCCTTCAAGATAAAATAAGCTGCATTCTTCACGAAATGTTGCATCTAATTTATTTAAAACAGAAATATCGAGATGATCGCCAAATTGACATAGTTTTAACCAATATCCTTCATCTTTTGCATAGGCTTCTATCGCTTCTGTAACAATTTCCTTTGTTAATTTTTTTACCACAATTGTAGGACTACCAGGTTCGATAAAGTTGGTTTTTTATTCTAACATTTCCTCAACAAAATCATCTGGTGTACGAACAACAATTGTATAAGAGTAACCTTCTTCAAATACAACCCCAACATCGATGCTGTCATTGTATTCATCTCTGACTTCATTAATAAATCTAATTTTTTTAATTTGCATAATTTATTATTTTGTCTTAAATTTTGTTCTCAAAGTTTCAATTTAACCATCTGCCCTAAATTTCTGAGTGATTCCTACAATCACCTGAGGGCCCCCCTTTTTAATCAGAGCTATTTTAACCAATGTTTACCTGATAATTTAATAAAATCAATTTAGGTAGGGTGCAAGACCAATGGGCTGTCGAGGCTCAAATGGTTTCAAGCCTCTATACTACTTGTGTAACCCTTTGAACAGTATTTTGAACATGTAGGTGATACAACAATGTCTCAGAAGAGATTGGCATACATACTAAAATGACAATATAGAACCCGATTATAAAAATTCTTGTGCAATTTTTCATCTCGAGCCTCTAATTTTAATTAGATATAATATATACTAAACTCTCATATATCATAAGTAAATTTAATAAAGGAGTCAAATTATTTTTCTATACATATGAATTCCTTTTGCTTATTCTCTATTTATTTCCACAAAGATATTTTTAATTATTCAACATTTAATTGATTTATTAATTGAAACAATTTCGTTATTTGATAAAGATTTACTTGATTTAATCCATAAATTGGAATATTTTTTTGTTTTGCTAAATTAATTAACTTAAAATTTTGTTTCAAGTTTTTTTTTAAACCAATAATTAAACTTGCTTTTTTAATTTCATTTGTTAAAGTAAATGTTAGTCCCATTTTTAACAAAACTTCTTTTAGTAGATTCGAAGATAAAGAATAAGGATAAATAATTAATTTTTTAGTTTGTAATTTTAAAAATTTTCGATCTTTTAATTGATTTCTTAGAATCCAATTTTGATTTGTTGTCAAAAAAGAAGGATTTAAACTATTCGAATAAGTTATTAATGAATTTTGGTAATTTTGAGTTTGATTACATTTTATTTTTATTTTTTCTGTTAGATAAAATTGACGAATTTGTCGAGTTGTGAAATTGCCTCGTAAAAGTAAATCAACTGATTTTTGAACATCTTCATGAATTATCCAAGAATTTTTATCATTTATCTCAATAATAATTTCAAATGCAGGATAAGCTTTTCGTTCAAGAATACTTTTTTGTGTTCCACGTCGTTTCGCTTCATCATCACTTAAAGTAACATATTGAATTCCACCAATTAAATCAACTAAAGAAGGATTCTTAATTAAATTTTCTAAACAATTCCCATGAGTTGTTCCAACAAGTTGAACTCCTTTTTCGGCTATCGTTCGTGCTGCTAAAACTTCTAATTCTGTTCCAATTTCATCCACAATTATAACTTGCGGCATATGATTTTCAACTGCTTCAATCATTACTTGATGTTGAAATTCGGTTTTTGCAACCTGCATTCGTCTTGCTCGACCAATTCCAGGATGAGAAATATCACTATCACCAGCAATCTCGTTTGACGTGTCAATTATAATGACTCGTTTTTGCATTTCATCAGCTAACACTCTGGCTATTTCTCGAATAATTGTTGTTTTACCAACCCCGGGTTTTCCTAAGATTAATATTGATTTTTCTGACTCTAATAAATCTCTAATAACTGATATAATTCCAAAAACGGCTCGACCAACACGACAAGTTAATCCATTGATTAAGAATTGACGATTTCGAATACAACTAATTCGATGAAGAGTTCGTTCAATACCAGCACGATTCTCATTGCTAAATTTACTAATTCGTTTTGTCGTATAATCTATGTCTTGCCATGAGATAAGTTTTTGAGACAAATATTGTGTACCACTAATAAAACGAGCTTCTGGTCGCCTTCCTAAATCTAATACAATTTCAATCAATTGATCTTTAACATTGTGTTTATTTAATTGTTCTTGAAGAAAAAAAGGTAAATTCTCTATTAACTTTTCTAAGTCATTGTTTATATTCATTTTGGAAAACTTCTTATAATTTTCTAATTTAGATTATTAATTAATTAGATAAATAATCTAAATTATATTAATTTTTAATTTAATAATTAATCATCGACTTTCTTATGAATTCATTTCAATTAAAGATTTAAAAGTAAATGTATCTAATACAGCAATTTGTGATAACATTTTACGATTTAAATCAACATTAGATTTTTTAAATTTATGAATTAATTGACTATATGTTGTTCCATTTAATTTAGAAGCAGCATTAATTCGATTTATCCATATTTTTCTAAAAATTCGTTTTTTTTGTTTTCTCCCTACATATGAATAACGTAAAGCTTTCATTACTTGTTGATTAGCTATTCTAAATAAAACAGAATGAGCACCACGATATCCACTTGCAAGAGATAATACTTTTTTACGACGTTTTCGTGCAACGTTTCCACGTTTAATTCTAACCATTATAATTTTTTATTAATTTTAATTATTTAATACGGTAACATTAATTTAATAGCTTTAGTATCACTTTCATTAACAAGAATGACTTGAGATAATTTTCTTTTCTGTCTATTTGACTTTTTCATTAAAAGGTGACCTTTATAAGCATGACGGCGTAAAAAATTATTATTACCCGTTACTTTATATCGTTTTGAAGCTGCTTTTCGAGTTTTTAATTTTGGCATAAGCTTTCAATTTTTTTTATTAGAATATAATGTTTTAAAATAAACTTTCGATTTTAATGGATGTGAATATAAAATTTTATCACCATATTTCCAATCAGCCGGACAAGCTTGTCCTGGATTTTTTTTTATATATTGAATCGATTTTAAAATACGAAGTAACTCATTTATACTTCTTCCACATAATAAGTTATTAACCATATAGTATTGAATTATACCTTCTTTGTCAATAATAAATAAACCAGGAAATGCTAACCCATCATTTGTTAATAATCTATATTTTCGCGTTATTGCTTGGTTTAAATCAGAAATTAATGGGTAATTTAATTTATTCAATCCTCCTTGACTTCGTTTTGATAATAAATAATGTAAATGCGAAAATGGACTGTCTACCGAAATACCAAGTATTTGAGTTGAAAGCTTTCGAAATTCAGAAATTCTATCACTCAAAGCAATTAACTCGGTTGGTGATACAGATGTAAAATTAGCCGGATAAAAGATAAGAATGACATATTTTTTTCCATAATAATCTGAAAGTCTAATTTTTCCTAATCGATTTCTATAAACACCAATAGTTAAAAAGTTTGGTGCCATTCCTCCAATTTGTGGAAAATCTATCATAGTAGTTATTTTTTTTTATAAAAATATTAATTAAAAAATAATAGCATAATAAAAAGAGTAGATCAATATTAAGAATTTTTTAAGATCATCGACTTTTTATTCAACAATTTTATTTTTCCAGTATTACTAATAAGTAATCAGTAGCAAAATTACCAAATATTCGATTTGTAGTAAAAAAAGTATCTGCGGCTAACTTTTAAAGGAATTTTATAAGAAAGTTCAAACGTAAAACATATTTTAAATATAATAAAAAAATTCAAAAGTTAAAATTCGTAACAATTTGACTAAATAAAATAGATTTTTTATTAAACTCTAAACTTCGTGAATTTATAGCAACAATTTTTTTTCCATTTAGCGATAGGTTTTTAAGATTCTAATATAATTTTAAACATGAACTTGAAAAATTTAGAATTAATTTATATGGTATTAGACCGTTTGGTTATTAGTGATTAAAATAATAAGCTTTAAAAAGGTTTTATTATTAAAGGTAAAATCGATAAAAAGGAAAAGTATTTGATAGATAAGATTATCTAAACATTTAAAAGAATAAAAAATTAATAGTTTTGAAAAAGAAAATAGAAATCTATAAAATTATAGCCTATTTGTTAGAACCTTTATTAGCTTAGTAGATATTCGTTCCTAATCGAATATTACTATCATTCTTTAACAAGCTATTTTAAGTAAATTGATATGGTCATTTCTAATGCTTGTATCGTTGATTATCATATCAATAAGATATTTGACTAATAAAACACTCTTTTTAAAAGTTTCGGGTGCTTTCTCATTGTAAATAGATTGAACCATTTTAAAAGTCTTTTAATATTATATTATTTTAATTTTTTAAACTTTGATTAACAATTTTTATTTATAATTATTTCTTTTAAGTTTTAAAAGAAATAATTAATAAATAAAATTGTTAAGGTCTTAACCAAATTTACCTGAAGTTGAAGCAATAACAAATGCTGCATACGTTAAAATATAACCAACAGCAAAATGTACTAAGCCAACTAAACGAGCTTGTACAATTGAAAGAGCCACTGGTTTATCTCTCCAACGAATTAAATTAGCAAGAGGTGTGCGTTCATGAGCCCAAACTAAAGTCTCAATTAATTCTTGCCAATAACCACGCCATGAGATTAAGAACATAAAACCTGTTGCCCAAATTAAATGTCCGAATAAGAACATCCATGCCCAAACAGATAAATTGTTCATACCAAACGCATTATAACCATTAATTAATGGTGATGAGTTTAACCATAAGTAATCTCGTAACCATCCCATAATGTAATTTGATGACTCGTCAAATTGACCTGGGTTACCACCCCAAATGGCCATATGTTTCCAATGCCAATAGAATGTTGTCCATCCAATTGTATTTAACATCCAAAACATTGCTAAATAGAATGCATCCCAAGCTGAGATATCACAAGTACCACCACGGCCCGGACCATCACATGGGAAACTATAACCGAAGTCTTTTTTATCTGGCATTAATTTTGATCCACGTGCATCTAAAGCACCTTTTACAAGAATTAATGTTGTTGTATGTAAACCTAAAGCAATAGCATGATGAACTAAGAAATCACCAGGACCAATTTTTAGGAATAAATCATTTTTGCTATTATTAATAGCTTCTAACCAACCTGGTAACCAAATTTGATTACCTGCAACAGTTGCTGGGCTAGTTGAAGATGATAATAAAACATTAAATTGATAAACAGCTTTACCCGATGCAGCTTGAATATATTCCGCAAATACTGGTTCAAATAAAATTTGTTTCTCTGGTTGTCCAAATGCAACTACTGTATCATTATGAATATATAATCCTAATGTATGGAAACCTAAGAATAATGAAGCCCAACTTAAATGTGAAATAATAGCTTCTTTATGTTCTAACATTCTTGCTAAAACATTATTTTTGTTTAATTCTGGATCATAATCACGAACAAAGAAAATTGCCCCATGTGCAAATGCACCAACCATTAAGAATCCAGCAATATACTGATGATGTGTATATAATGCAGCTTCAGTTGTAAAATCTTTTGATAAGAATGCATATGGAGTTAACGCATACATGTGTTGTGCTGTTAATGAGGTAGCAACACCTAAACATGCTAGTGCTAAACCTAATTGCATGTGTAAAGAATTTGTAATTGTTTCGAATAATCCAGTATGACCTGCTCCTAATCGACCTCCTGGAGGACGATGAGCATCTAAGATTTCTTTCATATTATGACCAATACCGAAATTTGTTCGGTACATGTGACCTGCAACGATAAAAACAACTGCAATTGCTAATTGATGATGAGCAATGTCACTTAACCATAATGATTGAGATTGCGGATGGAATCCACCTAAGAATGTTAAGATTGCTGTTCCAGCTCCTTCTGATGTGCCGTAAACGTGACTAGCACTATCCGGATTTTCCGCATAAACTGTCCAGTTACCTGTATAGAATGGAGTTAATCCAGCTGGATGTGGTGGAGTTGTTAAGAAATTATCCCAACCAACATGAACACCACGTGATGCAGGAAGTGCTACGTGAACAAGGTGACCAGTCCATGCTAATGAACTAACACCTAACAAACCTGATAAATGATGATTTAAACGAGATTCATTATTTTTAAACCATGATAAACTTGGACGGAATTTTGGTTGTAAATGTAACCAACCAGCAAATAATAAAGCTGATGATAATAATAATAAACCAATTGATCCTAAGTATAATTCTTGATTTGTTCGGAAACCAATTGTATACCACCATTGGTAAACACCTGCAAATGTTATATTTACAGGATAAGTGTTGCCTTTACTAAATGCTTTTAAAGCTGATTCACCAAAATGCGGATCCCAAATTGAATGTGCAATTGGTTTAACTTTTAATGGGTTTGTTACCCATTTTTCAAAGTTACCTTGCCAAGCAACATGGAATAGATTTCCTGAAGTCCATAAGAAAATAATTGCTAGATGACCAAAATGTGAAGCGAAAATTTTTTGATATAAATTTTCTTCAGTCATACCATCATGTGCTTCTAAATCATGAGCAGTCGCGATACCATACCAAATTCTTCGCGTTGCTGGATCTTGTGCAAGGGCTTGACTAAACTTTGGAAATTTAGTTACCATAATGTTAGATGCCTTTTTATATAAATTTTAGTTATGAATAAAAATAATACTTTAATTTTAATGAAATTAGCTAATTGAAACGGCACGTGCTAAGAAGAACGCCCAAGTTGTTCCAATACCACCAAGTAAATAGTGAGCTAAACCAACAGCACGACCTTGTGTAATACTTAACGCACGTGGTTGAATCGTTGGAGTAAAGTTTAACTTATTATGTGCCCAAACAATTGACTCAATTAATTCTTGCCAGTAGCCACGACCACTAAATAAGAACATTAAACTAAATGCCCAAATAAAGTGAGCTCCTAAGAAGATTAATCCATATGCAGATGACGCTGAACCATAAGATTGAATTACTTGTGATGCTTGTGACCATAAGAAATCTCTTAACCATCCATTAATAGTAATTGCACCTCGTGCAAAGTTACCACCCGTTACATGTGAAATGCTACCATCTGGAGCAATTGTTCCCCAAACATCTGATTGCATTTTCCAGCTAAAGTGGAAGATTACTACAGAAATTGAATTGTACATCCAGAATAATCCTAAGAATACATGATCCCAACTTGAACTTTGACAAGTCCCACCACGGCCTGGACCATCACAAGGGAAACGGAAACCTAAGTTTGCTTTATCTGGAATTAATTTAGAACTACGTGCATACAATACACCTTTTAATAAAATTAAAACTGTTACGTGAATCGTAAATGCATGAATATGATGAACCATAAAATCTGCAGTTCCTAATTTAATAGGCATCATAGCAATTTTACCACCAACTTCAACAACTTCTCCACCAAAAGCATAACTTGCTGTTGCTAAAGCGTTTGGAGCTGTTGTACCTGGTGCTAATAAATGAATATTTTGAATCCATTGAGCAAAAATTGGTTGCAATTGAATTGCTTTATCTGAGAACATATCTTGTGGACGACCTAACGCTCGCATTGTATCATTATGAATATAGAATCCGAACGCATGCATACCTAAGAAGATACAAACCCAATTTAAATGTGAAATAATTGCATCACGATGTCTTAATACACGATCTAATAAATTATTATAATTATTAGCTGGAGTATAATCACGAACCATAAAGATTGCTCCATGAGCGGCACCACCTACTACACAGAAACCACCAATCCACATATGATGTGTGAATAATGATAATTGAGTAGCATAGTCAGTTGCAATGTATGGGTATGGAGGCATTGCATACATATGATGTGCAACAATAATACTTAAAGAACCCATCATAGCTAAGTTAATAGCTAATTGAGCATGCCACGATGTTGTTAAGATTTCATATAATCCCTTATGACCTTCTCCTGTAAAAGGTCCTTTGTGAGCTTCTAGAATTTCTTTCATACTGTGGCCAATACCCCAATTTGTTCTATACATATGACCAGCAATAATGAATAAAACTGCTAAAGCTAAATGATGATGAGCAGTATCGCTTAACCATAAACCACCTGTTACAGGGTTTAAACCACCTTTAAATGTTAAGAAATCTGAGTAAACACCCCAGTTACCACTAAAGAATGGCGTTAATCCTTGAGAAAAACTTGGATATAGTTGACTCATCAATTCACGGTTAATTAAAAACTCATGAGGTAATGGAATTTCTTGTGGTGCTACACCTGCATCTAATAATTTATTAATAGGTAATGCGACATGAATTTGGTGACCTGACCAAGATAAACAACCTAATCCTAATAAACCTGCTAAATGATGATTCATCATTGATTCAGCATTTTGGAACCATTCTAATTTTGGTGCTGCTTTGTGATAATGGAACCAGCCAGCAAATAACATAATAGCTGACATGGCTAAACCACCAATTGCAATCCAATATAATTCAACTTCACTAGTGATTCCTTCTGCTCGCCACATTTGGAACCAACCAGACGTCGTTTGAACACCTTGGAAATTTCCACCTACATCACCATTTAAAATTTCTTGACCTACAATTGGCCAAACAACTTGTGAACTTTGCTTAATATTAACTGGATCAGTTAACCAAGCTGAGTAGTTAGAAAAATATGCTCCATGGAAGTGCATACCACTTATCCATAAGAATATAATTGCTAATTGTCCAAAGTGTGCACTAAAGACTTTACGAGAAACTTCTTCTAAAGAACTAGTTTGACTATCAAAGTCATGAGCATCTGCATGTAAGTTCCAAATCCAAGTCGTTGTCTTTGGACCTTTAGCTAAAGTTCTAGAAAAATGACCTGGTTGTGCCCATTTCGCGAAACTTGTTTCGACTGCGTCTTTTTCAACAAAAACTTGCACATTTTTTGCGCGACGGTCGGTTGAGCTTATTGCCATTAATTTTCTCCTTAGTTGGGAGACGAAAATCTATGAAACTCTCATAAAAAAATAAAGAATATTAATTAAGTATATATCTGTTAATTATGAGTTTTCAATTTAGTATTATACAGTTTTTTAATTAATTTTAATTAAGTTTTTTAAACCTAAAATTTAGATTAAATATTTTTTTAAATTAAGCTGAATAAAAAAAAAAATGAAAAATTGAAGAATAAAAAATAACTTTAATTATTAATAGGAGTTTTTTAGTAAAAATTTTCACTAAAAAACTCTAATTAGATTTTTGTTATATTATTATTAATTAAATTTTAAGTTAAAATTTAGAAATATAATCCTAACATATCAGGGAAAAAACGATTAATTTCAATAATAAATCCAGCTGTAAATGACAACCATATAGTTAATAAAACTGGAGCTGTTGATAAATATTTTTGAAAGTCTTCCATAAAAATTTAAGTTAAATAGTTAATAAATAATTTATTTCGAAGTTTTTATTCGAAAATTAACGTGGCGAGACAGTTACTTCATCTTTTGGAGCTACTAAATCGCCATTTATTAATTCTTGCCAAGCAGAAATTGGCCAAATATATCCAGTAGTCATAATTTTTAACGCTAGTGGAACATTAATAATAATTTCACTTTCACTAGGATTTTTAGTTGTACTTACAGCACGTAAATATTTTCTGCCAACCCAACCAATCCAGCCTGAAATATAAATAAATCCAAATCCTGGCATAATAAATTCAGCTGCGTGATTCCAACGTCCATCGGCAATTAAATGTGGTAATCCATCAGTTCCACATAATAATTCTGATCTACTATATTTATCGAATCTTGCTTTAGTTCGATCAATTTGTTGTTGTAAAGCTAAAGCTGGGGGTGAATCAGCTTCGTATTGACTCATACGTTGTTCTAACTTTTTTACACTTGTTGCTAATCGTTTATTAAAAGCTGGAGAATCACTACATTTTGTTAATCCTCCAATCTCAGCAAAGGCTTGACTTGGAGTAAAAGCTAACAATACTGCAAAAAGTAGAGTTATTAAATTAAAACGTTTCATTATTAAATAAAATTTAAGATTATTAATTTGGTAAAAAATTTAAGAAGATTAAAGTTATCCTTTTAATATACATTATATACAGTAATATAAATAAAAAATATTTAATTTATTATTGAAGCTATAAAAATTTATTAATTTTTAATTTTAAAGAGTCTAAACTTTAGATAAAATCCCTAAGAGTATTGAAATAATAATATTAAAACTTAGTTTTTACTATTTTTCTAGTTCAATATTAAAACTTAGTTTTTACTATTTTTCAAGAACTAGAAAAATAGTAAATTATTCAAAATCTTTACGATTGGGATTTCGTGATGGATCACCTGAAAGAAGTCCAAAAATGAATAAAGAAACAAAAAAGATAATTGTTGTATAAACCAAAATTTTTAAAGTTAGCATTTAATTTTTCTTAAAAATTATTTTTAATATTATTAATTATACTAAAATAAAACAATTTTGAAATATTTTATTTTGGTATAATTAATAATGATTTGTCAGTTAGTTCGATTTATATTAAAAGATGATTTTTTTTCAAAAGACATAATTAATTAAATAAGAATATTTCAAATATTTTAAGTATTGATTAATTTTTATCCAATGAGATTTCAACTCATTTCTTATTAAAAAATGGATCAATAATTCAGTTTCTTTATTCTATAAAAGGTGAAATTTTGACGATAGTATTTAATTAGAAAAGACCAAAAATCTTAGTGTGTTGATGAAAATACTATGAATACCTTTAATTCATTTATATAGTAATAACTATATAGCAAAAATATAAGTTATGAATAAATATCTTCATAAAATTCTATGAAATACATTAACAAAAGCTAACTCAATGCTATGATTGAAAATTCAGTTAGTTGGTCAAGTAATTATTTCAAATATCTTAATGGATAATGAAGAGCTATACTAAAAAGAAAACCAGTTTCACGGATCATAAATAACATAACAAATAAAACGCCAACAACTTTTGCAAATTATTAAAATTTTTTCTTCCATTTAATTACTTTAACTGTTTTCTTGATATTACTTTTGATACACTAATAACAGAAATTTTTTCTAAAAAACTAATATTTATATCACTAATCGATAATAGATAAAAAATTGCTTTCGCTATTTAAAAATACTTCAGATAATTCTACTATTAATTTTTTTTACAAATAAAAAAAATTAATAGTAGAATTATGATATCTTCGTTTAAAATAGTTCCTATGATTTGTCAATCTGTATGGCTTTAGAAAAAGTTTATCGTAAAATTAATAATTTTAATTATTATCTTTTGATATATTCTACCTTCTTTTTGGTTTTAAAAAATATAATTTATTAACTGTAATAGAAACTCTTTTTAACTTTTGTTGATTTAATTTATCACTAAATTTATTATCAAGTAATAAATATCCTTCAATCATGATATAATCATTAATATGATAATAATTAACAACATCAAGTGATAAATTACCCCAAAAAACAAGATTTACTATTCTAGTATTTCGAACTTGAGCTAATTGAGCTCGAAATTCTGTAGTTACAATTTTATCATTAATAATTCGTTCAACAGGTTTTTCCAAAATTTTAACTATACTTGCAAAATAATTTGTATCACTCATTTTTTTTAAATAATTAAATTTTTCTGTTTTTGAACATCTTCAAAATTAATATCACGTAACCGTTTTAATAATCGAATAAAATATTCTAAGAAATAATCATCTAATTGAATTATTTCTGATGGATCAATTTTAAACATCTTATATAATTCAAATGTAGATTTTGAGAAATTATTTTCAGTATTTAAAATTTCAACAAAGGCTAAACGATCACTTATATTTTGACCCCATTCAAAAAATCCAAAGAAATTACTTACTAATTTTAAAATAAATAATGGAACTTTTTGAACTTTTGCTTTTTGTCCTGCCAATTGTTCACAAAGATTAATAATTTCTGACGAAACCCAACCTCTTAATCCACTTAAGAAAAATGTTTGATTTTTTGTTTGAGGAATTTGTAAAGATCTTAAACAAAATCTTGCAATATCTTGAGTATCCATATATGCAATATTTGTATTTTCATTTGTTACCCAGATTGGATAATTTTCCAAAATTGGGATTGCATATTGTTCAATTAATCCTTGATAAAATCCTGTTAATCTAAAAATTGTATATGGAATTCGTGATTTTTTTAATTTTGTTTCAATTCCATATTTCAATTTCATTAGAGGAATATTTTCAAATTGTTCAACATTTTGAGTTGAGAAGAAAATAAATCTTTTTATATTCGCGGCTTCTGCTGATTCAATTAAACATAATTTACCTTCCCAATCTACTTTTTTTAAAGAATCTAATTCGTTAGCACGACTTGTAGACGCATCAATAACAGCTGTAATTCCTTTTAGACAAGGTGGAATTGTCTCAGGACGTGTAAGGTCACCATATACTAATTCAACTCCCCATTCTTTTAAAAAGTTTGCTTTTCGGAAATTTCGAACCATACATCGTACCGGATAACCTTTTGTTAAAGCTTGTAATACAACTTGACGACCTAATGTTCCAGTTCCACCAATAATTAGTAAACTCATATTTTTATATTGTTTGAAAGAATTTTAATCATTAAAAATACTACTTTGTAAAATATCTTGTGCTTCAAGATTAACTAATTCTTTTTTTGTTAACACTTGACCACGACTATCAAATATTCTATTTGCTTGACGCATTCGTGCACGATCTAACGCATTTTTCACACTTCGGGCATTTGCAAATAATGGTCGTTCTTTTCGTTTTTGAATATAGTTTTGTAAAGCAACTTCCGCATCTGGTGTTAATTGATATTGTTGCTCTTCTAACATTAATTTTGCAATTTTTAATAATTCTTCAGTACTATAATCAGGAAAATCAATATGGTTTGCAATTCGTGAAGATAAACCTGGATTTGATTCGTAAAATTTATCCATTGGTTCTTTATAACCTGCTAAAATAACTACTAATTCATCACGTTGATTTTCCATAACTTGTAATAGAATTTCAATTGCTTCTGACCCATAATCACGTTCATTATCAGGTTTATATAAATAATAAGCTTCATCAATAAATAACACTCCACCCATTGCTTTTTTTAAAACTTCTTTAGTTTTTGGAGCTGTATGACCAATATATTGACCTACTAAATCATCACGAGTAACTGTTAAAAGGTGACCCTTTTTAATATAACCTAATTGATATAAAATATCAGCCATTTTTAAACCAACAGTTGTTTTTCCTGTCCCAGGGCTTCCAGTAAATGACATATGTAAACCTGGATTGGCTGCTGTAATTCCTAAATTTCTTCTCAATTTATCAATTAAAAGTAAAGCTGCAATTTCTCGAATTCTTGACTTTACTGGCGCTAATCCAACTAATTCTTCATTTAATAAATTTAAAATTTTTGCGATTTCAGTTTTTGCATACTCTTCTTGTAAATTTACCGGTGTTAGATTCATATAATTAAATTTTTGCAATAAAATAGTCTTTGTTATTCATTATACAGACAATTTCAAATAATTTTGTATATTAAGTCAGTTATATATTATATATTTACCTGACTTAATATTTTTATCAGTAGTTTATACTGTAAAAGTTGGAATACTAGATAAACAAATAAATGCAAATCCAGCGCTTCCACATGCACCAACAAAGAAACCACCTTTGAATTCATCCCAAGCTTTTTTAGTTTGTAAATCATTAGGGTTACCTGAAGATTTTTCTTGTCCAAAAGCAGCTACACCATAGATTGTTAAACCTATTGTTAAAATAACAATTAAACCGATTGTTGAAAGAAAACCAGCTAATAATGCGATGTCTGAATCACGTAATGGACCTAATTTAGCAAATGGACCGATTAAGAAATAACCATGTGCTAAACCAATTTCTAGACCACGTAATAAAGGTGTTAAACCAAATCGATATGCTGGCAAATTTTGTAAAATTGCTCGTGTTACTGCAGATGATGTTATTGGCGTTGCTAAATGACCTACAAATGGATCATCATTATACGGTTTAATAAAGTTAGCCATAAAGTTAATTTGAAAATTAGTTAAATTAATAATAAAATTTTTTAATTAAATAAAAATAAGGTTAATAAAATTTTCATCAAATTTTAACAACCAAAATTTTTCTATAGATTACTATATAATATATACTAATATATAGAAAAATTTTTATAAACTTAATTTCAACAAAATAACAAAGATTTTATGACAGTTGCTATAGATTATTTTTTATTAGTAGGATTTTGCTTTGCACTTACATCTGGATTATTCATTGGATTAAAATCAATTAAATTAATTTAATTTTTATTAAATTGTAAAAAATGCAAAACGAAATTCGTCAAGACAAAATTGTTGGATCACGACGGTTTAGTAATTATTTCTGGTCGTTTTTTTTGTTTGTTGGAGGTTTAGGTTTTTTATTAGCTGGAATGTCTAGTTATTTTAAAGTAAATTTATTACCATTTGCAAATCCTACAGAATTAGTTTTTATCCCACAAGGTTTAGTAATGATGTTTTATGGAACCTTAAGTTTGGGTTTTAGTATTTACATAATATTAACAGTACTTCTAGATGTTGGAAGTGGATATAATGAATATAATAAAACTGAAAATCTTGTAAAAATTGTTCGAAAAGGATTTCCAGGAAAAAATCGTGAAATTCTTTTAACATACCCATTATCGAACATTCGATCAATCGGAATAAAAATTACGGAGGGTTTAAATCCAACTAGAAGTATTTATTTATGTTTAAAAGATGAACGGAATATTCCTTTAACTCCTGTACAAGAACCAACTTCAATCTCAGATTTAGAAGAAGAAGCGGCTGATTTAGCAAAATTTCTAGATTTAAAACTAGAAAATTTATAAGATTTTATTGATTTTTATGTCTACATGATTCTATAATAGAATCATGCGGGCATAGTTTAGTGGTAAAACCTTAGCCTTCCAAGCTAATGATGGGGGTTCGATTCCCCCTGCCCGCTTTTAGATTAATTATTTGAATGAGCAACAATCTTTTTTTTTATAGGAGAATATATAAATATGTCTGGTGGATCTACGGGTGAACGTCCGTTTTCGGATATTATTACTAGTGTACGTTATTGGATTATTCATAGTATTACAATTCCATCGCTTTTTGTATCAGGATGGTTATTTGTTAGTACAGGTTTAGCATACGATGTATTTGGAACTCCACGTCCAAATGAGTATTTTACACAAGATCGTCAACAAATTCCATTAGTAAACGATCGATTCAGTGCAAAACAAGAATTAGAAGATTTAACTAAAGGTTTATAATTGAGGTAAAAAAATGGCAAAAAATATTAATCAACCTGTAGCTTATCCTATTTTTACGTTTCGTTGGTTAGCAATTCATGGTTTAGCAATTCCAACAGTATTCTTTTTAGGTGGCATTACTGCAATGCAATTCATTCAACGATAAATTAATATATAATAAAGATAAGAGGTAATTTTTATGACAGGTCCAAATCCAAATAAACAAGCAGTAGAATTAAATCGAACTTCTCTTTATTGGGGACTTCTATTAATTTTTGTTTTAGCAGTACTATTTTCAAGTTATTTCTTCAATTAATATTCATATAATAGGAGTTTTTTTATGGCAAATACTGGTAGAATTCCATTATGGCTTGTAGGTTTAGTAGGTGGTTTAGCAGTAATTACAATGTTAGCTTTATTTATCTACGGTTCATATTCAGGACTAGGTTCATCACTATAAGATTAGATAAATAATTGACGAAATTATATATTTTTAACAGTCTTAAATTATGGTTATAAAATCATAATTTAAGACTGTTAATTTTATTTATTATTTGATTATCTAAATTGTTTTCTTATTTTTTTTATAATTTTATTCATAAATTGTTTGAATTGAGAGGTAATTTGCCAACTATTTTGTGTTCCCTTTCCAAACCAACCATACCAAAGTTTCGGAATGGCACGATTTAAAATTTTTTCTTTTTCTTCTGGATCTTGCCAACTTGTATTTCCACCACTGTAAATACTATTTTTTGGACGAGGTCCAATATGAAGTTCAGTATTCTCTACAAAAAAAGGTACATAAAAATATTGACCCCAAATAGCATGGAATAAACCAAAGATTAGAAATCCAATATGAGTTACGACAATAAAAGCAATAATTCCATTTAAAAAATCTATCTGTAGTTGTAAATTTGAATTTATATAATCTCCATATGTTTCTTTTTGAGGAATAAGAACTTGTGTTTGGAAATAATTAGCACGTCCAATAAATGTAATAAAAATTTGTTCAATCATCATTATAATTAGTAAAAATGTCCAATGCCATCTTATTAGATATGGACAATATCTTTTACCTATTCGAGTAATTACTGCATAAGCAGCAATTCCTGAAAGTTGAGCCCAAAATTTACTACAAATATCATAAACTTTTGGTATTATTTTATAATAAAGTTTATAGTAGAATGAAATAATAGTGGAATTACCAGATTCTTGAAATTTTGATATAATCATAGAAAAAGGATCAATATAATATTTTTGTCCAGTTTCTGGATCGATGTTAACTATTGCTTTCCTTATCGCATAGTAAACTATTTGGCCTGGATTATACCAATGAATAGTTTCTTCTAATTTTAAATTACCTAACACATTTTGACGACTTAGCGACTGTAATTGAATAGCATTTTTACCAAAATTTTGTAAAAATGGAGTCTTTATTAAAACATTACTATAGGTTGAAATAATATCAATTAAATGTCTATACCAAAGATAACCTGCAAAAAGACCAATACATGTAATATAAAACGAAGTTTTTAAATTATATCGTATTGCAAGAATAATAAAACGAACAAAAAGAATGAAAAATAGAATATTTTCAATCTCAACTATATTTAATCCTTCTTGAAGTTTGTTAAATAAACCTTGTACAAGTAAATGTAATGTATTCATTGATATATTCGTAGATTGCTCAATATTTGAGAAATTAAGATGATTAGAATTTATTATTGCTTGACGAGCTTCACGGATAGTTGGATCTTCGATTCCAAACCACTTTAAGACTGTCTCTTGATCAATATTAATTAAAAGAAGTAAAAGTATAAATAGATATAACATAAATCAGTCTTATTAATACATTTATTAAAAAATTTAATATTTTACTATTATAGTTATAAAAGATACTAAACTTTTATTGAAAGATCAAGATTTTTTCCTAGAATAAGAATTATATAACTAAAAAATTTTAATTTTTGGTTAATCATTAATTGTTAAAGAATACCCCCAAGGGAATTCGAATCCCTGTCTGCTCCGTGAAAGGGAGCTGTCCTAGGCCTCTAGACGATGGGGGCAATAGTAATTTAAAAACATAAAAATTTTGAAGCGGGCAACGCGATTCGAACGCGCGACATCAACCTTGGCAAGGTTGCGCTCTACCACTGAGCTATGCCCGCTAGTAAATTTTTATACAAATAAAATTTAATATACTTCTCACTATAACTTATAAAAATTTATTAAATCTGTCAATAGTTTAAATATTTAGAAATTATAGTTTAAACTATAATTTCTAAATATTTAAAATGTTGCTGCAATCCCATCTGCAGCGGCAATTGCAAAAACAAGGAAGATCCATCCTTGGAAACCTTTAGTAAAACTGTCTTTTGAGTTTTCCCACTCACCTGGTGTAGCTAAAGCTACTGGAACTGTTATAACTAAACCTAATGAAACTAAAACTAATATAGTTGTTAAAGCCGTTATCATAAATCTATTTAAAAAATTTTTATATTGATGATCAAATTTAAATATCTACAAGAAATTAGAAATTAAAGATTACCTTTCTTTAACGCTAATAAAACAATTACTGCTGGACCCGCTAACATAATAACACCTGTAGCTATTAATTGTCCTAGAACTTGCCAATTAATCATTTTTAAAATCCTTATTTATCAATTTTTAATAAAATTTTAAGTAATAAAATAACCGATAATGTTAATTTCTATTTTACTTTAAAATTGATAAAGTAAAAACATTATTTGAAATTAATATTTTAATTATTTAAGTTTGATTTAATAGAAAACTTTTTTAAATAAATACTTTAATATTTTCTTATTTTCATGGTAATATATTGGTAGGGTTGCTAACTCAATGGTAGAGTAGTCGGCTTTTAACCGATTAGTTCTGGGTTCAAGTCCCAGGTAACCCAATATTCTAGATTTCCATTATTAATAAAAAAAATGTTTTAGATAAAACTATAAAATTATTTTTGTTAAATTTATAGTAGGTTTATACTGTATTTCAGAAAATATTTAATTCGCACTTTTCTTATATTTTCAAAATTTGACTAATGATCATTTCAAACAAATATTGGGTAAATTTTTCTTTATAATTTTGATATAAACAATATTTGATAAAATAGAAAAAAACCTAAACTTTAAACGTTTTTTTTATAAAGCGAGACAGATATAAATTTAATTAATATAACAGCAAGTCGTTTTTAGTTTTTAGAAGTATCCAAACGTATGCTAAATTTAAATAAGAACGAAACGTAACAACTACAACAGAACGTTTTATTATTAGAAAATTGTTAAGATTTCATATAATTCGTAATGTGTTTAGATTTGATAAAAATTAAAAAAATCCAAATCATGTTTTTAAATTTAATTCTACAAGTTTTTATCTATTAATTGTAAATCGCTTCTAATTTCAGATAAATTAACTTTTACAAATCAGTAATATTTATTTAGTTAATAAATTAGTTTGTTTTGAGACTGGTAAATGTTTCTCAAAACTAAGAGCCAAATACAATTAAGTAATGGTAAAGTAGCACATTACCATTGTTATTAAATACTTACTTTTCTAATTTGCAAACGGAAGACGTAAACGAATTCTGACTCAATCGTGATAGTAAATTAATCTTCTAACATTTCATAGCAATATCCTTTGTTCATTGCAGTTGCATAATGACTCAAAAGTGGGATATCAACTTGATTTGCAATTTTTCACATGAGATTACGATACATAACATACGTATATCAAAAAGAGTTTTTTTGAAACTAGATCTTGCAATAGAAATAATTGCAGGCATTTAATAAAACTTTCATCATCATTTCAAAATTAGACAATAGTCGAGTGAAATTGTCTTTTTCAATTTATCAATTTGAACCTAAGACAGAAATAGTATAAAACCCAATTAAATTTTTAAAATTTTGCTAAAATTGCCACATTAATTCAATTTTGATAATTATTTTTTCTTTTTATTTTTTTAATTAAGATTCGTCACTTATATCGCATGATTTAGATTTACTTTTTTTGAATCTTTATCGAATTGAGGTTGAAACTTATCGTAACTTCCGCCGTCGCCAGCAACCGTGTTTGGATGAGCTCCCGCATCTTGTCGAGTGATTTTCAATGCTGTTCAATATGGATTTCTAGTCACTGAGCGGCCGATTTGACAGCTAGAACCAGGTGATGCTAGGAAATTTAAATGTTCTCTAATAAGAGAAGCTAGTTTAAGTGATTTTAAGTTAGAGAAAATTGCTTTTTGAATTTCATTTTTTCGATTAAAATCCTTATTAAGTTAAACAATGGTCTAAGACACAGCAAAAGAGTAAGGAATTCTGTAGCCGAATTATATTTTAAAATAATTAACTTTAGGTTCTTGGAGCATTTGTGAAAACTAAGTATTTGGCATTATCATCTAAAATTAAAATAAAAAATAATCTCGTTTGATTGAAAATAAATAAAATAAGAAATTTTTATTTTACTTTCTATTCTATTTAATCTTCGCCTTCAATTCAAAAAGTTGTAATGTGCTCCAGTACACTATTTAATTCTTCGATTGTTAATTGACCTCCAATATAATAAAGCTTTAACCAGTAAGCATCTGCTTTTTCTTCGATATATGCTTAAATAGCTTCTTCAATTACCGGATGTGTTAATGGACTAACAACAATAAATGGATAAGAAGGTGGCATATAATTGACCTCGCATCTTTCCATTAAAGACGATAAACATTTCGGTATTATAATTTCAATAAAATAATTAAAATCATTTGTACAATGGTACAATAGTTATCATCTAAACTCACAAGCACGTCAATGCTATCATTGAAAATGTCCGGTAAATCTTCTAAATTCATAAAATAGGTGATTTTTTTAAGTTTCATTAATGAATAACGATTACCATCTAACCCTAAATCGTAAAGTTCATTCATTCAAATAGCCATTTTTTTTAATCCAGTTTATTGGGTTTTGAGTTAGAACCGTAATTTTTGCCAACCAGAAGTACTAGAATTCTAGATTTCAACTATTATAATTTATACATTTATTTTAGCTAAAATAATTAAAACTTTAATGTTTCGAACAATAATTTGAGATATACTTTTTAATTTTAAGACACTAAAATCAACACGGAGGACTAAAAACGTCCCACAATTTTTATCCTTAATAAGAAAATATCCTCAATTTTTTCTATCTTGTAAATAACCTGGATACATTTTAATTTGATTTAAATTATTGTATAACGAACGGTAATAAAAATAAGAAATAATAATTATTTATTAGCAAAGACTCATTTTCCAAGTTTAATGCCTTTTGCTAGTAAATAACTGCCTACAATAATATAGTGACGATCCGTAAAAATAATCTTAAATAGTCTCATTAAATTTATAATAATATTATTATATTAACGTTTTAAATATATGGTATACACAAACCAATATAAATATGTGGCTTAATTTTTAATGCTAATGTAATAATTTCAGTATATTATATAAAGAATCATAATGCAAATTTTTCCTAACTTTTAATTAAAAGTTAGGAAAAAATGATTATTAGTATTATTATTATTAATCAATAGGACGCATTGATAATACAGGTTCGTTAGCACGGTTAATACCTTTTTCAAAACCAGCAGCAGCCGCACGAGCACGGCCTGAATGCCACCAGTGGCCTACTAAGAAGAAGAAGCCTAAGAAGAAGTGTGAACAACATAACCATGAACGAGGTGATACATAGTTAACTGAATTAATTTCTGTAGCTACACCACCAACAGAGTTAAGTGAACCTAATGGAGCATGTGTCATATACTCTGCAGCACGACGCTCTTGCCAAGGTTGAATATCATTTTTAATTTTATTGATATCTAATCCATTTGGACCACGTAATGGTTCAACCCATGGTGCACGTAAATCCCAGAAACGCATTGTTTCACCACCGAAAATAATTTCTCCACTTGGTGAACGCATTAAGTATTTACCTAAACCAGTTGGACCTTGTGCTGATGAAACATTTGCACCTAAACGTTGGTCACGAACTAAGAATGTAAATGCTTGAGATTGTGAAGCTTCTGGACCAGTTGGACCATATAATTCACTTGGATATGCTGTATTATTGTACCAAGAATATAATGCAGCTGTAAAACCCATAATACAAATAGCAGCTAAACTGTAAGATAAGTATGCTTCTCCTGACCAAACAAAAGCACGACGTGCCCAAGCAAATGGTTTAGTAAAAATGTGCCAGAAGCCACCAGTTAAACATAATACACCAACCCAAATGTGACCACCTACAATATCTTCCATATTATTTACAGCAACAACCCAACCATCTCCACCAAATGGCGAACGGAATACGTAACCAAAGATTACAATTGGATTTAATGTTGGAGTTGTAATTAAACGAACGTCTCCACCACCGGGTGCCCAAGTATCATAAACGCCACCTAAGTACATTGCTTTAGCAACTAATAATAAAGAACCTACACCTAAAAGACATAAGTGAATTCCTAAGATTGTCGTCATTTTGTTTTTATCACGCCAATCATAACCAAAGAATGGGAATGATTCTTCTAATGTGTCTGGACCTAGTAATGAATGGTAGATTCCACCAAACCCTAAAACAGCTGATGAAATTAAATGAATTACACCAACAGCAAAGTATGGAACAGTTGTTGTAATTTCACCACCTGGTCCAATACCGTAACCTAAAGTTGCTAAATGTGGCATACAGATAAAACCTTGTTCATATAAAGGTTTTTCTGGTACAAAGTGAGACACTTCAAATAAAATCATTGCACCAGCCCAAAATACCATTAAGCCAGCGTGTGCTACGTGAGCACCTAATAATTTACCTGAAACATTGATTAAACGAGCATTTCCACTCCACCAAGCAAAACCTGTTGACTCGATATCGCGGCCAGCAATACTACTATTAAAGGGCGTTTCCACGTGGTAATACCTCCTCAGGGAATACAAAGTTTTCATGTGGTTGGTCTTGTGCAGCCATCCAAGCACGAATACCTTCGTTTAATAAAATATTTTTTGTGTAGAATGTTTCAAATTCTGGATCCTCAGCCGCACGTAACTCTTGTGATACGAAATCGTATGCACGTAAGTTTAATGCTAAACCAACAATACCAATTGCACTAGTCCATAAACCTGTTACTGGTACAAATAACATAAAGAAGTGTAACCAACGCTTGTTAGAGAATGCTACACCAAAAATTTGTGACCAGAAACGGTTAGCTGTAACCATAGAATATGTTTCTTCTGATTGTGTTGGTGTGAATGCACGGAATGTGTTTGCTGCGTCACCATCTTCAAATAAAGTATTTTCTACTGTTGCACCATGAATAGCACAAAGTAAGGCACCACCTAAAATACCTGCAACACCCATCATATGGAATGGATTTAATGTCCAGTTATGGAAACCTTGTAAGAATAATAAGAAACGGAAAATTGCTGCAACACCAAAACTTGGTGCAAAGAACCAACTAGCTTGACCTAATGGGTATAATAAGAATACTGAAACAAATACTGCAATTGGACCTGAGAAAGCAATTGCGTTATATGGACGAATACCGACTAAACGTGCAATTTCAAATTGACGTAAACAGAATCCGATTAAACCAAATGAACCATGTAATGCAACGAATG
>Ga0209262_10000294_pt1 | contig 25163 bp, 26 predicted proteins | sample Lowcelwee11metaG_FD_187171 | JGI IMG/M metagenome (GOLD analysis project Ga0209262, IMG submission 187171) | Freshwater pond sediment microbial communities from the University of Edinburgh, under environmental carbon perturbations - Low... | ecosystem: Environmental > Aquatic > Freshwater >... | reverse complement strand
GGGGTTGGAGGTGGCGTTCACCACCCCGCCGCTGTTGATGGAGTTGGGAAATACCAGGTTGGTCTGGTTGCCGTGGGAAGCGTTGACGATCGCGTTGTAGCCCCACTGGATGCCGAAAGTGTCCAGAGAACTGGAGTTGGCTTCCACGATGCGCGCCTCGATCTGCACCTGGGGGTTGGCCGCGTCCAGGGTGTCGATCAGGCCGTCAATGACCTTGATGCGGTCGGGAACCTCGGAGATGATCAGGGTGTTGGTACGCTCGTCGATGACCATTTCGCCGCGCGGGCTCATTTGCTTTTTGAGTATCGGCTGCACGTCCTTGACCTTGGCGTAACTCAGGGTGCGGGTGGAGAATTCCAGATTGCCTTCCTGTTCGCGCGCCTCGCGCAGTTGCTGCCGGGTCTTGGCTTCATTGGCCAGTTTTTCCACCTTGCCGATGCGCAGGATGTTGCCCTCCTGGATCATGTCCAGGCCGTTGACTTTTAAAATAAGTTCCAGGGCCTGGTCCCAGGGGACCTGGACCAGTTCGCAGGTGAAGCGGCCGGTGACGTCGGGATCGATGACCATGTTCAGTCCGGATATCTTGGCGATGAACTTCAGGATGTTGCTGATGTCGGCGTTCTTGAAAGAAAAGTCGTAAGGGTCGCCGGAGAACTGCGGCCGGCCTTCGTCAATGGTTTTTTTCTGAAAATCTCCGGCCGGCGGCGTTTCCTCGGCCGACTGGGCCGTGGTGTCGGCCACTTCCGACTCGGCCTTGGATTTTTCCGGGCCGAAGAATTCCGTGGGCTGTCCCGCCTCCAGGCGGGGCGTCGCCTTGATGGACCGGGCGTCAATGCCCGTCTCCTTGTGGGCGGTGTCAACGGGTTCACTATTGTGGGCAAGGAGGACCTTGCTCTCAGGCATTTCCGCGGCCGGAAGCCCGGTTTTCAGCGCCGGGGCCGCAGGAATTTCCTGCACCACCGGCTTTTCCATGGTCTGCGTCAGTACCGGGGTTTCCTGGGCGGGCTGAGGGTCATCGAAAAATTCCACCTGCAGCAGGTCGCCCTTGGCCTGGACCGAGAAGTGTTTCAGGTAATCGAGGTCGAAAACGATGCGGTAGATGTCACCGGAATTGTTGCCGCCGCGAATGGCTTTGACGTTGCTCAGGTTCACGGCCTTGTTGATCTTCCTGGATTGGGCGTTCTTCAGGTCGATGGCCAGGCGCACCGGCTGCTGTTCGATGGGGATGACGCGGTATTCGGTCTGCTGGGAAAGCGCCAGTTCGAAGCGGATGCGCCCGGGCTGCTGCGAAGCCAATCTCACGTCGCGAACGCTGACGCGGCCGTGACCGCTATTGTCGGCCCCGGTGGGCGGGGCCGCCGGTTCGGCTTTGCCAGGCAGGGGGGCAGGGATCGCCACTTTCTTGTCAATGTTGGCGGCCAGCCCCTTCAGCACGGGGAATTCAATATACAGCCCGGTCTGGTTGGTGAAGACCCGGTAGTTGACCTCGCCTTTCAGCATGATCTCGACATCGGTATAGTCGGCCGAATTCTTGATGGTCAGGTCGCGGATCACCGGGGAATCGAAGGTGAGCGCATTGCTTTCCACCCTGAAATCAACGTCCTTGATGCGCATGACCAGGCGGCTGAGGTTGTCCTTTTCCGGATAGAAGATATCGGGAATGGGCAGGATCTTGTCGGTTTGCATGTGCAGCTGCACGAAATCCTCGCCGGGGAAATATTCGATCTTGTTGATAGTCACCTTGGCGTCGAGCCCGAGGCTGGCAATTAAAATGAAAACTATCAACAAAATTTTACTTGTCGGTTTTTTCATTTTCGTTCATTTCCTCCTCTTCGGGATTTAAGGTCTTTATGATAACTCGGTCCTTCTGTCCGGCCAGGGCCACGGTCAGGCTTTTCTTGAAACTGACGGAATTCTTGTCCATGGCCACGACCTCGCCGTCGTAGACCTTGTCGCCGATCCCCACCACGTAAGGCCGGGTATCGGGCCCCTTGAGCAACGCCTTGAACGACCCTTGGGCGAAAACGATGCCCTCGAGCTCCAGTTCGTCGATCATCAGCCCGGCGATGCCTTCGATGGCTTCGCGGTTCTCCTTGACGCTCTTGCCCTGCAGCAGGTTCCAGAACGGATCGCGGCGTCCCTCGGGATTGTAGACGAACTCCCCGGGCTGGGCCGTGATCTCGGTGCCCTCGTCGCCACCCGTTTCAGGGGTCCGCTGGGGATTGTCCTGGCCCTGGATAAACAAGGGAAAAATTAAAATAAGGACAAGTAAAGCTTTCATTTAAAAATCCCCTCCTTTAAGTCCCGCGTCCGGCGAAGCGGGCCGGGTCCGGGGGCCTCGGGCGGCCGGGCTTTTGGCAGCCACTTTTTCCTGGTAGATATAGGTCGTGGCGGTGAAGCTGGCCGTGATCGTATAATCGTAGCTCAAGCTGCTGAGCGGCGACAGTTGCAAGCTGTCGATGGTGAATATTTTTTTCATGCGCGACACCTGATCGAAGAAAATACCCAGGTTGTGATAATTGCCCTCCAGGGTGATGGCGATCGGCCACTCCAGATAGATCTCGCGGTTGCTTTTTGCGCCGAAGTTAAAAGTCGAGGTTTTCAGGCGGGCGTTGGAGGCGATGGCCTGTATCTTGCGCAGGATCTGGCTCACCTCTTCATTCTCGGGCAGGATGCCTTTCAGGTCCTCCAGTATCTTTTCATTGAGGGCCTTCTCCTCTTCCAGCTTTTTCAGCTTGTCCTGGTTCCGCTCCGCTTTGCGTATCTCTTCCTGGAGCTGTTCGCTCTGGGCGACGATGGAAGTGATCTCGTCCTGGGTGGGAGAATAAACGACGAAATAAAAAATGCCGAAAAGCACGGCGCCCACCACCAGAAAAACCAGCAATTGCCCATACCACGGTAAATTTTGGATTTCCATTTTAGACCACCTTGTTGAGGTCAGGCTGCCGGACGAAGATGCAACTGATGCGGAACTCGAAAATATCGATGCCGGCCTCTCTTCGGCGCACGGTCGAAGTCAGCTGGACATTGGCGAATGAATTCGAATTCTGCAGGTTGTTGATCAGGTCGGCGATCAGGTTGTTGGAAAGCGCCTTGCCGCTGATGCCCACCGCGCCGCCGGTGAAGTTCAGGTTGGTCAGCCACACCCATTCGGGCAGGCACCTGGACATGCGGTCCATCATGTAGACCGCGTCTTTCTGGCGCATTTTCAGGTCGCTGATGATCTTGATCTTGTTGTCCAATTCCTTTTTGGTCGTTTCGATCTCTGTCAGTTTGGCCAGGATCTTTTCCAGCTCCGCCTTCCTGAGCATCCGCTCTTCAAGTTGCTTTTTTTCAAAGGACAGCTTGCTGGACTGCAGGAAATACAGCCCGCCGATGCTGGCCACGGAGATGGCGATGGCGGCGACCAGGGCTGGAACGCTCAGCTTGCTCGGCTTGGCTTCATCGGCGAAGCCGACGGTCGTCCCGCCGCCGGCGGCCACCTCTTTTTTTTCAGGTCTTAAAAGGTTGATTTTGATCATTTCGCATCCCCCACGGCCCTCAGGGCCAGGCCGACGGCGACCGTGTACAACGGGGCCATTTCCTTGATGAAATTCAGATCAAATTTTTTATAGTTGATGTCGATATTGTTGAACGGGTTGACCACTTCGACCGGGATGTCGAACTCCTGCGAAAAGAAGTCGGTGATCGCCTCCAGGTTGGCGCTGCCGCCGCTGAGCAGGATGTTGTCGATGCGGCCTTCCGTGGTGTTGGAACGGTAGAATTCGAAGGTCTTCTTGATCTCGTTGCGCAGGTCGTTGAGCACGATGTTGATGATCGGCTTGACAGCGGCGGTGGAGATGCCTTCCACGGGACGGCCTTTCTTGACCGCTTCGGCCTTCTCGTATTTCAGGTTCATTTCCTTCTGCAGCAGATCGGTGAACTGGTTGCCGCCGAAGGCGATGTCGCGGACAAAAACGGGATGGCCGGCCTTGGAGATGATCACGTTGGAGATCGACGCCCCGATGTTGATGATGGCCAGCACCTTGTCACGGTAGGTCTCATAATTGAGCAGCACGCTGTTCATGGCGGCAAATGAATCGAGGTCGACGATATCGGCCGCCTTGGTGGCGCTGGTGATCACGTTGAGGTAATCGTTGAGCTTTTCCTTTCTGACCGCGGAGAGGATGACCCCGACCCGGTCCGGAGGCGAGTCGGGAGACTCGATGACCTCATAGTCGATATTGACCTCGTCGGGAGTGAAAGGGATGTGCGGCCTGGCTTCCCAGAGGATGTGCTCATGCATTTCATCTGGATTCAAACGCTGTACTTCGATCCTTTTGACGATGACCGAACTGCCCGAGACGGCGAACGCGATGCGGTTGGTCTTGGCCTTGCTGTCGTAGAACACGTGCTGAATGGCTTCGGCCACCGCGGTTGAATCCATGACGCTACCTTCCACGATGGCCTGGTAGGGAACAGGTTCATAACCGATGGAGACAAGTTCATAGCGCGTCTCCGCTCCTTTCTTCTTCGCCTTCAGCTCCACCAGTTTCAAGGCAAATGAACCTATGTCCAGTCCAACGATGGGTTTGGATTTTTTAAAACTGACTAAAGCCATGGCACTCTCCACTGTATGTAATTTTCATACTGAAAAATTTTTAACATACTGAAAATTAAATGTCAAGATATTAACCGTTTTTTTTATAGATTTATCGGGGATATGGAAATGCAGACACCCCCGATAGCCAAAACAGGCCTTGTTTATGGAGTTTTTATTTTATAGAATACCGATATATCAATGTAATTTAGCCGAGTAAAAAATCACTGTATTTTCAGGTTTTTTGCCTGATTTTCATTTCCCAGAGCGGCTGTCGGGGAATATCAGGCGTTTTTTTCAATATCGGCCATATTTTCAATATTGATGATCTGAACCTGCCGTTGCCTGTCGCGGGCGGCGCGCTTGACCAGGCCGGCCAGTACCCGGCCGCTCCCGATCTCGGCATATGTGGCGACGGCCGGATCGGCCAGCAGCGCCTCCATGGTCTCATGCCAGCGCACCGGACGCGAGACCTGCATCTTCAACCCCGTCCGCGCCTCGGCGGCCGTCGTCACCCTGCTCACTTGCCAATTGTTGATGACCGGGAACCTGGGATCGGCGAACGGCACGCGCTCGAGATCCAGGGCCAGTTTCTCCTCGGCCGGAAGCATCAATTCCGAATGAAAGGGGGCGGAAACCGGCAGGAAGACCGCCTTCACCCCCAAGCGCCGGGCCGCTTCCTCCACCGCCATTTTTTCTCCGGAGATGACCACCTGGCCCGAGCTGTTCCAATTGGCCAGGTTGACCACGCGTTTTACCCCGGCGGAGTCGGCTGGCAGGGCCGAGAACTCTTGGTTAACGGCGGCTATGGTCGCGCGGATATTCTCGATATCGGCCCCGATCAGGGCGGCCATGGCGCCCAGACCGACCGGGACCGCTTCCTGCATGTATTTGCCCCGCTTGTGCACGAGCACGAGCGCATCTTCATAAGTGAAAACGCCGGCGCAAAGCAGCGCCGAATACTCCCCCAGGCTGTGCCCGGCGGCCAGCAGCGGCTCCTTTTGCCACAGCGTGTACAGGATATACGAGACGGTGAGCAGCGCCGGCTGGGTGTTGTAGGTCAGCTTCAGTTCGTCGTCCGGCCCGGTAAAGCAGATGCGGGAAAGCGGGTAACCGAGGATCTCATCGGCTTGCCGGAACGTTTTTTTGGCGAATTCACTCTTTTCGAAAAGGTCCAGGCCCATGCCCACGGATTGCGAGCCCTGGCCGGGAAACAAAAAGACTCGGTCATTCATTGGTTTTCCTCCCATTCAGTGGATCAATTTCAACTTCAGGCGGCCGAAACCGCCCTGTCCCTTGTTGTTGCGGATGCTTATCCAAATCTCATCTTCCAGCAAGACACGGTCCCCCGGCCGCAAGCGCACGCGGCGGAATACCTCGCGGATCATGAATCCTTTCCAGATCGGCACGTCGGGGAAACTTTCGCCGTATATTTCGATCGCTTCCGGGCTGCTGGAGGCGACGCGGAAACGAAGGTGGAACGGGGATTTCTGCTGCACGGTGACCAGCGATTTGACGGCCTTTTCCATCATCCACGCCACCCGGTTCAATTCCCCGGACAGGTCCATCTCGTCGCCGGTCCATTCGGTCGGGAAGGAGCCGGAGCGGCCGTCCCTGGCGCCCGGAGTGAAGCGGTGGTTCAACAGTTTCAGCAGGTCCGCCAACGTGGAAAAAACATTGAAAAAGATGCCGGTTTTGGCCGGGTAATAGCGGTATCGTGCATGCAGGGACGATACGATATCCTGGTAATAGCCATTCGCTTCGCGCTTGAAGGCGAAAGATTGCGAGCCCGTTTCGGCCAGGAGGTAGGGGAATTTCTTTACCGTTTTCACCCTGGCGGCGAACTCGGGTTCCTGCTGGCGCCATTGTGAGAGAAGTTCACCGGCAAAGCTTTCGCCGGCGGCGGCTTCCCCGCCGACGGTCAGCAGCGCCAGGGTTTTTCCGGAAAAGCCCAGCGTCCTCACGATGTAAGCGGGGCGGTGAACTCCGGCGAAGCTAAAGCGGGTCGCGCCTCCGGGATACGCGTGGGCGGTCAGGTCGACCGAGGCCGCGGCGTCGTAGAAAACGCGGATGGGAAACAGGAGCAGCAGCCGTGAGATGGCGCCGCCGCGGATCTGGTATTCCAAGCGGTAGGTCGAGTCGCCGGCTCCACCGGGAGGGGGATCTTCAGGTCCGTCAGCGCGGACTTTCGGGCCGGGCAGAAGCTGACAGGCCAGCAGGAACAGCGACAGCCGGGCAAAACGCGTTCCCATCATCTGAGAGAACGCTGGGTCGCGGCGAGTTGCTCATCACTCAAGCCCTCCGGCTCCAACCCTGTGCTTTTCAGCAGCAGGTAAATGGCGGCCGCCTTATCCACGATCTCGATCCGGTCCAGGGCCTGGTCCAGGTTCTTGCCGCTGGCGATGACCCCATGCTTGTCCCAAAGGGCCAGGCGGAATTTTTTCAGTTTTTCCTTGCTGGCCTTGGCCAGATCCTTGGAGCCGGTCACCTCGTACGGGATCAAGCCGAGCATCTCCGGGACAAAAAGCCGCGTTTCGTGCTGCATGCGAAAAATGCGGTCGTTCATTTCCTTTTCGGAGCTGAAAATATGGCTCATGGCGATCAGGTGGAGAGGGTGGCAGTGGAGCACTGCCCGCTCGCCGCTGCGGCTCTCCTTGAACAGGGAATGCAGGCCGGCGTGGGTGGGCCACTCGCTGCTCAATTGCCCGGGCCCGTCGATCAGCCAGAATTGCTGGCGGTCAAGAACCTGGATCAGGCACAGCCCCTTTCCCGGATCCACGGCGATCTGGCGCATGCGGCTGCCGCTGGCGGTGACCAGGAAGCGGTCGCCGATCAAGTCGGTCATGTCCACATCGGTCTGTCGGACCCGGCGCGCATCGGGCGCGAGTTTGCCCGTGGAAGCCGGTGCGAAAGACAGGCGCAGCGACATGTTGCCGGCGCTGGCCTCCGCCCAGCCGCGGGCAGACAAAACCTCGGCCACGCGGCGGAAATCCTGGGCTTCGGCCAGCGAATCGATCATCATAGCTCCTTCAAGGGCAAGTGTAACGTTTTTTAAACCGCCGGTCAAGAAGGGCGGATCGACTTTTCCCCGGTATTTGAGAGTTATTCAAAGGTACCGCGACTCAGCGGTAAAAATGGTAAAGGACGTAGTTGGCCCACAGGAACGGATGGGCCAGAGACAGGCGCACGCCGTCCTGGATGGTGATGGTCCTGGCGAAAAGATCCTGTTTGGCATGGCGTAAGGCGGTGGCGCTGCAGCCGTCGCGCAGGTATTCCCGGTAAAACAGCGGCACGATCTGAGAACTGAATTCGTCCACCGGCCAAAGGCTGGCGATCAGGTCGCGCACCCCGGTCTGGCGGATGGCGGCCGTCATGCCGCTCAACAATTTGAAGCCCATCAGGTTTTTTTCCGAAGTCTCGCAGGCGCTGAGGATGACCAGCTCGGCCTGCAGGCGGAGGTCGAGGACCTGCCTGGCGTCACACAGCGACCGGGTCGCCCCGGAGGCGGAGAACAAAAAAGCCGATCGGGACGGGTTTTCTTCATCGTTGAAAAAATGGGTGGCCAAGTGGACGAGCTTGGCCTGGGGGGCGAAACGGACAAAATTCTCCCGGTTGAAATCGGCTCCCAGGAAGATGCGCCGCCGCGAACCGGAGAACAGTTTTTCCAGGCTCAGGACCTCCAGGCGCGTGGAGGGGACGTCGGCGACCGGGTTGCCGCCGCTCAAGTCCAGGAACGGGAAGCCCGGAGCAGGCCCGAGCACGAGCGGATGGCCGAATGCGGCCAGGGTCAAGGGATATTCCATGGGGCCTGAAAAATTGCGCAGGAAATCGGCATAGGAAAAAAAATACGACACCTTGTAATCCCGGATCACATAATTTGCCGCCTGGTATTCGGAGAACACGATGTCCTCCGGTTGAAAATTCCTGGCGAAACCCGTCACCAGGGCTTCAAACGGCAACTTGAAAAGTTCCCCGTCGGGAATGATGAACAATTCGTCCGCTTTGGGAAAACGTTCGGTCGTTTTTCTGAGAAGAATATTGAAAAGGCGGTGGGCAAGCTCCATGTCGAAATGAATGCGCAGGTAATCGACCCTGCCATCGGCGAAATCCTCCAGTGGTTCGGAAAGACGTTCGACCATGGCCGCGGTTTCCGTCCTGCCGACATCGAGAAACTGGTACCCGGCATCGGCGGCGCTGATGAAAAAAAGCAGGATGCGATCTTCGAGCAGGACATACTTCAGAAGCACCTGGCCGGCAGCCAGGCTTTTTTGAATTTGGCCCAGGCCGCAGGAACCCGGCAGGTCCAGGGTGGTTTTCTTGGCAGGGATCAGGTCCCGGTTGGCCGTCCGGATATACTCCTGGGCCAGGCGGCGCAGGTCCCGCTCGCTTTCCCGGTAGGCATTGGCGCCGCTACGAAGCCGGCTGAGACAGAGCGCGCTCGCGCGCAGCAGGTTCTGCTCGGCCGCGACGTATTGCCGGCGTTTGCCCCAGGTGAGCTCGAAGAGCGGATGGGTCCGGATCTCGCCGAAATAGATCGCCATTTCCAGGAACCGGCGTTCCCGATTTTGTTCAAAACAGGCGAGCAAACCACGGATGATGCCTGAAAAATCATTTTTCAATCGGGTCAGACCGCCCGCACCAGGGGCATGGCCCCCAGCCCACAGCGGTCCAAGGAGCAAGAAAACAAGCCCGGCGATCACCAATCTCTTCATTGGCCGCAATTATAAGCAAATGCGCTTATTTTTTCAATGAATTGCTTAAATTGAGACATTGGTTTATAATTTTTATTTAACAGAGGATGAAAATATGAAAAAATTGCCGCTGTTCCTGCTGTTGGCCCTGAAGGTACTGCCGGCTGGAGAATTGCCCGATTTTAAAATCGCAGATATCCTGGTGCTGCAGGATGGCTTCATCGCCTTGAAGATAGAAAATCCCTCGATCCAGGACTATGCATTGCCTGCCGCCTCCCGGGACCGGGTCTTCCTCAGCCTGGCGATCAACGGCGTCAAGAGGGCCGAATACAAGTTCAAGGCCGTCGACCCCACTATCTTTTTGAGAAGCAGCTTCATCGTGCTCAAGACCAATTTCAGGGCCGGCCCGCCCCAGCGCATCCGCGTGGAAGTGAACGGGGAAAAAGCCGTTCCCGAATCCGATTTCAGCAATAATATCTTGCAAAAAGACCTGCAGCCACAGTTCTGAGTGATGGACGACGACCGATTTTTTAAAAAATTGCTCGCGCGCGACCCGCAAGCGCAAAACGAGTTGATCCGGACGTTCAATGCGCGCATTTTCGTCTATTTTCGCAACCGCATCAAAGGCGAAAGCAACTACGAGGACCTGGTGCAGGAGGTGTTCAGCGCATTTTTCAACGGCCTCGACCAGGGAAAACTGGCCGGGGCGTCCTGGATCGCCCCCTTCATGTTCGGCATCGCCAAGCGCGTTCTCTATAATTATTTCTACAAGCAGAAGAAGAACAACACGATCCAGAAGAATGTCAGCTCGTTCTGCCAATTGACCAGCGATTTCACCGAGGGCCAGAAGCTGGAGAACCAGAAACTGAATGAAGTTCTGGGCCGGCTGATCGACGATCTGCCTCAGGTCGACCGGGTGATCCTGAACGCATTCTACCTGCAGGAAAAGAAGATCGACGAGATCGCCGAAATCACGGGGCGCTCCAAGCATTACATCAGCGTGCGCAAGGAAAGGGCATTAAAAAAAATCAGGAATGAGATTATCAGCAAAAACTTGTATTAATATGACGAGGGAACATGAAATGCCATGAATTTCAGGATCAGATCGAAGCGTACCTGCTGGGGACGATCGAAGAAGCCCAACGCGAGCGGTTTGAAGAGCATTTTTTTCAGTGCCGGAAATGCTTTCTCGGGCTGAAGATCAACGAGAACCTGCGCAACCGTGAGGTACGGATCTCCATCAAGGAAAAGCCGCGGCTTTTCGTTTTCAAGGTCCTCAGGCCCGTGTTGGTCATGTCCTCGCTTTTTCTGATCATCCTGTCGTCCGCCCTGCTGCTGCGACAAAACCGCCAGACCCGGCAACTCGAGGAGTTGGCGCGCTTCGAACTCCCCCTATACCACCAGGGCGAAATGCGGGGCCTCACCGAGCAGGACGCGGCGCTGGAAGTTGAATTCTCCCGGGCCATGCAACTTTTTCAGGCCGGGAAGTTCGCCGCCGTCCTGGACATCCTCGAACAGCCCGCGTTCGCCGCCGTCGCCTATCCCAAGGTCGAGTTCTTTCGCGCCATCTGCTATCTCGGAAAAAACGACGCGGACCGGGCCGGCGGCATACTCGATGCCCTGATCCGGGCCATGGACCCGGCGTATTTCGATGAAGCGCTTTATTACAAGGGTTTCGTCCTGCTGCGCCAAGGCCGGCAGGAGGATGCCCGGGCCCAGTTCGAAAAGATCGCCGGCATGCTCAGCCCCATGGCCGGGAAAGCGCGGGACATGGTCAGGAGAATAGACGAACTATAGCGGGAAACGCGAATTTGCGTTCCCTGCCCTGTTCCGCAGGATATATTTTTGCATCTCAATTTTCAATGACCTGAACAAAAGCATCCACGCCGCCTTTCCGTAGGGAACGCAAATTTGCGTTCCCTACCCAAGCGAGATTTGGCATTTTTTTCCCACTCCCGCAGAGCGGTAGGCGAATCCGGCCGCTGGTGCTATAATCCGGCAGGACAACCCGAGGAGCACCCCCATGGTCGAAAAAACGGTTTTACCCTGCGGCCTGACGGTCATCTCTGAAAATTTCGCGGAATTCCCGTCTTTCGCGCTGAGTTATTCGCTGAAGAGCGGCTCGCGCGCCGAAAACCATTCCAGCAGCGGCGTGCACCATCTCATCGAGCATATGCTTTTCAAGGGCAGCAGCCGTTTCGACCTGAAGGAGATCGCCGACGTTTCCGACCGGCTGGGAGGCCATCTGAACGCCTACACCAGCAAGGAGATCACTCAGGTTTACATCAAATCCATCGATGAAAAACTGGCGGAGTCCTTCGCCCTGCTCTCCGACATCGTCTTCCATTCCACGTTCCCGGCCGATGAATTCGCCAAGGAAAAAAACGTCATCATCCAGGAGATCAGGGAAGCCGACGACAGCCCGGAAAACAATGCTTTCGAAACATTTTTCGAAAAGATCTACGCCGGCAACGCCCTGGGCTACCCCATCGGGGGCAAGGAGAAGCAGGTGTCCCGGCTGGAGCGCGACCAGATTTTCTCCTTTTACCAGAAAAAATATGCCCCGGAAAATTTCCTGCTCTCGGCCGCGGGCCGCATCCGGCACCGGGACCTGGTCGGCCTGGCCGAGGGTTTTTTTGCCGCGTTTCCCCGGCGCCGGCCCAAGCCGTTCCGCTTCCCCGGCGCCCGCTTCCGGCCGGACCGCTTCAGCAAAAAAAACCCCTCGCTGAACCAGTGCTACGTCCTTGCCGCCATGGACAGTATTTCACTGAGATCCCCCCTGCTCCATCCGTTCATGATCATGAACGACATTCTGGGGTCGGGAATGAGCTCGCGGCTTTTTCAAAGCATCCGCGAAGAAAAAGGCCTGGCTTACAACATCAGTTCCTCGGTGGATTCCTTTCTGGAATGCGGCGTCCAGATCATCTATGCCGTCATCGAGCCCGATAAGACGCGGGCTTATTGCCAGGCGCTGGCCCAGGAGATCCAGGCGCTCAAAAAGCATGGCGTCAGCGCCGAAGAGCTGGAGAGGGCCAAGGACCATATCAAGTCGGCCATTCTCCTTGGCCTGGAGGACAACGGGTCCAAAATGCGCTTCAACGCCAGCCAGGAACTGTATCTCGGAAGGGAGCAGAACGTCGCCGCCATCATCGCCGAGATCAACGCCACCCGCGTCAGGGACATCAACGGCTTCTGCCGGCGCTACCTTGACCTCGAGCGGGCGGCGCTCTTCACCTACGGCGGCGGCCGCGGCGCTACGGCCCGGCTTTTTCCCGGCCAGCCGCTTTATTGACATGCCGGGGAAAGTATGCTATAAAATTGAGCTTGTCAGGGAAAACCGGGATAAGGTTAAAAATGATAATAAACGTCAATAAAATTTCGGATTCGGGCTATGCGCTGAACGATACCGTCGACATCGACAACTCCCAGTTGCTCGAGGACGAGAGTTTTTTTATCCAAGGCATCGAGTACCAGATCTTTTTTAAGAGACAGAACCAGCGCATCCAGGCCCAGGGCAAGATCCGCACCGCCATTTCCCTGGTCTGCGTCCGCTGCCTTGAGCAGTTCGAACTCAAGATCAATTCCCGCTTCGACATCATCCTGTTCCCTAAGGAAATGGTCGACCAGCGCAGCACCGCCCTTGAGGATGAAGAGCTGGAATATATCTTCTACGAAAACGACCAGATCGACCTGGAAAAGATCCTGATCGAGCAGGTCAACCTGTTCATCCCTTTCAAGCCGGTCTGCAAAGCCGATTGCAAAGGCATCTGCCCCAGCTGCGGCGCCAGCCTGAACCGGGGCGTCTGTGCCTGCGATCAGGCGAAAAATGAAATAAAATTCTTGTTCGAAAAAGTGAAGAGGTGAAAAATGCCCCAGCCAAAACGTAGACATTCCCACTCCCGGAAAAATAAACGGAGAGCCCACGACGCCTTGAAGGTGGAGGGACTCTCCATCTGCCCCAAGTGCAACGAGCCCAAGCTCCCCCACCGCATCTGCGGCAACTGCGGATTTTACCAGGGCAAGCAGATCGTCAAGGGCAACGAAGCCTGATCTGAATGGCCATCGTCAAGATCGCTGTGGACGCCATGGGCGGCGACCATGCCCCCGGCATAGTCATCGAAGGGGTGGTCGACTACATCCGCGAGAACAGCCATGACGAAAACTACAAGATCATCCTGGTCGGCAAGGAAAAAGAGATCCACAAGGAACTGAAAAAATACAAGAACTTCCGCAGCGACCGGCTGGAGATCGTCGACGCGCTGGAAGAGATCTCCATGAAGGAACATTTCCTCAGCTACTGGCGCAAGCGCGAAGAGACCTCGATCAAGAAGGCCATCGACCTGGTCAAGAACGAACAGGCCAAGGCCATGGTCTCGGCGGGCAATACCGGGGCGGTCATGGCCCTGGCCAAGACCGTTCTCGGCTCGATGAAAAACATCGACCGCCCGGCCCTGGCCATCATGCTGCCCACCCTGAAGGGAAGCTCCCTCCTGGTCGACGTCGGGGCCAACACCGAATCCAAGCCGCACAACCTGGTGGAGTTCGCCCTGATGGGCAAGATCTACCTGGAAAACATCTTCGGCATCAAAAATCCGCGCATCGGCCTGATGAACATCGGCGAAGAAGAGGTCAAGGGCAACGAATTGACCAAGACCACCCATAACCTGTTAAAGCAGCTGGACATCAACTTCATCGGCAACGTGGAAGGGCGCGACGTCTATATCGGCGAAGCCGACCTGATCGTGACCGACGGCTTCACCGGCAATGTCGCCCTGAAGGTCTCCGAAGGGGTGGTGGAGGCCATGCTCTCCATGCTGAAGCGCGAGATCATGTCCAATGTTTTCTCCAAGATCGGCTTCTTTTTCCTGAAAACATCGCTGAAACGCATCAAGAAAAAGTTGGACTACTCCGAGTACGGCGGCGCCCTGCTGCTTGGCGTCAACGGTATCGTCATCATCGGCCATGGCGGCTCCAACGCCAAGGCCATCAAGAACGCCATCTCCATGAGCTACAAGTTCGTGACCGAAAAGGTGCTGGAAAAGATATCCCTGGAGATCGGCAGGATGCAGGATTCCCTGAAGGAGCTGAAATATGTCTGATCCGGCCCTGACCGCCATCGTTACCGGCGCCGCGCGCGGTATCGGCAAGGCCATCGCCCGGCGTTTGGCCAAGCAAGGGATGAACATCGTCGTTTCCGACATCATGGGCGAGGAAGCCGAAAAAACCGCCCGCGAGATCGAAAGCTTCGGCGTCCGCTCGCTGGCGGTCAAGACCGACGTCTCCCGCGCCGCTGACGCGGAAGAACTGGTCAAAAAGGCCATCGCCACCTTCGGCGCGGTCGACATTCTGGTCAACAATGCCGGCATCACCCGCGACAACCTCTCCATCCGCATGGCCGAAAGCGACTGGGACATGGTCCTGGACATCAACCTCAAGGGGACTTTTCTCTGCTCGCAGTTCGCCGCCAAGGAGATGATGAAAAAGCGTTTCGGCCGCATCGTCAACCTGGCCTCGGTCAGCGGCATCCTGGGCACGGCCGGACAGGCCAACTACGCCGCCTCCAAGGCCGGCGTCATCGCCCTGACCAAATCCATGGCCCGCGAACTGGGCGGCCGCAACATCACGGTCAACGCCGTGGCCCCCGGCTTCATACTGACCGAAATGACCGAAAAACTCCCCGAAAACGTCAAAGAGGCTTATATTTCTCAGATCGCCCTCAAAAGAGCGGGCACGCCGGAGGAAGTCGCGGATGCCGTTCATTTCCTTGTTTCGCCCGCCGCTCAATATATAACCGGAACGATCGTTAACGTTTCCGGCGGACTCTTGATCTAAAAATCCAAGGAGGAAAACATGAAGAAAGAAGAAATCCTGACCAAAGTAAAAGCCGTTGTGGCCGAGAAATTGAATGTCGGCGAAGACCAGGTGACCGAGGAAGCCAAGTTCGTCGAAGACCTGGGCGCCGATTCCCTGGACCAGGTCGAGCTGATCATGGCCCTGGAAGACGAATTCGAGCTCAAAATCCCCGAGGAAGAGGCCGAGAAGCTGACGACCGTGGGATCGGCAGTCGAATACGTCCTGAAAAAAGCCCAGTAATTCCATTCCGCAACCATGGATCCCTTCACAAACAAAACCATTACTTTGCGCCGCGTGGTCGTCACCGGCCTGGGGCTGATCACCCCCACCGGCAAGAACCAGGAAGAAAACTGGGACAACATAAGCCACGGGCGCAGCGGCATCGGCCCCATCACCCGCTTCGATGCCCAGCACCATGCCAGCCGCATCGCCGGCGAGATCAAAAACTATGACTCGAACCAATACTTCGACCGCAAGGAAGTGAGAAAATTCGATCCCTTCATCCAGTTCGCCCTGATCGCGGCGGATGAAGCGGTCAAGGACTCAGGGCTGGACCTGAACGCCATCGACAAGGAGAAGGCCGGGACCTACATCGGCTCGGGGATCGGCGGCATCCAGACCATCGAGACCAACAAGGAGATCCTGATGCAGAAGGGGCCGGACCGCATATCGCCCTTCTTCCTGCCGGCCTGCATCGCCAACCTCGCCGCCGGCCAGGTGTCGATCAAGTTCGGCTTCAAGGGACCCAACCTGGCCAACTGCACGGCCTGCGCCACCGGAACCCACGCCATCGGCGATTCCGCGCGCATCATCCAGCGCGGCGAGGCCGACATCATGCTCGCCGGCGGAGCCGAGTATCCCATCACCCCGCTGGGCGTGGCCGGATTCACCGCCATGCGCGCCCTGTCCACGCGCAACGACGAGCCGCAAAAGGCTTCGCGGCCCTTCGACAAAGGGCGCGACGGCTTCGTCATCGCCGAAGGTTCGGCCATTCTCGTTCTGGAATCCCTGGAACACGCCCGCAAGCGCGGGGCGAGGATCTATGCCGAGGTGGCCGGCTACGGCTTCACCGGCGACGCCTACCACATGACCGCTCCCGACCCCGAGGCCGACGGCGCCTACCGGGCCATGAGAAACGCCGTGGCCGACGCCGGGCTGAAGCCGGAAGACATCGTTTACATCAACGCCCACGGCACCTCGACCGAGCTCAACGACAAGCTGGAAACCCTGGCCATCAAGCGCCTTTTCGGCGAACATGCAACCAAGCTGGCCATCAGCTCGACCAAGTCCATGACCGGGCACATGCTGGGCGCCACGGGCAGCGCCGAGGCCGCATTCACCATCATGGCCCTCACCCACTCCTTCATCCCGCCGACCATCAACTACGAGACCCCCGACCCCGACTGCGACCTCAACTATACTCCCAACCAGGGGGTCGCCCGCGAGATCCCTTACGCCCTCTCCAATTCCTTCGGCTTCGGCGGCACCAACGCTTCCCTGCTTTTAAAAAAATTCAGCGAATAAGACGGGGGGAGGGGCGGCAAGCCCCTCCCCTTTTTTTATCCCGGGAGGAAGCAGCCATGAAAAAAATCATCCGCTCCCTGATCCTGTTCCTGCTCCTGAACCTCGCCCTGGCCGCGGAAACCGAAAGTTTCCCGCCCGGAGTGCCGGTCCTGGTCATGACCCATCCCACGCGGTTCCAGGTGATGAACATCGTGGAGATGTACGAGAAGGACATCATGCCGCTGAAATCGCTGGTCCTGCTGGGGATCTATCACGAGGATGAGCTCCTCAACGAAGAGGAGGCCCGGGGCTACCGGGACGCTTTCGAATACGTGGAGAAGAATCGTATCTCGTGGGTGCGTTTCCGCAAGATCACCGGCCGGGTTGAAGCCGGCGACCTGTTCCGTGAAAACCTCTGGACCCCCCAATTCAGGGAAATCTTCGCCATGGCCGGCGGCATGCTGTTCACCGGCGGCATGGATATCCCCCCGGCGATATATGCCCAAAAAACCAACCTGCTTTCCGAACCCACGACCCCGGCACGCTCGCAGTACGAAATCTCTTTCCTGTTCCACCTTCTGGGCGGCGAACATAATCCGGATTTCACGCCGTTCTTGGCCGGCCGCCGCGACTTCCCCATCCTGGCCATTTGCCTCGGCCTGCAGTCGCTGAACGTGGCCTGCGGCGGCACCCTGGTCCAGGACATTCCGACCGAAGTGTACGGCCGGAAAACCGTGGAAGAGGTCCTGGCGGCTGGCGCCGACCAGGTCCACTCCGGAGTATATTTAGAAAAGCTTTTCCCGAACGATGATGAATTGATCTACCCGTTCCACCGCATCCGGCTGAACAAAACCGGCGTTTTCGTCCAAAAGCTGGGTTTCTCCGACCAGGATCTCCCCAACGTCGCCTCCGCCCACCACCAGGCGCTCGGCAAGTTGGGCGCCCATTTGCGCGTAACCGCCGCATCACTGGACGGAAAGATCGTGGAAGCGGCCGAACATTCACGTTTCGCCAATGTCCTGGGCATCCAGTTCCATCCAGAACGCCATACGTTATACCGCAAAGGGCTTTTCATGCGGGCCAGGACCGACGCGCCTCTGGATTTTAACCCGCTGTCCTTCCTGAAGGCCCATCCACCCTCTTACGAGTTCCATTTCGCCATTTGGAAGTGGTTCGGCGAAGCCTTGCTCGCCCAGAACTCAGTGACAAGTAACAAGTGACAAGTAACAAGCGAAGAAAGGAAGTGAAAAGCCAGAGCTCGCTGCTTTGCAGCTCCTCGTCACTCTAGTTCGTTCGTTTGCATTTCCTTGTCACTCGTCACTTGTCACTTGTCACTCAAATTTGTTGCGCTACAGAGGGTATTTGCTCTCGATATAATCTTTCAAATGGCGGATCTGGTAATCCTTGTCCTTGATCAAGGCCTTGATGATGTCGCCGATGGAGATCATGCCCACGACCTTGTCCTTGTCGTCAACCACCGGGATGTGGCGGATATGGTTCTGGGTCATGGCGCCCATCAGGTCGTTGATCTCATCCTCGCCCCGGGCCACGATCAGCTTCTCGCGGGAGGTCATCACGTCTTTGACGGCAAGGCCCCGGACGTTGGCCTGGCTGCGATGGCAATTGCGCATGACATCACGCTCCGAAAGGATGCCCTGGATATTCTGCTTTCCGTCCAAAACGATCAGGGCGCCGATATTCTTTTCGCTCATCACCTGCAGGGCGTCGTTGACGATGGCGTCGATGTGGATCGAATAAACCTCCCTGCCCTTGCTTTCCAGGATCTTCTCTGCCTTCATGTTCCCTCCTCGGCGTCGTTTCCCTGTGCCTGAAAATACTATACACAAATCGTTAAAAAAAGGCAACATCAAGAAAGTAGTTAGTAGTCAGTAGACAGTAGTCAGTAGGAAGAAAATTGATCGAGCCCTCACCGCTCAGTGCATATTTCGCTGAATTGTTTTACTACTGACTACTGGCTGCTAACTACTGTCTACCTCCTCCACCTATTGACGAATAAGTTTAACATGTTACAATTAGTTTCAAATCAAAATGAGGTGATTTCATGGAGAAATACAGTTCTCAGCAGTACATGGATATCGAACACAAATACGGCGCCCACAACTACCACCCCCTGGAGGTGGTCATCTGCAAAGCCGAGGGCATCTGGGTGGAAGACCCTGAAGGCAAGCGCTACATCGACATGCTGTCGGCTTATTCGGCCGTCAACCAGGGCCACCGCCATCCGGCGATCATCAAGGCCCTGAAGGACCAGGCCGACATCCTGACCCTGACCTCACGGGCGTTCTTCAACGACCGCTGGCCCCTGTTCGCCAGGAAGCTGTCCGAGCTGACAGGCAAAGAGATGGTCCTGCCGATGAACACCGGCGCCGAAGCCGTGGAAACCGCCATCAAAACCATGCGCAAGTGGGGCTACCTGGTCAAGAAGGTCGAGGCCGACAAAGCCGAGATCATCGTTTTCAGCGAGAATTTCCATGGCCGCACCACCACCATCATCTCTTTTTCAACCGATCCCGAGGGCCACGATCTTTACGGTCCCTACACCCCCGGCTTCACTATCGTGCCCTATAACGACCTGCAGGCCGTTGAGAAAGCGATCCACAAGAACACCGTCGGCATCCTGGTCGAACCGATCCAGGGCGAAGCCGGCGTGGTCGTTCCGGACGAGGGTTTCCTGAAGGGTTTGGGGCTCATCGCCAGGAAGCACAACGTCCTGCTGGCCATGGACGAGATCCAGACCGGCTTTTGCCGCACCGGCAAGCTGTTCGCCTACCAGCACGAGGATGTCGACCCCGACATCATCATCATGGGCAAAGCGCTTGGCGGCGGGGTGTTCCCGGTCAGTGCCGTGGCCGCCAACCAGGACGTGCTCGGGGTCTTCAAGCCCGGCACCCATGGCTCCACCTTCGGCGGCAACCCCCTGGGCTGCGCGGTGGCCATGGCCGCGATTGACGTGCTGCAGGACGAAAAGCTGGCCGAGCGCGCCGCCGAGATGGGCGAATATTTCATGGGCCAACTGAGAGATCTTCAGAAAAAAACGTCAAAAATAAAACTGGTGCGCGGCAAGGGGCTGCTGATCGGCATCGTGCTGCATGAATCGGCCGGCAAGGCCCGCCAGTATACGACGGCTCTCAAGGCCAAGGGCCTGCTTTGCAAGGAGACCCACGACTGGATCATCCGCTTCGCGCCGCCGCTGGTCATCGGCAAGGCAGACATCGACTCGGCCATGGAGAAGATCAGGGAAGTCCTGGGCTAAATGATCGTATTCCGGGCCGACCTTTCGCCGCAATCCGGGCTGTTCCATTTGCGCCGCTGCGCCTGGCTCGCCTCGCTGCTTGAAAAAAACAACCAGGTCCTGATCTCCGTCCGCGAAGAAAAGAAAGCGGCGAAATTCCTGGCCGAAAAAAAAGCGCCCAGCGCCCTGACCAAGGATCCGGGCGCCCTTGATCTCGAAGCCGCCAAAGCCCTCATTTTCGACTTGCCCGTTTTTTCGAGCCGGGACATCGCCCTGCTGGACCGGGCGAAAAAAGCCGGGGTCAAGACCATCCAGGTCGTTTCGCCGGGCGGGACTCTCCAGGCGGTCGATCTTGCGATCGATCCTTTCGCCGAAGCGGAAAACGCCTTGCTGCATCACAAATTCCGCCATTTCAACAAGGCTAAGAGAAAATTCCGGAAAAAGATCAGGAATATCCTGGTCAACCTGGGCGACCTGCTCCCTTACCGCGACCTGCGCGCCGTCATCGACATCCTGCACCGCCTGGGCTACCGCATGAAGATCGTTCCCGGCCCGGGGCTGAAAAAGGCCGACAAGCGCAACCTGATGAAGATCTATCCCGGCAGCCATTTCTGCGGCAAAAGCGAAAGCCCGGCGCGCGCCTATTTCGAGGCCGACCTGGCCTTGATCCCTCCCGGAGAATTCGCCCTGGAAGCGGCCGCGGTCGGCACCCCCGCCCTGTACATGCTTCAGGAAAAGGGAGACGATGCGCTGGCCGGGACATGCGTCGGCCTGGGGATCGGCGTCAAGGTCCCGGCCCTGGCCGACTGGTCGGTCGAGGCCGTCCGCGATGCCATCGCTCCCCTGGACCAAGAGGCCCGTGAAATAATGGGTGCCGCCGGCAAAGCGCTCGTGGACGGTTTGGGAGTGCAAAGGTTCTTCAAGATCTTGAAAGAGAACGGGATAATTGAATAAGGGTGAGTATCTGTAGTGACAGGTCGCGACCTGTCACTACGGAACCTTTACCGATTGGTCACTACGGAACCTTTACCGATTGGTCACTACGGAACCTTTACCGATTGGTCACTACGGAACCTTAAGGACATTTTTTGCCTGGGTTCTCATCATCACGGTCCAAATCTTTAGGTTTTCTTTTCCCCGGCATCGGTAGTGACAGGTCGCGACCTGTCACTACGGAACCCTAACCGTTTTATTACTACGAATTCTTTACCGACCCATCACTACCGACCTTATGGATAATTTTTCCCGGGTTCTCATCATCACGGTCCCAATTCGAAGGATTTTCCTTGATATATTGACGGACCACATTCGCTTCCTGTTCAGAGCGGATAATCTTTTCATAAAAAGACCGCTGCCAATAAAAATTGGGGAACCCGGCCAAATGGATGTCTTTGGAAGAAGTCATTTTAAAAGCACCAATAATATCGGATAAAGATTTGATTTTCTCCGGAATCATCGGTAGTGACAGGTCGCGACCTGTCCCTACAGAACCTTGGCCATGATTCTTTGCCAAGTCATTTCGGGACAGGTCGCGACCTGTCCCTACGGAACCTTGGCCATGATTCTTTGCCAAGTCATTTCGGGACAGGTCGCGACCTGTCCCTACAGATTCTCCCTGTAATCGGATCAACCCATGCACATGATTGGGCATGACGACAAACGCGTCCAAATTCACATAGGAGTACTGGGTTTTAAGCCATTCCCATCGATACTCAACGATTTTACCATATTCACTTGGCACGATTTCGTCGTCAACCATATCCGCAAGGAAACACTCCTTGTTTTTCACGTAGATCGTCACAAAATAGCAGCTGGGAGAAGAGTAATCCCAACCATGCAGGCGCATATATTTGCGTTGATGGATCATTTACTTTTTATTTCATCATCCGTAGTGACAGGTCGCGACATGTCACTATAGAACTGTCAAGAATTAATAAATTATCATTGACCCCTTCCATGAAAGTGATTGGAAATATTCTACTTCCTGGTTTCGGCTTATATTCCATCGATTACAGCACCAGCACCAGTCCCGTGGCCAGGGCGATCATTATTAAAATGGGCACGGCCATGTAGCGGTAGACGTCGAGCAGCGAGGCGCCGAAATATTCGTTGGTCAGCACCAGGCAGAGGTGGAGCGGCGAGACCAGGATGCCGGCGAAGCCGATGACGTAGATGTAAAGCGAGAGGTAGAAATAGTTGGGCAGGTGCTGGATCAGCGGCAGCAGCACCGGGAAGGCGATGGCGATGTAGGCGGTGTTGACGCCGGTCAGGAAGGCCACGGTGAACGAGACCAGGAAGATGAAGGCCACGACCAGGCCCAGCGAGATATCCATGGTCTTGAGCGTGTCGAAGGCCGCCGAGATCTGGATGACGCGCTGGAAGACGATGACCGCGGCGATGACCAGCAGGCTGCGGATGGTGGCCCTGGCGAAAACGATGGCCCCGATCTCCTTGATCACGACTTTTTTCCAAACGCTCAAGATCGCGGCGACCAGCAGCAACGCCCAGTGCAGGGGCAGCGGCAGCAGCGGCGGCACCTTGATGAAGAACAGCAGGATCACGGCCAGGATGGGCCAGGTGCCGGAGAAAAAATCGCGCACCGTGGCGTGGATGCCGTTGCTCGGTCCCGGGTGCTCTCTTTTTATGCCGTGGCGGCGGAAGTAGGCGAAAGAGATGGCCAGGCCCATGACGATGTGCAGGATGGAGAAGGGCAATTGAAAGAGGATGATGCGGCGCATGGGGATGCGCGACATGGTCTGGAAAAGGAGCAGCCCGGCGTAGAGGGGCCAGATCAGTTCCCAGTCGTGGCGGAACCAGAAGTTAAGGAAAGCGTTGAAGGCCGGCTTCAGCTTCATCCTGTCGGTGGAGACCTGGACCAGGGGCGCCGAGAGCAGCGCTCCGCCCGGCATGGGCAGGAAGCCGATGATGGCCGGCGATACCATGGCCACCAGGCGCTTGTCGCGGATCATGGTGTTCAGCGAATCGATCAGGCGGTCGTACATGCGCCGGCTTTTCTGCACGGCGCCGATGTACTGCACCAGGACGATGATCAGGAAGAGCTCCAGCGTTTCGCGGTCGGCCAGGCCGGCCCAGGCGCTCCGTCCGGCCTCGAGCAGGTTGACGCCGAAGAGGGCGACGGTGAGCAGGGTGACGCTGAAAACGGCCAGGGAGAGATCGACCTTCCAGCGCAGCAGCAGGATCAGCAGGACGACCAGCAGCAGGAATTTTGCGGCAAGGATCATTTTCAAGCCTCTTTTGCCCGACGATCGCAAGGCCGATTATACCCGAAAGCAAGGCCGGAGCCAAATGATAAGAAGATCTCAAAAGGTAAAAGGTAAAAGTAAAAAGGAAAAAGCTAGAGACTTCCAGGAAATGCTTTCTCACCCTGTTCAATATTTTTCACATGCCGCGAAAACATTGTTTGTTTGGGTACTTGGAATTTATTCTTCTTACTTTTACCTTTTACCTTTTTCCTTTTACCTTTTCAGTCCATTTCCTGGAACCAGCCGCTATCCAGTCCCAGCTCCAGGGCCTCGTCCCTGACCAGGCGGTACTCGTCGGGGCGCAGGCGGCGGTCGAACGGCGGCAGGCCGGGCGCGCGATGGGCCGGGAAATACTGGCTCATCAGGCTGAGCCAGGCCGAACGGAAAGGGCTGGCGGCGATGGTCCGCAGCACGTCGAGGGAATTGCCGGCATGCCCCGGGATGATCAGATGGCGGATCACCGTGCCGCGCGTCGCCACGCCGTCCCGGTCCAGGAGCAGCGGCCCGGTCTGGCGGAACATTTCGCCGATGGCGGCGAAGGCGTTTTCAAAATAGTCGTCCACGCCGGAGAGTTTCAGCCCCAGCCGCCGCGATTCCTCCGCCGGACCATATTTCAGGTCAGGCAGATAAATATCGACGATGCCGGCCAACGCGGCGATCACCTCGGCCCGCTCGTAGCCGCTGGTATTGTAGACCAGCGGAATGTTCAGCCCCCGGGCGCAAGCGATCTCCAGCGCGCTCACCAGGTGGTGCAGGTAGGGTGTCGGCGATACCAGGTTGATGTTGTGGGCGCCGCGTTTCTGCAGCGACAAAAAAATGCCGGCCAGCTGCTCGGCACTGAAAAATTCGCCGTTGAACAATTGCGATATCGGGTAATTCTGGCAAAAAAGGCATTTCAAGGTGCATCCCGAAAAGAAAACCGTTCCCGAGCCCCGGCTTCCCGAGATGGGCGGCTCTTCGCCGCCATGGAGGTTGTGCGCGGCAACCTTGGCCTCCCCGGTGGCCTGGCAGACACCTGGCTTTCCCGCGGCGCGCTCGGCGCCGCAGCGGCGCGGACACAGGCGACAGGGGCTGAAATGAGGGGCGAAAAAACCGCGCTTTTGCCGCCAGGCGGCCGCGTCCAGTTCAAGGTAAGCGGGGCGGCTCAGCCGTTCCACTCGAAATCTTTTCCCAAAAAGACCTGGCGGGTCTGTTCCTCCCGCACCACCTCGTCCGGGGTGCCGTGGCTCAGGATATGCCCCTTGTGGATGATGTAGGCCAGGTCGGTGATGAAAAATGTATCCTTGACATTATGGTCGGTGATGATGATGCCGATGCCCAGGGCCTTGAGTTTTAAAATGATCTTCTGGATATCGAGGATGGTGATGGGGTCGATGCCGGTGAAAGGCTCGTCCAGGAAAAGGAAACGCGGCTTCATGATCATGGAGCGGGCGATCTCCAGGCGCCGCTTCTCGCCTCCCGACAACTGGTAGGCCTTGGAATCCTTGACGGACTGCAGGCCGAAATCGTCGAGCAGCGCCAGCGCTTTCTTCTCGGCTTCAGCCGCCGGGCCATAGAGTTCCAGCACCATGTAGAGATTGTCGAACACCGTGGCTTTCATGAACACGGAATGCTGCTGCGGGAGATAGATCAGTCCCTTCTGCGAACGCTCATAGGAGGGGATGCCGTTGACGTTCTCGCCGTTGAGTTCCACGCTGCCGTGGTCGGGCTTGACGATGCCGGCCATCATCAGGAAGGTCGTGGTCTTGCCGGCGCCGTTGCGCCCCAGCAGGGCGGTGACCTTCCCCGAGGCGAATTCCAGGTTGATGCGGTCGACGACCGGCACCCGGTTGTAGACTTTGGTCAGGTCGCGGGTCTGCAGCAGGTCCATCACAGCCCGAGTGCGGCGGCGCTCTTCTGCATGGCGACCAGGCATAACTGAAGGAATTCGTCCAGTTCCATGCCCAGCTTGGCGCAGCCCGCCATTTGCTCGCGCGACGCTCCCTTGGCGAAGGATTTCTCCTTGAAGCGCTTTTTGAGGA
>Ga0209262_10000293_pt1 | contig 25172 bp, 21 predicted proteins | sample Lowcelwee11metaG_FD_187171 | JGI IMG/M metagenome (GOLD analysis project Ga0209262, IMG submission 187171) | Freshwater pond sediment microbial communities from the University of Edinburgh, under environmental carbon perturbations - Low... | ecosystem: Environmental > Aquatic > Freshwater >... | reverse complement strand
ACGGCCTTCTCCACCCAGAGGCTGCGGCGCTCGGTGTTGGTGAACGTTCCCTGCTTCTCGGCGAACGAGGCCACCGGCAGCACCACGTCGGCCAGTTGCGCCGTTTCGGTCAGGAAGATGTCCTGTACCACAAGGAAATCCAGCTTTTCCAGGGCCTGCTTGACATGGCCGAGGTCGGGGTCGGAGACCATGGGGTTCTCGCCCATGATGTACAGCCCCTTGATCTTGCCCTCGGCGGCCTGGTGCATGATCTCGACGATGGTCAGGCCGACCTTGTCGTCGAGCTTGACGTTCCAGGCCTTTTCGAATTTTTCGCGGGCGGGCGCGTCGGTCACGGCCTGGTAACCGGGAAAAACATTGGGCAGGGCGCCCATGTCGCACGACCCTTGAACGTTGTTTTGGCCGCGCAGCGGGTTGACGCCCGCCGACTCCTTGCCCAGGTTGCCGGTGAGCATGGCCAGGTTGGCCATGGACATGACGTTGTCGGTGCCGGTGGTGTGCTGGGTGATGCCCATGGAGTAGACGATCGAGCCCTTGGCGGCGCCGGCGTACATGCGCGCGGCCCGGCGCAGCTGCTCGGCGGGTATGCCGGTGATCTTTTCCACCTTGTCCGGGGTGTAACCTGACACGACTTTCTTCATGGCCTCGAAGTCCTCGGTGCGCGTCTTGACGAACTCATCGGCGAGCAGTTTTTCCTCGATGATGACGTTCATCAGGCCGTTGGCCCACGCCACGTCGCTGCCGTTCTTCTGGCGCAGCCACATGCCGCCGTACCTCTCGGTATACTTGACCAGGTCGATCTTGCGCGGGTCGATGACGATCAACTTGGCGCCGTGGAAAAGCACGGCTTTCTTGATACGCGTGGCGATGACCGGGTGGGTCTCGGTGGTGTTGGAGCCGGTGACCAGGATGACTTCGGCATGCTCCAGCTCCTCGATGGAGTTGGTCATGGCGCCGGAGCCGAAGGAGCGGGCCAGACCGGCGACGGTGGAGGCGTGGCACAAACGGGCGCAATGGTCGACGTTGTTGGAACCGAACACGGTGCGCACGAACTTCTGAAAGACGAAGTTCTCCTCATTGGTGCACTTGGCCGACGACAGCCCGGCCAGGGCGGCAGGCCCGTGTTCCTTCTTGATGGCGCCGAGTTTGCTGGCCACCAGCTCCAGCGCTTCGTCCCAGCCGGTCTCGACCAGTTTTCCGTCCTTGCGCACCAGGGGCTTGGTCAGGCGGTCGGGGCGCTGGACGAAATCCAGGCCGAAGCGGCCCTTGACGCAGGTGGCGCCGTAGTTGGGCACCAGGTCGGCTCCCTTGACCTTGACGATCTTGTCGTCCTTGATCCAGAGCTCGAGCTGGCAGCCGACCCCGCAATAGGGGCAGGTAGTGACCACTTTATTCTGGACGTCCTTCATCTTGAGCTTCTGGCCGTAGACCGGCTTTTCCATCAAGGCGCCGACCGGGCAGGCCTGGACGCATTCGCCGCAGCCGTCGCATTCCGAGCCCGACCACACGCCGGTGCCGGCCACGACGTGGCTGTGGATGCCGCGCTGGGCCATGCTCAGCACGCCCTTGCCCTGGATCTCGGTGCAGGCCTTGACGCAGCGCTCGCACTTGATGCACTTGCTGGAATCGTAAAACAGGATCGGCGAGGTGCTGTCCGGGTCCTGGGGAATGGTCTGCCAGATCGGGGCGAACGAGCGCTTGGGCGTGTCCAGCCCGTAGCGGAAAGCCAGGTCCTGGATGCCGCAGTCGCCGTCGCGCTCGCAGGTGATGCACTCGTCGTTGTGCTCGGAGAGCAGCACGTCGGCCAGCATTTTCCGGGTTTCCTCCAGCTGCGCGTCGAAGGCCGTGACCTTCAACCCCTCCTCCACCTTGACCAGGCAGGAGGGGACCATGCCGGGGCGCCCGTCTATCTTGACCATGCACAGCCGGCAGTCGCCGGTCGGTGTGATTTTCTCGTAAAAGCACAGGCCCGGGATGTCGAAGCCGTTGTCGCGCGCGACTTTGAGCAGGTTGTCCCCCTTGGCCGCCTTGATCTCCTTGCCGTCAATATTGATGGTTACCATTTCCGACATGCATGCCTCCTTTGTTATTTCTCAGCTTGGCTGATGGCCAACGCGAATTCGTCTTTAAAATTTTCCAGGGCGCTCTTGACCGGCATGACCAGCGACTGGCCCAGCGGGCAGAGCGACGATTTGAACATGGCCTCGGCCAGCTGCAGCAGGGACTCCAGGTCGCCCGCTTTGCCTTTGCCCTGGCGGATGCGGTAGATGATCTGCAGGATCTGCTGCGTGCCGACGCGGCAGGGGGCGCACTGGCCGCACGACTCGTGGGCGAAGAACTTGGCGATGGAAAAGAGCATGTCCACGATCGAGGTGTCCTCGTTCATGACCAGCACCGCCCCGGAGCCCAGCACCGCCTTGTTTTCCTTCAGGTTCTCGAAATCCATCCTCACGTCCAGCAGGGGCTCGGAAAGGAACACGCCGGCCGCGCCGCCGAGCAGGGCGGCCTTGAATTTTTTCCCGCCCTTGATGCCGCCGCCGAACGAAAAAATGATCTCGCGCAGGGGCGTGCCCATGTCGGTCTCGATCAGCCCCGGGTATTCGACATGGCCGAGGATGGTGAAGACCTTGGTGCCAGGGCATTTGTCGGTGCCGATCTTGCGGAACCAGGCGGCGCCGTTGCTGATGATGGCCGGGATATTGGCCAGGGTCTCGACGTTGTTCACCGCCGTGGGCTTCTGCCACAGGCCGTGCGTGACCGGGTAGGGCGGCTTGACGCGCGGGTTGCCGCGCTTGCCTTCCAGGGATTCGATCAACGCCGTCTCCTCGCCGCAGATATAGGCGCCGGCGCCCTTCTTGATCTCCAGCTCGAAGCAGAAGCCGGTCTCCAGGATGTTCTCGCCCAGCAGGTTGAATTCCCGGGCCTGGTCGATGGCTTTCTGCACGCGCTCGATGGAGAGACCGTATTCGCCGCGGATATAGATGAAGCCGCGGCCGGCGCCGATGGCGTAGGCGGCGATGGTCATGGCCTCGATCAGCTTGTGCGGGTCGCCCTCGAGGATCAGGCGGTCCTTGAAGGTCCCGGGTTCGCCTTCGTCGGCGTTGCAGATGATGTATTTCTCTTCGCCGGCGGCCTTGCGTGTGAACTCCCACTTCATGCCGGTGGGAAAACCCGCACCGCCGCGGCCGCGCAATCCCGATTTCTTGATTTCCTCGATCACCTGCTCCGGGCTGAGCTTGGCGCTGAATATTTTTTCCAGGGCCCGGTAGCCGCCCGCGGCCAGCACCTCGTTGATGTTTTCCGGGTCCACGGTCCAGGCCCGGTCCAGAACGATGCGGCGCTGCTCGCGCGTCAGTCCGACCCGGGATGCCCCCTTTTCAGCGTTCATGGCCGCGACCGGGGCGTGGGCCAGGCCGTCGACGACCCGCCCTTTGAGCAGATGCTCCTCGATGATGCGGACGATGTCGTCTTCCTTCACCTGGAAATAGTACATGCGGTCGGGATAGACGGCCAGGATCACCCCCTTGCCGACCAGGCCGACGCTGCCGCTTTCCAGGACCTTGATTTCTTTTTGCAGTTTTCTCGCCTGCAATTCGCTTTCCAGGCGGCGCTTGACCTCGAAGACCCCGGCCTGGACGGTTCCCTCATCGACCGGCAGCAGGATGTGCGTGCGGTAAATGCTCATTTTCCCCTCCGCAGCCCCGCGATGATCTCAGCGATGAGTTCGGGGGTCAGGTTGCCGTAGACCCGGTCGTTGACCATCATGGCCGGCGCCACGCCGCACACCCCCAGGCACGACGACATTTCCAGGGTGAAGCGCTTGTCGGCCGTGGTTTCACCGAAGCCGATCCCCAGCAGCCGGATCAGCTCACTGGAGATGGTGGTCGAGCCCAGCAGGTGGCAGGGCGGCGACTGGCAGACGCGGATCAGGTACCTGCCCCGCGGCTTCAGGCTGTACATGGTGTAAAAGGTGGCCACGCCGTACACGAAGCTGTAGGCCTGGCCAAGGTAATCGGCGACGGCGCGCAGGTCGGCGTCGGTCAGGTAATGCTCGGGGCTGGCGTCCTGGATGTCATGCAGGATGCCCAGCAGGTTGTCGCCGGACGGCTCGTATTTCTGCAATATTTTTTCGCGTTTCATGGCTTCCTCACAACATGGCCTCCATGGCCACCGTTCCGGCCTGCAGGGATTCTTTTTCCGGGGCCTGGTTGCGGTCGCAGTGCAGGCAGCGCCGCGCTTCCTCCACCGCCTCGTCCAGGGTCAGCCCGCGGCTGACCTCCAGGGCCATCGAGGCCACGCGCTTTTCGGCATCCTCGAGGTGGGGCTCCTTGCGGACGATGGTTTTCAGGTAGGCTTCCTCGTCATAATGCACCTCGACCACCTGGCGCGGCTGGTCATAGAGCCGGCCGGCGCGGCCGAAATAACGGTCGATACTCACGGCCGCCAGGCGCCCCTGCGCCACGCTTTCAATCACGGTGGAAGGATTGACCGCATCGCCGCCGGCGAACACTCCGGCGGCACTGGTGGCCATGGTGCGCGGGTCCACGGCGATATGGCCGCGGCGGTCCAGGTTCAGCGTGCCCCCGGTGAGCCCCAGGCTGAGCTTTTGGCCCAGGCAATAGACGATGAAACTGGCGCGGATGGTATATTCGCTGCCCGCGACCGGCACCGGACGCCGGCGGCCCGAATCGTCAAAATCGGCCAGATCGGTCTTGATGCAATGCAAGCCGCTCACCTTGCCGGCCTTGCCGACGATCTGCAGCGGGTTGACCAGGAAATCCATTTCTACGCCCTCTTCTTCGGCCCCGACCAGTTCTTCGAAGCTGGGCCGGCATCTCGGTGCGGTGCGCCGGTAGACCAGGCGGACATTGGCGGCCCCCAGGCGCCGCGCCAGGCGGGCGGCGTCCATGGCGGTCGAACCGCCGCCGATCACCACCACGTCATTGCCGATGTTCACCTTGCGGCCCAGGTTGATCTCGCGCAGGAAATCGATGCCCGACATCACGCCCTTGAGGTCAATGCCCTCGATATTCAATTTCTGGGCCTGGTGGGCGCCGCTGCCGATGAACACGGCGGCATAGCCCTTGGCGGTCAATTCGTCGATGTTGGCCACCGGCGAATTCAGCCGGATCTCGACGCCGGCCTTCTCGATGACCGCGATCTCGGCCTGCAGCTTGTCCTTGGGCAGGCGGAAATCGGGGATGCCGACCTTCATCATGCCGCCGGTCACTTTCAGGGCTTCGAAGACCACCGGCTGGTAGCCCAGGCGCGTCAAATAGAAAGCGCAGGCCAGGCCGGCGGGGCCGGCCCCGACGACGGCCACCTTTTCCCGGTGCGGATTCTGGGGCGGGGCGAAACCCAAACCCTCGTCGATGGCCCAGTCGGCGAACAGGCGCTTGACCTCGCGGATGGCGATGGCCTGGTCGTACTTGCCGCGCGAGCACTTGCGCTCGCAGAACGCCGGACAGACCCGGCCGCAGACGATGGGGAACGGGTTGTTCTGCATGTGCCGGTAATAGGCCTCGCGTAGGCGGCCGTCGCCCATGTGCGAGACATAGGAGGCGGCGTCGACGCCGGCGGGGCAGGCGTTGACGCAAGGCGCAGCGAACAGGGCGGCGCAGACGCCGGCCGAGCATTTTTTATCCTGGATGTGCTCCAGGTATTCGTGCTTGAAATACTTGATGGTCGAAATGACCGGGTTGGGCGCTGCCTGCCCCAGCCCGCAGAGCGACGTGGCGCGCACGGTGTAGGCCAGGCTTTCCAGTTTCTCCAGGTCGGCCAGGGTGCCCGTGCCGTTGGTGATCTTTTCCAGCAGGTCGTACATCTGCTTCAGGCCGACGCGGCAAGGGACGCACTGGCCGCACGATTCCTCGAGCGAAAATTCAAGGAAGTACTTGGCCATGTTCACCATGCAGCTGTCCTCATCCAGGACGATCAGGCCGCCCGAACCCATGATCGAGCCCAGGGCCTTCAGCGACTCGTAATCGATGGAGCTGTTCAGGTACTTGGCCGGGATGCAGCCGCCGGAAGGGCCGCCGGTCTGGGCGGCCTTGAAGGTCTTGCCGCCGGGGATGCCGCCGCCGATGTCGAATACCAGCTCGCCCAGGGTGATGCCCATGGGCACTTCTACCAGTCCGGTATTGGTCACTTTGCCCGACAGGGCGAAGACCTTGGTGCCCTTGCTTTTTTCGGTGCCGATGGCGCTGAACCACTCCCAGCCGTTGAGCAGGATATGGCGGATGGTGGCCAGGGTCTCGACGTTGTTGATCACCGAGGGTTTGCCCCACAAGCCTTTTACCGCCGGGAAGGGCGGCTTGGGCCGGGGCTGGCCGCGCAGGCCTTCCACCGAGGCCATGAGCGCGGTTTCCTCGCCGCAGACGAAGGCGCCGGCTCCCATGCGCAGTTCGATGTCGAAACTAAAGGGGGTCTCGAAGATGTTCCTGCCCAGCAGCCCCATCTCGCGCGCCTGGGCGATGGCCGCGTTCAGCCGTTCGATGGCCAGCGGGTACTCGGCGCGCACATAGATGTAGCCCTTGTCGGCGCCGATGGCGTAGCCGCACAGGGCCATGCCTTCCAGGACCGTATGCGGGTCGCCTTCGAGCACGGCGCGGTCCATGAAGGCCCCGGGGTCGCCCTCGTCGGCGTTGCACAGGACGTATTTCTGCTCGCTCTGGCTGTCGTGGGTGAACTTCCATTTCAGGCCGGTGGAAAATCCGGCGCCGCCGCGGCCGCGCAGCCCCGACTTGGTGATGACGTCGATCACCTCCTCCGGGGTCATGCGGGTCAGGGCCGTGCCCAGGGCCTCGTAGCCGCGCTGGGCGATGTATTCGCCGATGTTCTCCGGATCGATCTTGCCGCAGTTGGCCAGGACGATCTTCAGCTGCTTTTCGAAGAAGGGGATCTGTTTTTTCTGTTCGACGATCTTGCGGGCCTCGGGCGCCTGCCAGAGGAACTTCTGCACCGGCCTCCCTTTCAGGAAATGCTCCTGGACGATCTCGGCGGCGCTGTTTTCATCGAGCTTGATGTAGAAGGAACCGTCGGGATAAACGACCATCACCGGCCCCAGTTCGCAGGGGCCCATGCAGCCGGTCTCCACCAGGTTGACCTCTTGGCTCAGGCCGTTTTTTTCTATCTCTTCGATCAACTTCTTCTTGAGTTCATGGCTGTGGGAGGAGATGCAGGCGCCGCCTCCGCAGATCAGCACATCCAGCCGCTTGTTCATGTAGCCCTCGCTTTATTCCTTGACTTCGATGATGGATCCCGAAACCGGGTTGCCGTTGACCAGGTGCTCGGCGACGATCTTGCGCGCCAATTCGCCGTTGACATTGCCGTAAACCACGGAAGGCTTGCTTTCCTCGATGATGGTGACGAGCGGCTCGTGGGAGCTCAGGCCGCGCTCGCCGGCCTGGGTGACGATGACGTCGCGCAAATCGCGTTTTTCCACCTCTTCCAGCAGGATTTTAAGGGTTTCGCGGGCGCCGGCGGCGATGCCGCTGGTGCCCATGCCCACCACCACCCGCAGCCGCGTTTTCCCGGCGCGCAGCAGCATGTCCTTCTCCGTCTTTTCCCTTATTTTCTTCAGGTCTTCGAGTTTCATTTTCCCTCCTCTATTTTGGTTTCCGCGGCGCGCCGGGCTTCGGCTCTCAGGTCGCGCAGGATCTGGATCGTCTTTTGGGGATTGAGCCGGCCGTGCACCTCTTCGTCGAGCATCATGACCGGCGCCAGGCCGCAGGCGCCGAAGCAGCGCGCCGTGGACAGGGTGTAGAAACGGTCGGCCGTGGTGCCGCCCACCTTGACGCCGAGTTCTTTTTCCAGCACCTTGATGATCTCCGAGGCGCCCTTGACATGGCAGGCCGTGCCCAGGCAGAGGTTGACGATATGGTCGCCGATGGGGTCCATGCGGAAAAAATTGTAAAAGGTGACCACGCCGAAGACCTTGGACAGAGAGACGTTCAACTCGCGGGCGACGAAGTGCTGTACCTCCAGCGGCAGGTAGCCGAAGATCTTCTGCGCCCGGTGCAGCACCTGGATCAGGGGCCCGGGAACTTCACGGTTGGCGTCGATGAACCTTTTCAACTCGCGGTACTGCTCATTGTCCGGAATATGGACCGTTTGGGCTTCCATGGCGAGCCTCCTATCTATGATGAAAACGAATGATTCGCGAAGAACGGGAGCAGGGATGACAGCTCATCGGCCGGCGCAGACCAGGGCGTACAGCTTGCCGGCGATGGTGAAAGAGTCGTCGGGGGTCGACAGGATGAACAAGCCTTCCTGTGTTGCCCTGGCCAGCACGGCGCCATCGGGTTCGAAACCGCGGCTGAGGACGATCCCGGCCAGTTTTTTCAACTGGGCGACGGCGACGATGTTCAGGTGCCGCTGCACCGTGATCCACAGGCAGCCTTCCTCAGCGTTGGCGATGACGTCGGACAGCAGGTCGGACACGTAGCCGCTCGTGACTTCCTGGTCCTGGCCGGCGGCCAGGATCCTCAGCCCAAGTTTTTCGGCAACCTCTTTGACCAGCATCTCATTCTCCTGAAACCGGAGCTGATTCGGCAGGTATTCCCCGCTCACTCCGGTCCAAAAAAAGCGAACTCCGGGCGCGGTCGGCCAACGGAGCCATCCAAGAGGCTATGTTATAAAAAAATGGGCGAAAAGTCAATAAATAATTTTGCTAAAAATTTTATTTGGCAGGGAAAAACGCACCAAAAGACAGCTTGCGCATGTTGTAAGCGCCGGATCCCGCAAAAAGCCATTCCGGCAACAGCCACCCCCTCCCCCATGGGCAAAGGGAGGAGGTCGCATCCCGGGGACGACAGACTCTTTGCCGAACGCGAAGCCCCAGGCAAATAATTTCTCTTCGGCCGTGTCACGATGCCGCGAGCCGGTCGAACTAGTCGGGCAGGTGGAAGCGCACGGTGGACCTGTTGTTGTTGCGCTGGGGGTCGTTCAACTCCCCGTCAGGATCGACCTCGAAGAACAGCACGTAATCCTTTCCTTCATCCAGACGGACCCCGTACTGCGCCGTCATGCGGACCTCACTGCCGTAGGGAACCGACGTGATATAGAAGGAATCGCTGCCGCAGCAGCCATGCCAATCGCCCCCGCTTTCCCGCTCCTCCATCCCCCACCGGCATTTCACGCGTGGCACTGGAGGCGGGGTTCCGCCCGCGGCATTGGGGGTGAGATTCTGCACATACAGGGTGATGGAAAAACGGTGGCTGGGCGTGGGCAGGGCATCGTAGAGGCGGGTCAGGTGCAGGGAGGCGCCATCCAGCCGGATGGTCACGTCAGTCGGCTCATTGCCCAGGAGCCGCAGTTCGCCGCTCCACTCGTCGTTGAAGCCCACCCGGTCCAGGTCGCAACGGATTTGGAAGCGGATCGGGATGCGCATGTTCATGGGCACCGCGACATCCGCCATGGGGAGGTTCAAGATCATGGGCACCGAATAGAGCCCGTCACGGAAGCCGCCCCCGCCAATGGGGGCCGTTTCGACCACCCTTTCGCTGCCATCGCGCAAGCGCACGATGGCATCGACGTTGCGAATGGTGCCCACTGGAAGGAGGACGCGGTTCCAGCTGACGCCGGCCATCAGGCTCACTTCCAGGTTGGAGCCGGGCCGCCAGGTGACGCCGTCGCTCAGCGGCCGGCCGCTGGCCAGCGTCACCCCCCCGATCCCATAGTCGCAGGCTTCGATATGGAAGAAAGAACTATTGGCTATGCAGTCCGCGCTGCTGACCAGGCGGATCTTGTATTGCCCTGGGGTGAAAATGCTCGCACCGATATTCCAATCATAATAATTCCTTCCTTCTCGGTTAACGACATTGCGGGCGATCAGCCGCTCCGCGCCGCCCTTGAATGCGACGGTGTAGATATCCACGCGCGTGCCGCAGAACGAGGTCGCCGGGCTTTCCCATTCGATGTGGTAGGCGTCATATGCCGACCAGTTTTCACTTCCGTTGGGAGTGGTGACGCGTATGCGCTCGGCAGGAGTGGGCTCGGGGGGAGGGATCATGCCCGGCGCCGGCGCGCAGGAACGGATCTCAAAACCGTCGCTGTCATCATAACGGGATGGATCGGCGGCGGCGACGCGCACGGCATAGGGTCCGGTCTCCAACGTTACCGGGATCGACCAGCGATAAGCGCCATTGTTGGGCGCGGCGCCAGCGAGGAGCATGACCTCCCGGTCTCCCTGGCGCAGGCTGATCCGCACCGTGGGGTCCGGAACGCCTGAGGCGGTCCAGCTCACCACGTAGGGCTGGCTGCGGCACCAGCTGTCGGTGCGGCTCGGCGCCGTCACCACCAGCCTCGGCGCAGGTTCGACGCCCTCCGGAGGCGCTGCGGGGTCGTGACTGAGGGCAACGGTGAACAAGCCGCTCTCGCCGCTGACTTCGCTGCCGATCTCGCGCACGCGGATGCGATAGCTCCGACCAACGGCGAGCGAGCCGGAAAGGAGTTCGCCGACATTCCAGGCATAGTTGCCACGGCGTACATTCATCGACTCGACGATCTGCCCCACCACGGTGCCGCTGCTGTTGACGATATTGATGCGCACGTTGCTGGTCACGCCCGCTGAAGTCCAGGTGATGCTGACCGGCGTACCGAGGCTCCAGCTTTCCCCGCCCGCCGGGCTGGTGACAGTAATATTTTGGCCCAAGACAAGCAGGCTCAGGCCGGAGATCATCAGTGCCATGCAAACCGTTTTAAGGACTTTCATATTTTCCTCCCATGGCGATCTTCAAGCTGTTAAATGTGATTTCAGCGTTTTTATCTCAAAGAAAGATTGTTAATCTTTAAAAAAGCTGGCACCAATACAGCTTGACAGCATGCCGCCCGCTGTTTGCGGATTTTTTGTTTCAATGTTAAAATCAAGGCGCTCAATAATCCGGAGGTAGCCATGACCGATTTTTACAAGTGCTCCATGTGCGGGAAAACAGTCAAAGTCATCGCCGCGGGCAAGGGACAGATCATCTGCTGCGACCAGCCGATGTCGGTGCTCGCCAACTTCAAATCCGTCCAGGAGATCCTGGATTTCGCCATCGAAAAGGAAGAAGAAGCACGCCAGTTCTACCTGGAGTGGTCGGAAAAGCTCGAGAACAAAAGCCTGCGCGAGCAGTTCGTCCAGTTCGCCGGCGAAGAGAACAAACACAAGGAGAAGCTGCAGCGCGTGAAACAGGGCAGCACCTTCAAGCCATCCGCCAAGCAGGTGACCGACCTCAAGATCGTCGACTACCTGGTCGACATCGTGCCCACTCCGGACATGGACTACCAGGAAGCCCTGATCGTGGCCATGCGCCGCGAGAAGGCCTCTTTCAAGTTCTACAACGACCTGGCCGCCATGGCCGGGGAAGAAGCCATGCGTGAAACCTTCCTGGCCCTGGCCCAGGAAGAAGCCAAGCACAAGCTGCGCCTGGAAACCTGGTACGAAAAGGATATCTACACTGAAAACTGAGGCAGCGCCGGCGCCGGCCGCCCGGCACCGGGTCGAGGTTTGAAAACATGATCACAGTCCGCGACATCGTGGCCCTGCTGGACGCCGAAGTGCTCTCCGGGGAGAACAAGCTGGACGAAGAGGTGAAGTCGGTCGGCGCCAGCGATATGATCAGCGACATCCTGGCCCTGACCCAGCCCGGCATGATCGTGCTGACGGGCTACACCTACCCGCAGGTGATCCGCACCGCCCTGGTCACCGACCTGCTGGGGCTGATCGTGGTCCGCGGCAAGAATGTCGCCCCGGAGACCGTCGCCTACGCCCGCGAGAACAATTTCCTGCTGCTGCGCACCCGCGGCTATCTCTATTCCTCCTGCGGCAAGATCTTCGCCACCGGACTGCGGGGCAGCGATGTCGGGAAAGAATAAACTAGCCCGTTACGCCGCCATCTTCGAGGACATCAAGGCCGGCGACATCATGAGCTCCAACGTGGTCGAGATCGCCTGCGAAAAAAAGATCGCCCACGCCAAGGAGCTGATGAAGATCAAGAAGATCTCGGGCATCCCCGTGGTCGACGAAAAGAAACAGCTGGTCGGCATCATCAGCATCGAGGACATCATCCACGCCCTGGAATTCAACAAGATCAACGACCCCATCCGCAAGATCATGTCGACCCAGGTCGTCACCATCCACCGCGACGATTCGCTGGCCCAGGTGGTGGACAAGTTCGAAAATTACAAGTACGGCCGCTTCCCGGTGGTCGACGATGAAAAGCGCGTCTGCGGCATCATCAGCAAGGAAGACATCCTGCACGGCATCCTGGATAAATTCAACCTGATCTACATCCACGACCAGAAGCGCACCAGCACCCTGAACACCGAGTACTCGGCCATCACCGGCGAAAAGCTGAAGGCCGAGGAAGCCAATTTTCACTACCAGATCGACAGCACCGACATCGACGCCGCCGGCACGGGAGCCGCCCTGCTCAAGCAGTTCCTGGGCGGCAAGAACTTCAACAGCGACATCGTGCGCCGCGTCGGCGTGGCCACCTACGAGGCCGAGACCAACGTGGTCATCCACAGCCGCGGCCAGGGCGACATCTACTTTTTTCAGGACGAGGACCGCTTCATCGTGCGCGTCGTGGACAACGGCGTCGGCATCGAGGACCTGGACAAGGCCATGAAGGAAGGCTATTCGACCGCCCCCGACTATATCCGCGAGCGCGGCTTCGGCGCCGGCATGGGCATCGCCAACATGAAGCGCTTCGCCGACAAGCTGGTGATCATCTCCGAGAAGAACGCCGGCACCCAGGTGGAGATGATCTTTTATCTGCCTACTCAAACCTGGCCTCTGATCTAGAAGCCAGAGGTTCCAAGTTCGAAGTTCGAAGTTCGATGTTCGATGTTCGAAGTTGAAGAGAATTGGCTTGGCAGGCGCAGCGACATTCGCTGGAACGGCTTGTGGACGCCAAAGAGGCGGCCAGCGCTTCGCGGATGCGTCAGCGCTCCGCGAAAAAGTGGAAGCGAATGGCGCGAAAGCCTGCCAACGATCCTGCAATTGCGTTTCCTATAATTGAAACAAATTGAAACCGCCTCGCGTTTAAAGGATAATGAATCCCCCGGAGGTGCGCTCATGAAGAAAGCCGTCCTTGTCCTTCTATTGTCGATCCCGTTCCTGGCACCGGCGGCTGCGGAAACGAAGGACCCCCTCGCCTACGAGATCTGGGTCAGCCTCGACCCGGCGCACAAGATGCTGCATGGCCGGGAGACCATCCGCTGGACCAACACCAGCGGCGACACGGTCCCTGACATCTGGTTCCACCTTTATTGGAACGCCTTCAAGAACGAAAAAAGCGCCCTGATGGAGGAAGCCAGAATCGAGGACCCGTCCGGCACGTTCCACGGCGACACCGACGTCAAGGACGGCGACTGGGGCTGGATCGACGTGGAGAAGATCCGCCTTGCGGATGGGACCGACCTGGCGCCGACCATGGAGTTCATGATACCCGACGAGCCCCGTCACGCCGACGACCAGACGGTCATGCGCGTGAAGCTGCCCCGGGCGCTGGCGCCAGGAGAAACGCTCGACCTGGAATTGACCTTCAAGGCCAGGATCCCGAAAACGATCCGCCGTTCCGGCTATTATCACAACGGCTACTTCATCGGCCAGTGGTTTCCCAAGCCCGGCGTCTACCAGGAGGGCAAAGGCTGGAACTGCCACCAGTATCACCTGAACAGCGAGTTCTTCGCCGATTTCGCCGCTTTCCGGGTGCACATCACCGTGCCCCGGGAATACGTCGTGGGCGCCTCGGGCAAGGAGACGGCCCGTCGGAGCGATGCCGTGAAAAAAACGACCACCCTTACATTCCAGCAGGAACGCATCCATGATTTCGCCTGGACCGCCGACCCCGACTACGTCCGCATCGAGCGCGACTTCGTCGCCCGCAAGGAAGTGAGCGAGGCCGAGTACCGCGAGATCGCCGGCACGCTGAGGCTGCCGCTGGAGGAGGTCCGGCTTCCCGACGTCAAGATGATCCTGCTCATCAATCCCGAGCACCGCGGGCAGGCGGAGCGCCATTTCAAGGCGCTGCGCGCGGCCATCAAATACTACGGCCTCTGGTACGGGCCCTACCCATACGAGACGGTCACCATGGTCGATCCTCCCTTCCGCAGCGGCAGCGGTGGCATGGAATATCCCACCCTGTTCACCGCCGGCACCCGGGTCCTGCCCAGCCCGCAGGAGAACAGCCCTGAGATGGTGATCATTCATGAGTTCGGCCACGGCTACTGGTACGGCCTGGCGGCCAGCAACGAATTCGAAGAGGCCTGGCTCGACGAGGGGCTCAACACTTATGCCACCGGCAAAGTGATGGCCAAGGCCTTCGGCCCCGGCTCCTTTCCCCTGAACCTGGTCGGCATTCCCCTGGCACGCTACAGCGGCTCCTTCAAGTATTCCGAGCTGGAACAGGACCGCATGGCGGGCGTCCACGCCGTCGCCCTCGACCCGGTGACCACCGTCTCCTGGCGCTTCTCCAGCTCCATGAGCTACGGCATGAACGTCTACATGCGGGCGGCGACCGGGCTGCGCACCCTGGAGAACCTGCTGGGCAAGGAGGCCATGCTGCGCGTCATGCGCACGTTTCATTCCCGTTTCCGCTTCGGCCACCCCACGACCCGCGACTTCGTCGCCACGGCTGAGGAGGTCGGCGGCCGCGACCTGGGGTGGTTCTTCACCGAGCTGTTCTTCGAGACCCAGGCCTGGGACTACGCCGTGGAGACGGCCGCTTCGACAGAACTCCGCGCCCCGCGCGGCGTGTTCGATCGCCGGGGCAGGAAGACCGAGACCACGCGCAAGCAAGCCCGCGACCATGACAAGGGGAACAAGGCCAAGCGCTACTTCACCCGGGTCCGCGTCCGCCGACTGGGCGAGGCCAAGCCCGGCCCAGGGGTCCTGCTCAAGGTGCTGACGGTCTTCGAGGACGGCAGCCGCAGACAAGAGCACTGGGACGGCCAGGCGCGTTGGGCGGAGTTCCTCTACGAGGGGGCCAGCAAGGTCCGCTACGCACAGGTCGATCCCGACCGGGTGTTTCTCGTCGACAGAAACCTGAGCAACAACAGTTACGTCGCCCGCGCCCGGAGCGCCGGCGCCCTGCGCTGGTCGGCCAAGCTGCTGTTCTGGATGCAGAACCTGCTGCAGTTCGCCAGCGCCCTGATCTAGGAGCACACCATGTCGATCTTCAAATTATTCGCCAAAGGCCTGGGATCTTCTTTTCAACGTCGCCGCCTGGCCCTGCGCCTGTGGGCGGCCAACTTTTTGTATTCCCTGCTGGTCGTCGTCCCCCTGGCGTTCCTTGTCCACGGCCAGGTCTCCCACTCCTTTTCCGCCACCGACATCCTGGCGCGAACCGAAGTCCACTGGCTGACCGATTTCAGCATGGAGTACATGAACGCCGCGCCGTTGTTCGTCGGGCTGCTCATCGTCGCCGGCGTCCTCTACCTGCTGCTGACCGTTTTCCTCAACGGCGGCATTATCGGCAACCTGCTGCGCTCCGGGGCGCGCCCGACCTTGGCCGACTTTTTCCACGACTGCGGCCTCTATTTCTGGCGTTTCCTGCGCCTGGCCCTGCTCTCGCTCCCCTTCTACCTGCTCTTCGTCGGCGTCCTGCACGGCCTGGTCGCAGGGGTTCTGAAAGCGCTGACGCGCCGGGCGGCGACCGAATGGCCGGTGCTGGTCGCCGGCAGCCTCCGCTTACTGGCGCTGGTCCTCCTGCTGGGCATCGTCTCCATGTTCTTCGACTACGTCAAGATCGGACTGGCGCGGAGCGACCGGCGCGGCGTGCTGAAGGGGACCTGGCTGACCCTGAAGTTCATCTGCCGGCGCTTCGGCAAAGCCTGGGGGCTCTACCTGCTGGCCGGACTGGTGTTGGTCCTGCTGACACTGGCCTACCTGGAGATCGCCCGCATCCTGCCCAAGAACCGACCGTTACTGGTCCTGCTCATTTTTCTCTGGCAGCAGCTCTACATCCTGGGCCGCCAGTGGAGCAAAGTGCTGTTCTACGCGACCGAGCTCGAGCTCGCCAAGGAAATTGAAACCCGACCTGCGCTCAGTGACAAGTAACGAGTGACGAGTAAACGCAAACGCTCGACCTCTTGCTGTTTCGAGTCAAAAAACCCGAATCACGATAATTCATTCCAATGTTGATTCTTGTCACTGGTCACTCGTCACTTGTCACTATAGATCGCAGAACTCCTTGACGTTCGAAAGCCCTCGTGCTACATTTGGGGACTTGGAGGCCCAGTTGAAAAATTTCAGACCGCTGATCGTGACGCTATGGCTATTGATTTTTTCCGCCGCTTTGGGAGGCGACACCATGTTCATCGACAAAGAGACCCAGGACGGGGTCCGCGAATACCTGCTGGGAAAGAACGGCGAAGCTCAGAAGCTGCGCATCGACCGCGGCGTGCAGCAGGCGGCCGCCTTCTGGCGCGCCAGCGACGGCAGCGCCGAGGAATTCGTCAAATTCTGCAAACAGAACTTCATCGCCGACCCCGACCGGCAGCAGATCCTGTTCAAGCGCATCGAAACCAATTTCGAAATACTGTACGGCCACCTGAACAAGATCAGCCTTGACCTGAAGCGGCCGCTGCATTTGGATTGGGGCGAGATCCTGCCCATCGACCAGCGCTTCGGGCAGTTCGATCCCGCCGCCCATGTCAGCGACGACATGTTCGACGGCAAGATCGCCTTCGAGATCCTGCTCAACTTCCCCTCCTACAGCCTGGCCGAAAAAACCGAGCTGGGCCCGATCTGGAGCCGGCGCGACTGGGCCTACGCCCGCTGCGGCGACCTGTTCCTCTCCCGCCTGCCGGCCCGCGCCAGCCAGAACGCGGCCGCCGCCCTCAGCGAAGCCGAGACCTATATTTCCGAATACAATATCCACATGGGGCGACTGGTCGACGACCAGGGCAGACCGCTTTTTCCCGCCGACCTGAAGCTGATCAGCCACTGGGGGCTGCGCGACCGGCTCAAGGCCCTCTATGCCGAAAAGCACGGGCTGGCCGGACAGGAGATGATCCATGAAGTGCTCAAGCGCATCATCCAGCAGAGCATTCCCCAGCAGATGGTCAACCGCGGCGATTTTTCCTGGAATCCTTTCAAGAACAAGGTTTACAAGGACGGCAAGGAGACCGCCTGGACGCCCGAGCCCAACAGCCGCTACCTGCACCTGCTGAACATCTTCAAGGCCATGCAGGACATGGACGAATTCTTTCCGTCGCTGCCCAGCCACGCGCAGCGAAAATTCGCCATGGAGCGGGAATTGGAGGGGACGGCCGTGGCGGCGCTCCTCGAAGAGATCATGGGATCGGCGGAAGTGAAAGGCGCCGCCGCGCTGGTCAAAAAGCGCCTGGGCCGCGAGCTCAAGCCTTTCGATATCTGGTACAACGGCTTCAAGCCCCGGGCGAAGATCACGGAAGCGGAGCTGGACCGCCGCGTCAGCCAGAAATACTCCGACCTCAGGGCCTTCGAGAAAGACATGCGCGACATCCTCCATGAACTGGGCTTCACGGCGCGCAGCGCCGATTTCGTCGCCAGCCGCGTCGCCGTCGACCCGGCCCGCGGCGCCGGCCACGCCTGGGGCGCCGTGATGCGCTCCGAAAAATCACGCCTGCGCACCCGCGCCGCCGCCGGCGGCATGAATTACGAAAGCTTTAACGTGGCCATGCACGAACTCGGCCACTGCGTCGAGCAGACTTTTTCGCTGCATAAGGTCGACTCTTTCCTGCTGGCCGGAGTGCCCAATACGGCCATCACCGAGGCCTTCGCCTTCATTTTCCAGAACCGCGACCTGGAGATGCTCGGGTTCAAGGGCGAAGCGCGCAACGCCCGTCAAGCCAGGGCGCTGGACACCTTGTGGATGACTTACGAGATCGCCGGGGTCGCCCTGGTGGACATGAAGGTCTGGGACTGGCTCTATAAAAACCCCGCGGCCAGCCCGGACTCGCTGCGCCGGGCGGTCATGGCCTGCGCCCGCGAGGTCTGGAACAAGTACTACGCCCCGGTTTTCGGCGTCCGCGACCAGGTCATCCTGGCCGCTTATTCGCACATGATCGACGCCGCCCTTTACCTGCCCGACTACCCGCTGGGCCACCTGATCGCCTTTCAGCTGGAGAGTTTCCTGAACGGAAAGAACCTGGGAAGCGAGATGGAGCGCATGTGCCAGGCCGGCCGCATCATCCCGCAGCTTTGGATGAAGAACGCCGTGGGCGAGGAAATTTCGGCCAAGCCACTGCTCGCGGCCGCGGCCGAGGCGCTCAAGGTCATCAAGAAATAATTGGCGTAGGGTGTATGGCGTAAGGTTAATGGCAAGAATAAGACATGACCAGAAGATAATATTTCAAACAGATTACGACGACTACTGATTTCCCGGAATTTTTTCCTTCTTCCCCTACGCCCTATGCCATGCGCCTTACACCGAGTTCTAAGGAATCATTTTCAAAAAATTGACCAGCAGCTTCAAGCCGGGCTCTCCCGACTTCTCCGGATGGAACTGTACGCCGTATAATGGAAGTTCGTGGTGGCGGATGGCTTCCACCCTGCCGGAGGCGTTATGGGCCAGGACATGGAAATTCCCTTCCAGGGCGGGGTCGCGCACCACGATCTCCTCGTGGCTCTCGCGCATCCTGCAGACCGGCGGGAAACCGGAGAACAGCGCGTCCGCTTTCTTTAAAAAAATTTCCTCGTCGCCCAGGTGCTTGTGCCCGTCTTTTTTCACCAGGCAGCCGAAAGCGCGGGCCAGGACCTGGTGGCCATAGCAGACGCCGAGCAGCGGCCGGCGGCCGCTTTTCAGGAATTCGAGCAGCCCGGGCTCGAATTCGTTGTTGCCGACCATCTTCTGCGAACCGGAAACGACCAGCGCTGAAAAATCCCCGGCGGCGGGGAAAACATCATGGTCATGAATATCGTGAACATCCAGCGCCAGCCCGGCGGCGGCGGCGCCTGCCTTCAGCCAGCCGCGATAGTTTTCGATCTTCTCATCCGCATTTTCCCGGTAGCAGTTGATCAGCATGACTTTTTTTTTCATGGTCACCTTTTCAGAGCAAAGCCATTATACAAAAAAGATCCCTGACTCGCAATTATTGATTTATGAGCCTGATTTCAAATCATGTCATTACTTTTTCCTTTTACTTTTTCACATTCCTGCTCCGGTGTCCCAAAATGAGACAGTCGTTCATGGGATAAAAGTGTACTTTGGCGGCGTTTTTGCGGCTATTGGCCGTAAGTGTCCCAAAATGGGACGCCCAACCTCCCGTGATTACCCATCGGATATATCCGACTTATAAGGTTTTTTTTGTGATGTGTCCCAAAATGGGACGCCGCTTGCTCTCAATACAAAACAGGCCGCGGCGATACTTACCGGAAATCCTTTACCAACTAAGGTTTGCAACGATCGCTTCATCTGGCACGGTTATTGCTGTCTGATCAACATGATGAGAAGTGAGGAGAGCGCATGTCCAACCTGAACATGGTCGAAGAGATCTACCGCTTCGTGCTGCAATTGCCCGATGACCGGGTTTCCGGTCTGACCATCAAGATGCTGTCCAAGCATTTCAAGGTCAGCCGCTGCCACATTTCGCGCCGTTTCAGCGACGAGCGCGGCATGACCCTGTCCACCTTCATCCTGCGCCGCAAATTGCTGCTGGCCGAGCAAAGGCTGGCCATGGACCCTGACATCACCGTCAAGCAACTCGCCTCGCACCTGGGTTACGCCGATTACCAGCATTTCAGCTCGCGCTTCAAGGAGCATTATGGCGAGTCCCCGGGCCGCTACCGCAAGCTGTACGCCGGGCTCGCGGCGGAGCCTGGTTTATAGGGAGGCAAAAGGTGAACGCGTTGAACTTCAGGGTCAAAGTGGCGGGCGATCTGTGCCATCGCAGCGGCTACGTGCAGAACAGTTCCGTTAAAAATTTGAGCTTTGCCCATTCCATCTCCAAGGTGATACCGCTCGCCCCGGGGGCCAATTCACTGACTGTTTTCGTCGGCGCCAATTCCGGCAGAAAGAATGTCGATTATTCGGTCGAACTGCTCCCCGACCCCTCCATCGAGCTTCACGTTCCAGGCAACAATCCCATCCACGCCCGGACGGTCGGCATCACCGGCTTCGTGGTCATCGATTTCACCTTGTCCTGAAAGAAAAGGCGGCGGGCCTTTCTGCGCATGAAACGCGCCATCGAGAAGCTGCTGGCCGCAAATTGAGCTCCGTCCGGCGTTCCCCCACCGACATCACCTCATGATCCCGGGATAATAGTTCCTCGCCTCCCTCGACATTTCCTGGAGTTTACCAATCAACGCCTGCCGTCCCTTTTCATGCAAACCGAGCACCTGGTTTTTTTTGAGGCGGCCCTGGAAGCCGTTGGTCACTACCCCGGTTATCATACCCAATGGGATACAGAGCGCCACCGATCCCAGATAAATTCCCACGTTCTCGCACGGCTCCTTTGATTTGAAAATCATCCCCCCGGCGATGCCGGCGCCGATGCCGGCCAGCATCCCGATCCCGATGCCGCCCAGAACATCGGTCTTGCGGCGCAGGCCAAACTGCTGCATATCGCCCACATTCACCTGGCAACCAAGCTGGCTGAACTCATCGAACAGGAAGAGAGTCTCGCCGCTGACCTTGAGCAACTCTCCCTCGACCGTGCTGCCGTCGGTTTTCTCGATACGCAGCCATTCCCCATGCTTCTCCCTGGCCGTTAGCGCGGACGGGATCAGCAGCAACGACAAAATTATCCAGGTGACCACTCTCTTCCGGGCATGCCTCGCCATTTCCCCCTCCTTATTGAAGTCGTTTCCAATGGCTGAAACACTCCCACGCGGGAGAATGAACACTTATTTTTTAATTTCCACGTTCAGGCGAACGTCAACGGTTATGCTTATTACTTTTAACTTTCCAGTTTCTTCAGCCGCCGGGCTATCTTTTTCTTGATCTTTTCGTAGCTGGGCGGCGGGCCGCTGCGCACCTCCGTGCCGTCGATGAACAGGGCATCGCCCATCCCCCACTCCAGGAACACGCCGCGATCGTCGGTGCGGACCTCGCGGAATTCCACCCGGGGGCCCAGTTCGGATGCGGCGCGCCGGGCCCGTTCATGCACCATGCTCATGGCCGGGCACCAGCCGTTCAGCAGGCCGGTCACCACGACCTTGCCCGGTTCGGGCTGCGGCTTTTTCTTTGGCCTGATCCAGGACGGCGGCGCGGCGTCGGCCGCAAAAGGCTTCCACATCAGGGCCATCATGCCCAGCCGGTCCGCCTTGCGGTAGCCGTGCTTTTTGAACCAGGAGGCCCGCATCCAGAAGGGAAGCACGACCCCCCAGGCGGCCATGCCGCCGGCGCCGAGTCCGCGGGCGTCGGCTTCGGCCGCCTCGAGCAGCGCCGAGCCCATCCCCTTTTTCTGGAAATTGCCCCGCCCTTGTTTGTGACCATGCACCCAGACGCAAAGGATAAAATAAAGCCCCGACCCATCGGCGGGTGACAGCTCGACGGGCAGGTATTGGATCATGCCGCCCACCGTGCCCCGGTCATCCAGCGCCAGCTTGACGCGCAGCCCCTTGTTCCTGGCCCGGCCGTACCATGCGCGCTTGTGGCCGCCCGCTTCCTTTATTTCATCCGACCACTCTTCCAGGCATTGGCAATAGCTTTCTTCATGCTCGGGCGCCAGATCGACAATGCGCATATTGCCCTCCCATAATAAGTGAAAAGTGAAAGAGTATGCCAAGTGAAAGAGCATTTCAGGGATTCTGAAAGCCCAGTCACTTTCACTTCTTCGACTCTTTCACCTTCTTCATCTATAGCGGATGGCGATGGCGACGATGATGTGGTCGCGCTGCACGACCCGGCGGACGCGGCGGCCGCGGTAGGAACCGTACTGGCCCGGCCAGACCCCTTCGCGGTACAGGGTGTCCACCTCGATGACCAGGGCGTCGGCGCCGATGCGGGCGCCCTTGTTGCGCAGCCGCCATTCGACCTCATAGCGGCTGGCGCGGGGCGACGGCTCATAGCGGATCTCGGCGAAGGCCACGTGCGGACGCCGCGGCTCTCCGCGCAGCAGATCGACAGCCTCCGGCCTGGTCGGCGGGAAGCCCGGGGCGCCGCGAAAATGATACACGTGCAGCGGCGAGCAGGCGGCCATGAACCCAGCCAGAACGAAAAGTAAAACCAGCTTTTTTTTCATCTGTCCTCCCTTGTTTGTAAAATCATCCATCACCGATCGATCCCGGCCAGGCCGAGAAGGAAAGAATACTCAAATGCGATCTCGCGCAACCGCTCGAAGCGACCCGACGCTCCTCCGTGCCCGGCCTCCATGTTCGTCCGCAGCAGCAGGACGTTGCCGTCGGTTTTGAGGGCCCGCAGCCGCGCCACCCACTTGGCCGGCTCGAAATACTGCACCTGCGAGTCGTGCAGCCCGGTGGTCACCAGCAGGGCCGGGTAGTCCTTGGCCCGCACGTTGTCGTAGGGCGAATAGGAGAGCATGTATTCGTAGCAGTCGGCCCGGTTGGCATCGCCCCACTCGTCGTATTCGCTGGTGGTCAATGGGATGGAAGGGTCGAGCATGGTGGTGACCACGTCGACGAAAGGGACGGCGGCGATGATGCCGCGGAACAGGTCGGGGCGCAGGTTCGCCACCGCGCCCATCAGCAGGCCGCCGGCGCTGCCGCCCGAGGCGTAGAGCGCCGCCGGCGACGTGTAGCCGTGGCGGACCAGATATTCACCGCAGGAGATGAAATCGGTGAAAGTGTTCATCTTCTTGAACAGCTTGCCGTCCTCATACCATTGGCGTCCCATTTCCTGGCCGCCGCGAACATGGGCGATGGCGTAGATGAAGCCGCGGTCGAGCAGGCTGAGACGGACCGAATTGAACGTGGGATCCATGGAATAGCCGTAGGAGCCGTAGCCGTAAAGGAGCAGCGGCGTGCCGGCGCTCCGCGGCGTGTCCTGGCGGTAGACCAGGGAGATGGGCACCAGGGTGCCGTCGTAGGCCGGGGCGAGGAGCCTCTCGGTCTTGTAGAGCTCGGGCCGGTAGCCGCCCAGCACCTCCTGGCGCTTAAGCAGCTTGCGCTCCCGCGTCCGCATGTTGAATTCGTAGACCGAGGAGGGCGTGGTCATGGAAGTGTAGGTGAAGCGCATCAGCTCGGTCCCTGGTTCGCCGGTGAAAGCCGGAACGGCCAGAAAGGCCTGCTCGGAAAAATCGAGGACATAGCCCTCTTTTTCCCCCCAGGGCACGACGCGGATCCGGGTCAGCCCGGAGCGGCGCTCGCTCAAGACCAGGTGGCCGCCGAAAAGCTCGAAGTCCTCGATCAGCACGTCGGGGCGATGGGCGATGAGCTCGGTCCAGGATTCCCTGCCGGTTTTGCCGGCCGCGGCTTCCATGAGCTTGAAATTCACGGCGCCGTCGTTGGTCAGGACATAGAAGCGGCCGTTTAGATGGTCGACGCTGTATTCCAGCCCGCGCAGGCGTTCCTGGAACACCAGGAAGTCTCCGTCGGGCCTGGACGCGTCGAGATAGCGGTATTCGTCGCTCAACGTGCTGCGGCTGGCCAGGATCAGGTACTGGCGCGAACGGCTCAGGCCGATCCCCACCTCGAACGTTTCATCCTTTTCCTCGTAGACGACCGCGTCCTCCGCGGCCGGCCTGCCCAGGACGTGGCGCTGAACCTTGAAGGAACGCAGGGTCTCCGGGTCGATCCGCGTGTAGAAGACCGTGCGGCTGTCTGCCGCCCAGGCCATGCCGCCCGAGGTCATTTTGATCTCTTCGGAATATTCCTTCCCGGTTTTCAAGCTGCGGAAGCGGATGCGGTACTGGCGGCGCGAAACCGTGTCCACGCTGTAGGCCAGGGTGGCGTTGTCAGGGCTGACGGCGAACTGGCCGATATTGAAAAATTTCTCGCCCGCCGCCATGCGGTTGCCGTCCAGCATGATCTGCTCGCTCCCGCGCAGCGACTTTTTCTTGCGGCAATAGACCGGGTAATTTTTCCCCTTTTCGAAGCGGGTGTAATACCAGTAGCCGTTCTGAAAATAGGGCACCGACATGTCGGTCTGCTGCACGCGGCCGACCATCTCCTTATAGAGCGTGTCGCGCAAGGCCGCCGCCGGCTTCATCACGGCGTCGGTATACGCGTTCTCGGCCTGCAGGTAGGCGATAACGTCCGGGTTTTCCCTCTGGTTCAGCCAATAGTATTCGTCGACGCGGGTGTGGCCGTGCAGCACCAGCTCCTTGGCGATCTTTTTGGCCGCCGGCGGCTGCGGCGGGGCCTGTTCCGCGCTCCAGCCCGTCAGGGGCAAAAAAAACGCCAGGCAGGCGGCGAGAGAAACGGCTATGAATAATTTTTTTCTCATGAAAACTCCTTTTTTGGTCTAGCCTGATTATACAAAAATAAAAAAAGCAAGGCAAAAAAGGCGTCAGTATCTCCAGCATGCCTTTCTTTCCTCCGGGTCTTGACTTCACCCAATTGAATTTATTTAACGAAATTGCTACAATCCGGCCATGGCAGACGAACCTGGATTCCTGGTCAGGGATTACTGGGCCGCGGATTACCCCCATGTCGCCGACATCTGGGAGCGCACGGGCATCAGCACCCCGGGGCGGGGCGACACGGCCGAAGTGATCGAAAATACCCTGCGCCGCAACGGCCGCCTGCTGGTGCTGGTCGACAGGGCCAGCGACAGGGTCGTGGGCACCTCCTGGCTGACCAACGACGGCCGGCGCCTCTACCTGCACCACTTCGCCATCGACCCGAAATACCAGGGCAGCGGGTTCTCCAAGCCGCTGATGCGCGAATCGCTGAAGATCGCCAAAGAGATCGGGCTGCAGATCAAGCTCGAGGTTGCCCGGGACAACGACCGGGCCATCCACTTCTACGAAAAGGCCGGCTTCAAGCCCCTGGGCGACTACGACGTCATGATCATCAGGGACCTCTCCGAAATAAAGGACTAAGCTCGGCAGACAGGAAGCAAATCAATAAAAACAAGAACCAGCGCAAGAACTAAGAATGGTCTTTCGATGGATCACTATACAAGAAAAAGCTGACGATCATTTCTACCTTGAGCTCGCCGGTTCCGGGAGTATCACAGTCCTGCTTCAGCTCGAATTGTTTGAGCACAAAGATGTGTTTTGCGTTGGCCAGTTGATCGAAGAGCCACCGCAGCTTGGTGTAATCTCCCTTGATAGAGAAAGCGAAGGGACACTCAACA
>Ga0209262_10000292_pt1 | contig 25180 bp, 24 predicted proteins | sample Lowcelwee11metaG_FD_187171 | JGI IMG/M metagenome (GOLD analysis project Ga0209262, IMG submission 187171) | Freshwater pond sediment microbial communities from the University of Edinburgh, under environmental carbon perturbations - Low... | ecosystem: Environmental > Aquatic > Freshwater >... | reverse complement strand
CCTTTTGCATGTTCTATCTCTTTATCTTCGATCATTTTCCAGAGGACGGAATTAATGTCCTGCGGAGTAAGATGAGAAAGAGCCCCGTTATATTTTGAACGGCTTTTTTCGGCTGAATAATAACCGCACAGAACATAAGGCAGATAAGATTTGAAGAAATCTTCTTCGCCTACCGCTTTTACAATAGTTTCCCTGATCTCGTCAACAGAATTTATCATCATGTCGGAATATAGTTTTATCAGTTCTTTTTCGAATTTATCCTCGAAGGCGAATGTAAGCAGCTTATTGTCCTTTCTGAAGAGATCGGCGGGGATCTTGTACGAATAGAACAGGCTTGAATATTTACCGTTGGCAGAATTCATCTTTTTTATGAATGAATTAAGCACGGTAATAGAGATAAAGTAAAAATCCGCGGTTTTATAAGATCTTTTTGCCGAATCGAATTTTGAAAAATCCTTTACTGCGATCCATACTGGAATGTCCATATCGTTCTGTACCTGAAGAAGTTCATTGACCTCTTCTATGTTCAGGTTGAAATACTTTGTATTGTAGTCGCCGCTTACCTCATAGAGCTTCCTGCATTTAACATCTACGAATATAGTTCCGATGTTCGGCACTTTAACCAAAAAATCAGGCCTTGTTTTACCGATATTCAGATAGAAATCTGTTGATCTCTCCGTAAACTGCATAAAATTTCCTGTGTAAACGCTTTTGTACTGCTTTCTTTCAAAAATTTTCTTAAGCTCGTTCTCGGCTATGTAGGAAGCTATCTCTGTCGTTTCGAAAAAATTATTGAATTTGATCCCCTCCAGCCTTTTTTTCCCTTTAAGCAATACGATATCTGAGTCTTTTACCGCTTCTTCGGTCATGTCTTCTATAAACTTGCTTTTGTGAAACCCCTGATAGATCTCAAGTGTGTTTTCCTTTGAATTCCTTGTCAGTTCGGCCATCATACCCTCCGGGTCAAATTATAGTTTTTAGTTCAGAAATGTTCTCAAAATAGTAATCGTAATCTCTGCAGGTTTTTAATGTTTCTTTTCCGTATCCGGTACCGACCAGAACGGTTTTTAATCCCGCGTTCTTTCCGGCCAGAATGTCTGATTCCTTATCGCCGATCATAAAAGATTTTTTTACATCTATATTATGATCTTTTATAGCTTTTTCGATCAGACCGGTTCCGGGCTTTCTGCATCCGCATTCGATGGAATATTCTTTTATTATTCCTTTCGCGTAATGGGGGCAATAATAAATCGCAGTAATCTCAAATCCGAAATCTGCGGCTCTTTTTTTAATATGATCATGAAGTTTTTCCACATCAGAAACAGTAAAATAACCTCTCGCTACTCCTGACTGGTTTGAAATTATTATCAGTTTGAAACCTTTGCGGTAAAGGTATTTTAAGGTATCGGTTACTCCGGTCTCAAACTCAAAATCTTCAATTTTGTAAAGATATTCCTTATCAATATTTATGGTGCCGTCTCTATCAAAAAATACTGCTTTGTTCTTCATTTAGAACGCTCTCGGATCGAAAATATAAGGCACCTCTTGTTTATATTCGTTGCGTTTGACCCTGTCAAGCACTTTTTCGATCGCACTCATATCGTAGCCGAGGTTCATTGTGTCCAGCCTGCTGTGTTTTTCGTCAAATATCGAATCGAGAATATCGTCTGCCTGGCGGTATGTAAACCCGAAATCTTTTTCGTCGGTCTGTCCTTCGACCAGATCCGCCGAAGGTTTTTTATCTATGATCTCCTGCGGTATATTTAAATACCTCGCTATATCCCATACCTGATTTTTATATAGTTCCCCTATAGGATTGACAATAGAAGCAAGATCTCCGTGAAGCGTTCCGTAACCAAGATACCTTTCAGTTTTGTTGCTCGTTCCCAAAACAAGAGCTTCCAGTTCGGCTGAAATGTCAAATAGAACCGTCATTCTCACTCTCGCCATAATGTTCCCGAGTCTGGCAGGGTTAACGCTGGTTAAAGATGCTGAAAACGCGTCAACCGCGGGAGTAATATCTACTGTCCGGGATTTTACACCCAGTATTTCTATGATCTTATCAGCGTCTGAAATTGAAGTTTTATTACTGGTTCTATAAGGCATTTTAACGCAGGTGAGGTTATCGTGTCCGAGAGCTTCGGCGGCGATATATGCCACAACAGCCGAATCAACACCTCCCGACAATCCTAAAACGGCTTTTGAAAACTTAGCTGCCCTGAATACCTTCTGCAGCCAGTCAGTCATTCTTTCGACAGTCCGTTCTTCGTTTATTTTCAGCATTTTTATTCCTGATATTTGTTTATTTATTGCCGGATTTGCTGTTTCCCGTTTCTTTTTTGGCTTTATTGTCAAAAGGCTTTTTTTCACTTTCTTCTACCGGTTTTAAGTCTTTCGCTTTTTCATCGCGGAGCTTATCGGCTTTTTCGCTTTCTTTTTTGAGCTGTTCTCTTTTATGCTTATCCTTTTTAAACTGAGTTTTCTTTTTCATCGCTTTAAATTCTCTGGATCCGGGTTTAATACCCAGTTTCTGCGCGATCACGCCCCATCCTTCTTTTTTATTTGCGCTGTAAACTTTGATAACTTCTGCCGGTTCTTTTTTTGCTTTATTAGCCATTTCAAGCGTCAGGAACAATTCAGCCGGTTCCATTTTTAATTTGACAAGACCCTGATCAAGAATTTTATTGTCGGCATTATATTCGGCAGTCATTTCCGCTCTGAATCCTTCGATGTCCGCTTTTGCCATAATATTGACATCATTAAGATGGATGTCAAAGTCCGCGTCCCCTGTTTTTGCGATGAATTGCAGATCGATTCCGTTCAGCGCAATCAGCATCGCGCAAAATGCAGTAAAAAACAATTTTTTCATAGCGTTACCTCTTTTTTTATTTAACAAAACCTCTTGTATTTTATTACATATTAAAGTTAAGCTAAAGAACCGAAATTGTCAAATATCTCATAGATTTATATTAAATATTTTCTTACATTTAAGACCAGCGGTTGGCTTATGAATATTAACTAAAGGAGCAGCTATGTCAACAGAATGTTCATCGTGTTCGACAAATAAAAAGCAGCCTGAACAGAAACAGGCTGTGTATCAGAATCTTCTCGAATCCGCGAGAAATATTATTGCCGTTGCGAGCGGAAAGGGCGGCGTCGGCAAATCGACAATTGCGGCAAATCTTGCGGTCGCACTGGCTAAAAAAGGATATAAGACCGGCCTTCTCGATGCTGATATATACGGACCGTCAATACCTAAAATGTTCGGTACAAAACAAGAAAATATTTCGGTTACGGAAGATAAACTTAATCCCATTTTATCCAACGGTGTAAAAACACTGTCTATCGGAAACCTCATTGATCCCGACAGAGCGACAGTCTGGAGAGGGCCGCTTATTCACTCTGCCCTTCAGCAGATGATCAAAGATGTGAACTGGGGAGACCTTGATTATTTTATAGTTGATCTTCCGCCGGGTACGGGAGATGTTCAATTATCTCTCGTTCAGTCCCTTCATGTTTCAGGAGTGATAGCCGTATCCACTCCTCAGGAGATGTCGCTTATTGATGTTCGCAAAGCTGTTGATATGTTTGAAAAAGTACAGGTTCCTATCCTTGGTATCGTTGAGAATATGTCTTACTTTGTCTGCGACGGCTGCAATAAAAAACATTTTATTTTCGGTTCCGGCGGCGTTGATAAATACGCGCTGGGGGAAGGAATGGAAGTTCTTGGTAATGTTCCTCTTGATATTGAAATAATGAAATCCGGTGAAATGAGCGAACCTTATGCGGTAAAAGATAAAAATAATGTATATTCAGATCTGGCCGATAAAATTATTGGACTCATAAATGAAAAGTAAATCACAAGACCTGAAAATATCCGTCTATTCATTCGGATATCAAAAAAGCGGTATTCCGGAAAATGAATACAATGACGGCGGTGGATTTGTTTTCGACTGCAGATTCCTTCCCAATCCGTTTCACGATCTTTCGTTAAGAGAATATACCGGACTTGATAAAAAAATTGCTGATTTTTTTTCCGACTACAGATCTGTAAAAGGATTTATTGACGATTGCGTCAGAATGGTCGAAAAGGCAGCTGATTCTTATATCGAAAAAGAATTCTCCAATCTTCAGGTCAGTTTCGGCTGCACGGGCGGCAGGCACCGTTCTGTTTACTGCGCCGAGGAGTTCGTAAAGATCATGACCTCAAAAGGTTATAATGTATCTGTTGAACATACCGAAATTTAGAAAAGGAGGAGCCCCGATTTTATGTCGGGGCTTTTGAGAGAGTTTAGGAGGAGTTATGTGAAGTGTTAGCTTCTGTTTATAACGACTCTTATACATCCGCCGTTTATATAAAGTTCCAAATTATTATTTCATAATTCAAAATGCGCACAATTGAACAGTTTCTATGAGTTTATTAAAGCATCCTTATTTTTTGAGAACCGAAAACTCTTACCATCTTCACCCGCCGGTACGAAAAATATAGGATGCTCTAGCATTTACTTTTTATATAATACCTGAAATGAATGCCCGTCAGTAAAAATTCTGACAGTGGAATTAAGGTCAGTTCTGAGAATATTCGATTTAATACTCTTCAGCCTTTCAAGAACTTCTGTTCTGGGATGGCCGTAATCATTGCCCGCCCCGACAGATATTAATGAATATAACGGCATAACAGCATTCAAAAACTCCTGAGTTGAACTAGAAGAACTCCCGTGATGAGCGACTTTTAAGATTTCATAATCCTCTGAAGGATCAAGAAGATTCCGGGATAGGATAGCCGACTCTGTGTCTTCTTCAATATCACCTGTAAAGATCATCTCAAAATCAAAATAGCTCATTTTAAACGAAACTGATTTATCATTTTCATTTGTTGATGTTGAATCTCCGTAATGAAGCATAACGGCTTTAACGCTTTCCGAGAAATATAAAGTATCCCCGAAAACGGGAAGTGAATCATTGAAAGTCAGATATTTTTCGAAACTGATTGAAGAATCTGCTTTAACATCAAAAAGCCCGCCGTAGTGATCGGCGTCGTGATGAGTCTCGATCATATATTTAAGCCCGGTGATGTTATTTTCTGTCAGATAATTTAAAAGAGTCGCGTTACCACTGTCCTGCCAGAATTCCACGCCCAGCGTGCCGTATCCTCCGTCGATTACGGAAGATTTCCCGTCAGAAGGTTCTATGATAAAACAATCGCCCTGCTTAACATCAAGAGCTGTAATATTTAAGCATTCCTGATCTGTTTTCCCGATGTAGGTCTGATCTGAATAAACAGTATCTATGCCTCTGACTACGAACATATCGTAATATCCGTTTTCTGTGTTGAAAAAAACCGGCAGAACGGATTCATTTTCCCTGCAGGAGCAAAGCTCGATCATCAGACTGTCTCTTGATAATAAAACTTTATCAAAATCATAATCCGCCGGATCGAATAAATATTTGCCGTCTTTGTAAATTATATCGGGAGTTTTTTCAAGAAATATCCTGTCTTCGCAGGATAAAAAAAGAACAGTGAGGATAAAAAATAATAAAACCGGTTTAAATTTCATTCAAAATACGAGGTCAATGTTTTATCTCTGTCGGCAATAAGTTTATTATCGGAAATTATCTTTACAAGCTCCGGATAATTTTTTTCGCTTTTATAATTCTTGTTTTCAATGAACATTTTATCTACCGTATCGGTTATCCTGCCTATGGTAAGAGCCTCCAGCGGAGTGTTCAAAGTAAACGAATCCTGTTTTTTGGCTATCTCAACAATTACTCCGTTCAATTCAAGGAATAAAAGACATTCCGAAATATCTCTTATCGGGATATCGAGCTCCTGACTGATCTCAAGCTTTGATGACTGCTCTTTGCCGGCGATAAAATTCTTGGAGATATGAATTATGATCATAAGAGCAATTTTAATTCTGTCCATCCTGTTTGAAAGAACATTCTGCTCAATATGAGTAAGATTGTGAATATTCTGCCTTACGAAGGCTATCTGAACGCTTCCAAGTACTATTATCCATGAAAAATACAGCCAAAGCATGAAAAAAGGAAGAATAGCTACAGATCCGTAGATCACATCATAGCTTACGGCTAATTTCGTATAATGAATGAACAAAGCTTTAAATATAGTCAAAAATAATGCTCCGACCAGAGACCCTACCAATGCGTGTGAAAGCCTGACGCTCGTGTTCGGCATTATCACTAAAAGAAATAAAAACATTAGTGTAAGCAGAATGAACGGTACGATCTGGAAAACCATATAAATAAACAGACCCAGCCATGGATTGCTGCCGCTGCCGATAATAAATTCCAGCCTTGAAGCCATCCAGATGGACAGGATAAGAAGAACCGGAGTTACAAAAACGATTGTCAGATATGTTTTCAGCATTTCGACGGGAGATCTGTTCTTACCAACCTGCCAGATTGCATTAAACGAAACCTCGATTGATGACAAAATTGAATATACCGCCGCGAGAAGAAAAATGAAACCGATGCTCCCGAGAGTGTCAACCGTAGCAGATCCGAGAAATGAATCTATGTAGCCTGTGATCTTGTCGCCCATACCCGCAGCCAGAGTGTCGTATATCATCGGCTTGATCTTTGTTTCAACAAGCTCTCCGCCGAAAGCCTTGAAGAACATGAACAATATAGCCAGAACAGGTATTAATGACAGCAGTGTGGTAAAGGCTAAAGAAGATGCCCTGCTGAAAAGAAAATTCTTGTCCGAGAGTTTTATTACAAGAACGAGCATCTGAAGTTCTTTTAAAAAAAATTTCTTTGCGCCCGTAACATGATGTTCAACATCAATGAACCAGAGGTCTTTGGTTATAAAACTCTTCGTTTTCTTTATTTTTTCTTTTAAAGTCATAATTTAAACTCAGTTTTTTATATCTTTGATAAATGTCATAAAGAAGTAACGATAAGTCAAGCAAATATTTTTTTAAAACTACAACTCGTATTTATCGCCGGAAAATCTGTCGATATTGTCTTCGAATTTAAGATATTTCTTATCAAAATGAAGAAATACCGATCCTGTCGGACCGCTTCTCTGCTTTCCGATGATTATTTCCGCAAGACCTTCCTGATCTTTTCCGTTCACATCTTTTATACCGTAAAATTCAGGCCTCAAGATAAATAGTACCAGATCGGCGTCCTGTTCGATAGCTCCCGATTCCCTAAGGTCAGAAAGTATTGGCTTTTTATCCTGCCTTTTATCAACTTCCCTGTTAAGCTGCGAAAGAACGAGGATCGGAATGTCAAGTTCTTTTGATAATCCTTTTAATGACCTTGAGATCCTTGATATACCTTCGTGCCTTTCAACATCGCTGTCCGTTTCCATAAGACCGATATAATCGAGAATTATAAACCCGATATTCTTGTCTTTCTTTAATCTTCTCGCTTTTGTTCTTAATTCCAGAACATTTAAAGACGATGAATCGTCAATATAGATCGGCAGAGCTCCCAGTTCACCCATACCGAGACCCAGCGAAGTCCATTCGTTTTCGGCCAGATTTCCCGTCCTGAGTTTCTTCAAACTTACATTCGACACCATCGAAAGAAGCCTCATAGCAAGTTCTTTTCTGCCCATCTCAATGCTGAAAATAGCTACCGGGATCTTGTCTTCAGATTTTGCCGCGTTTACTGCGAAATTCAAAGCCAGCTGCGTTTTACCCATACTCGGCCTCGCGGCTAGTACTATCAGGTTGCTTTTCTGCCAGCCCGCAGTATAATTATCCAGCTCGTTATAACCTGATGTAACTCCGGACAGTTCTCCTTTTTTCTTTGCCCATTCTTCTATCTGCCCGAAAGTTTCCATGACCACTTTGTCAATAGGCTGGGGAATGTTCCTTTTTTTATTCTCGGCCAAAGAAAAAATATCTCCGTTCAGCTTGTCTAACAGCATTGAAGCGTCTTTTTCCTCTCTGAACGCGGCGGTTATTGATTCCGTACTGATGTTTATTAATGACCTGAGAAGAAATTTATTCTCGACGATCCTCGCGTAGTGCCTAATGTTCGCACTTGTGGGAACGGCATCCAGAACTTCACCTAAGTAGGCTGCTCCTCCGACTTCAGGCAATTTTCCTTTTTTGTGCAGATGCTCTTTCAGGCTGAGAAGATCCACTTTATCGCCTTCATATACGATATGGGTAATGGCTTCATAAATATACTGATGCTGCTTTGAGTAAAAGTATTCTTCCTTAAGATCTATATCGGTCAGTTTTTCGCCCCAGTCTTCATCCATCATTATACAGCATAATAAGGCTTTCTCTATTTCAAGGTCGTGAGGCGGTATTTTTTTTAATTCGTCAGACATCGCATCTCCGCTTTTAATTTTCCTGTAAGGGATACGAAAGATAATCTTTAACACTATCTCTTTCAATTAAAAATTAAATTATATTTGAGTAACAGAAAATACTTTTCTCAGATGCCTGCACTACTCTTCAGTTTGTAATAATAGCCTCTGTGAATATCGTTTATAATTCAAAATAATATTGCTATAAGTTTTGAAATAGCTTAAATTTGTCGGCTGTTTTAAAATGCGCATAACCCGGAGCGGAAATGATATTCATACTTATAATAATAAATCTCCTGTGGGCTTCGACCTTTATCTTCGGGAAAATATTACTCAATTATTTTTCCGTTTCATATCTGATCTCTTTCAGATTTCTCGTGGCCGGAATAATTTTCGGTATTATTTTCAGAAAAAAGATCAGCCTTAATAAAGAGATTTTTTTTAAAGGCGGAGTTATAGGAAGTATCAACGGGATATCAATGCTTCTTCAGGTGATCGGTCTTCAATTTACTACCGCTTCCAACTCAGGATTTTTGACAGCGACTTACATTTTATTTCTACCCTTCATTGAGCTTGTTCTCTGGAAGAAAAAGGTTACATCCAAAGTTATTTTAAGTGTTATTATAGCATTTATCGGAGTATTTTTCCTATCAGTGAATGACTTCAGGTCTCTTTCATTCAATAAAGGTGATCTTTTCACATTAGGCTGTGGTTTTTCCTTCGCGTTTCAGATATTTTTCATAAGCCATTTTACGAAATCTGAAAATATATTTTCTCTTCTGTTCGTTCAGTTTATAGTAAGCGGACTTGTCGGACTTGTCTATATGTTCGGATATGAGATCGGATACCTCGGAATTACGCCAGATTTTAGCGCTTTATACGACCTGAAAATTGCATCTTATATGACATTTCTGGCAATTTTCGCCACCTTTATTCCTTTTTCTCTTCAGTTCTATGTTCAAAATAAAATAGCTCCGACAATAGCCGCGCTGGCCTACTTGCTGGAGCCTGTTTTTACTGTTATATTGGCCGTAATAATCCTGTCTGAACCTTTCGGACTTCAGACTGCAGCCGGAATTACCTTGATCTTATCCGGTATTGTCCTTGTTAATTACGGCAATAAAGATATTTAAGCTACTGCGATGCAGGTAACGGTTTTTGTAACTCCGTCAATCGTTCTGATTTTTTTTATGATGATATCGCCCATTGCTTTCATGTCTTTTTCTTCGATATAGCAGAGAATGTCATGTAACCCGGTGCATAGGTGAGCCTGTGAAACCCCTTTAACTTTTTTAAGAGCCGCGAGCGCGCTTACATCTTTTCCTGATTGTGTGTTGATCAATAAATAAGCTCCCAACATGGTGTTGCCTCCATTTGTTTTTTGGTTAATATGAATAATATATAAATCCTTTTTGCAAGTCAATACATTTTTTGCTTGATAAAATAGTACTGTTACGCTTATTTTTAATCTGTTTTATAAAAAGAGGTAATTATTTATGAGAATTTACTCTTGGAATGTGAACGGACTGAGGGCGGTGGCAAAAAAGAGTTTTTTCGACTGGATCGCTTATGAATCTCCGGACATCCTTTTCCTTCAGGAGACCAAACTTCAGGAAGATACATTACCGCCTGAGTTAAAAAATATTGAAGGTTATTATTCATATTTTTCCCACGCTGAGAAGAAAGGATACAGCGGAACCGGTGTTTACTCGAAGAAACAACCGGATGAAGTTTCTTATGGAATGGGCATAAAGGAATTTGACAGCGAAGGAAGGATCGTAGCTCTGACATTCGGCAAAACGATTATGTTCAACATATATTTCCCGAACGGGCAGATGAGTGACGAACGGTTGAAATACAAGCTCGATTTCTACGATGCGCTTCTTAACAACCTTGAAAGCCTGCGCTCAAAAGGTTTCAACCTTCTTATTTCAGGTGATTACAACACTGCCCATAATGAGATCGATCTGAAAAACGCAAAAGCTAATGAAAATTATTCAGGTTTCTTACGCATCGAAAGGGACTGGCTGGACAAGCTTGTAAAAACCGGCTATGTGGACACCTTCAGAGCGCTATATCCCGATAAAGTCCAGTATTCATGGTGGAGCTACAGATTCAACTCCCGGAAAAACAATACAGGCTGGAGGATCGATTATCACTTCGTCAATAAAGAATTTTTCCCGAAAGTCAAAGATTCATACATCATGAACGATGTTTACGGGTCCGATCACTGCCCGATCGTCATTGATCTGGATATTTGATTTTTCTCAATACACTGAGTAATTTTATTCAAAACCTTGCTTTATCTCGACACTTACATTAACTTTCTTTCATGAAAACTTTTTCTTTGAAAATACTCGTCATCGCGCTTTTCATTTTATCCTTTTCGGCATATTCACAAGATTCCCTTGCAGTTAAAAGTAAATGCGACAGTTTGAAGGCTCTTAATAAAACCAATCTAGATAAAAGATATTCAATAAATAAAATTATTCGAGAACACAATCCTAATAGATGTAAATGCGACTCTATTCTCTACGAATATAATAATTTATGGAATGAGAATATAAATATTTCTAATATGTACATTCAAAACAAATATCCTGAAATAAGCTCAGGAAATGATTCAATCAATTTTAAAATCGATTCGTTATTTTTCCTTTTTGCAAAAGAAAATATTGACTGTCGAGAGTCATTCAATATTTATCTCTCAAAAAGAATAGCTGATAAAAAGATTACTCGGGATATAAAACAAGCAAAAGACTCAAAGTTTCAATCATGGTATGATAAATATTCAATTTTAAAAAATGAAGACCATGGATTATCACGCGTCGCATGGGACTCACTAGTATTTTTATACAACAAATTATATAAGGAATATTTAGAGTTAGATATAATATGGTATGATTGCGCTTCTGGATTGGATAATATAAATATCGATCTTGCATTCGAGCCTCCCGAAATTCCAAAATATCCGGAAACAGAAATAAGCTCTGGTATTGAAGTTATCAAGTACGAAGATGCTGATGTGAAACCTATTCTCAATGAAGATTCCAAAATTGAAGTAATGAGGCATTTAAACGAATTAATTAAACCAAGAAAGAATATAAAATACGGCATGGTAATTTTAAAATTTACATGTACCATAAGTGGTAAGTTTGAAACATATGAGGTTAAAAATTCAACAGGTGATCCTGAAGTAGGGCAAATAATTGTCAGTGCTTTAAAAAACGCTAAATTTACGCCTGGTATGAAACTCAATAAAATAGTTCCTGTAAAAATGGTCTTAAGATTTGGAATAAAAAATAATAAAGTCGATTTATATTATTGATATATTACATTAGAATTATTCACTCATTATCTAATTTTGATTATCCATATCTACGATTCCTTATTTATCTACCCCCGAGTAAAATCTTTTCAGATAAAACGGCATGGAACACTCAGCCGGTGCGAATGTCTGCTAAGTTCATTCGATATTATTCTGCCTAAAATGTCTCATTAGAGCTCTGAAAAGCACTTTTTACGCGCGTCTTTTTCTTTGTTACTTTCTTTTGGACGGGCAAAAGAAAGTTATAAAAATCCCTTAAAACAAATCTCCCGGGCTCAAGGTCAAAAATTCCTGCCACGAAAGACCCTGACCGCCAACGATATAGCTTTTAGCTCCGCCGTATATCTGCATAAATTTTTTAATGCCTTCGCTTTTCTTCATTTTCCCGCTTTTGATCTCAAGAGCAACAATTTTGTCCCCTTTTTTAAGAACAAAATCAACCTCTAAATCATTCTCGCGCCAATAAAACAATTTATATTCCTCAAGCTTTGACCTGTTGAGCAAATGTGAACCTATGCAGGATTCGACCAGCCTGCCCCATTTTTCTGGTTTTTCAATAATCTCCGCAAATCTTTCCGGCATCATCGCGTTTATAAGAGCAGTATTATGCGCCAGCAATTTCGGGCTCGAAGCTTTAACTCTGACATCCTGAACCATGAATTTTGAAATACTGCCAACAATACCGCTGTTGTCGAGAAGATCGAGATAATGAGAAACAGTTGTCGTGTTGCCGGCATCGTGAAGCTGTCCGAGAAACTTATTGAATGATAATATCTGCCCGGAATAAAGAAGTCCCAATTCACACACGCTTTTCAAAAGCGCAGGTTTGTCCACCCTCGTTATATGAAGAATATCCTTTGATATTGTCGTTTCGATTATTGAATTTCTTATATAATCCTTGAACCTTGATTCATCGCGTATCAGTTCTCCCGCGCCGGGGTAAGCTCCGAACCAGACATACTGTTCAGGCGTAAAACCAAACTCCCTTTTCATTTCCACATAAGACCAGTGAACCATTTTTATCAGTTCAAATCTGCCGGTCAATGATTCGGTCAGTCCTTTCTGAAGAAGAAGCTGCGACGATCCGAGAAGCACAAGCTTGATATTTGTCTTCTCTCTGCTGTCCTGATCCCACTCAAGCTTGACCGTTTCGCTCCAGTTCCTGATCTTTTGGATTTCATCTATCACAAAAAGATATTCCTTGGTTTTTTCCATCTTCATTCTGAGCCTGACAATTTCCCACTGCTGGCTGAGCCATACGCTATTTTCAGGATTAACATCATCTGCGGTAATATATAAACTATTCTTGCCGGTTCTTTTCAGATATTCTAGAATTGTAGTGGTTTTCCCGACCTGCCTCGGACCTGAAATCACCTGAATAAACTTCCGTTTTTCATTCAGTCTTTTTTCAATTATCTTAATCTTGCTTTCCATTAACATGCCTCTCATTACGCTCATTTTTATACATTTACTTAATACGCTGAGTAGTTTTACTCAATGTGTTGAGAATTTTTACTCAATAGAAATATAATTTGAATAAAAATGTTTCGCAACCAAAATGTTTATCCGGATATTTGACTTTCGTTGAATAAATCTTTAAATTGTCATTATGAATGAAATTGAAAAATATATCTCTCGCATAAAGAAGTTGTGCGAAAACAATAGGGTTAAAAGCCTATATCTTTTCGGATCATTCGCAAAAGGTGACTTTAATGATCAAAGCGACATTGATCTGATAGTTGAACTTCTTGATACAGACCCTATCGAATATGCCGATCATTATTTCAATCTGAAAAACGAACTTAAGTCTTTGCTGAAAAGACGCATAGACCTGCTTGAAAAAAAGGCTATAACAAATCCTTACCTGCTCCAACAGATCGAAAACAGCAAAGTGATGATATATGCAAAATGAGGAAACCAAAACCTGGCTATCAGACATAAAACAGGCAATAATCGAGATAAACTCATTTCTGCCTGAGAAAAAGGATTTCTTTGAATTTCAGAAAGATGTTAAAACAAAAAGAGCCATAGAAAGAAATATTGAGATCATCGGTGAAGCAATGAACCGAATCCTGAAAGTTCAACCCGATTTTCCAATTACTAAAGCTCAAAAAATTGTCGACACCAGAAACAGAATAGTTCACGGTTACGATTCAGTCTCTGAAGAAATTATTTGGGCAATTGTAATAAAAGACCTGCCGTTTCTTGAGAAAGAGATACTTAAAGCCCTCTCATGAAAATATACATCAAAGCAATAATTATTGCCCTTTCCATTTTATCCTTTTCGGCATATTCACAAGATTCGCTTGCCGTTAAAAACAAGTGCGACAGTTTGAAGGCTGATTATCAAGCCAAATTGGATGAATGGATCAAAGTTGATAAAAATATTCGTAGTATTACAATCTCAATAGATGAATACGATTCTTTAACACCTAAATTTTCTATTCTCTGGAATGAAGTAATAAAAACTCAGATCAATTATGTTAAATGCAAGTATCCTAAAATTGAAATCGATAACAATCTTATTTCTTATATCCCAGTAATACCAAAGCACTGGACTAATAAAGAACAAAAATTCAATTTACCAAGTTTCGAAACAAGGGAAAAAGTATGTTCCGGATTATATGCAGCGTATTTAGCTATGGATATTACTGTAAGGGATATATCTATAAAAGCAATGGATGACAAAATCATTTCTTTAGATGAAAACCATTATTTAAATCGTGTTAAATATAGAAGTAAGCAATTGCGAAACGAATATTATTCTGCGATCAACAGCTTGAATAAAGCCACTTTCACCAATGATAATAAACGCAATCCTGACAGTATAAAATCTCTTGAAGTTATAATCGAAAGCTGGTCTGTTGATGCGACTGCTGAACAAATAGATGAATTAGAATTCTTAGTAAAAAATGCCCTCGAAAAAAGATACCCGCAATTACCATTAAAAATGGGAATTTCAGGTGCAATAAATATTTATTTTACTCTAACAAAAGAAAATGAAATAACTGATTTTGGTATCGTTGATGAAAATCAAAAAGACCTCGGGTTTGTAGAAGTAGCTTTTTTTGAGTTGGAGAAAATTTCAAAAGAAAAATTGTTGAAAAGTAAAAATATAAGCAATTCTTGTTTTGCCATGAAAGTATTTTTTCTTACTCCACCAAAACCGTCATTTAAAAACAATGAGCCTGATTTAAAACACAATACTATTTTGGAATCCGGACCTGAATTAACAAAACAATCAAAAAATAAAATTCTTGAATTTCTTAATAAAGCTTATTCTGGAAAGGGTGACGGAGTTTCAGGTGAAGTAATCATTAAGTTCGTATGTACAAAAGAAGGAACCGCTCATAGTGTGATAATTAACAAAGAAAAGCCTGTAGATATGGGCTTTTGTGAAGCAGTAATTGAAGCTATGAAACTGGCAGAATTTATACCTGCAAAAGAAAAAAATGGAGAAGCTGTCAATATAAGAATGGCTTTACATTTCTATTTTTATAACCGAGAATATAACCGAATTGAAATAAAATAATATCCTAATTCTTTGATCCCATTCCTTATAAATCTTCACCCGCGTAAAATCTTTTCAGAAAAAGCGGTATGGAACACTCAGTCGGCAGAAATCACTATTGCCGTTCTTACGATATTATTCTGCCTAAAATGTCTCATTGGAGCTCTGAAAAGCACTTTTTACGCGCGTCTTTTTCTTTGTTACTTTCTTTTGGACGGGCAAAAGAAAGTTATAAAAAACCCTAATTTATTACATCAAACCCCGTATATTTCCTCAGAACTTCAGGTACTGTAATACTTCCGTCCTCATTCTGATAATGCTCTAAAATAGAAACCATCAGCCTTGAAGTCGCAAGTCCGCTTCCGTTTAAGGTATGAACAAATTCCGGTTTAGCTCCTGGTTCCGGTCTGAATCTAAGATCCATTCTTCTCGCCTGAAAGTCAACGAAATTACTGCATGAAGAAGCCTCAAGATATTTATCCTCGGCAGGCGACCATGTCTCAACATCATAACATTTAGCCGCTCCGAAGCTCAGATCGCCAGTGCATAACAGAAGCACCCTGTAAGGAATTTTCAATTCCGCCAAAATCCCTTCCACTCTCTGAACAAGATCCTCAAGTTCATCATAAGAAGTCTCCGGATTAACGAATTTAACCATCTCGACTTTATTGAACTGATGAACTCTCAATAAACCTTTTGTTTCCTTACCGTAACTGCCTGCCTCTCTTCTGAAACATGGAGTATAGCCTATATAATATAGAGGAAGCGTATCAGAGTGAAGGATCTCTTCCCTATGCATGTTAGTAATAGTCACCTCGCCCGTCGGGATCAGATAAAGATCGTCCTTCTCGCAGTAGTACATATCTTCTTTAAGTTTCGGAAGCTGGCCAGTACCTTCCATAGCGTGAGGCAAAGTAAGGATCGGCGGAATAACTTCTTTATATCCGTCCTTAATATGAAAATCAAGCATATAATTAATAAGAGCTCTTTCTAATGTAGCTCCTTTTCCTATATATAAAGGAAAGCCTGAACCTGACATTCTGCTCGCCCGTTTAAAGTCCATAATGCCGAGTTTTTCAGTCAGCTGAATATGATCTTTCGGTTTGAAATCAAAATTTCTCTTAACTCCGCCCGTCCTGACCTCAATATTATCATCCGCGTCTTTGCCCACCGGAACGCTCTCGTGTGGAAGATTGGGAATAGTCATCATAATATCTCTGATATTTTTTTCAATGTCTCTGAGCTCATTGTCATAAGCTGCTATCTTATCTCCGATCTCCCTGCTCTTAAGAACGGCATCGTCAGCATTTTGTTTGTTTCTTTTAAGTTCTGCGATCAGACCGGTAGCTTTATTCCTTTCGGCTTTTAGGACCTCGACTTCACCTAAAATATCCCTTCTCTTCCTATCAAGTTCCAGAAGTCCGTCTATATCAATTTCGACTTTCTTGCTTTTTATCCCGGCTTTGACTTTCTCGGGATTCTCTCTGATATATTTCATATCCAGCATGATAATTTTCCTCTTTATTTAAAAAACAGGTGTAATATATTGTATTATTTCTGTTTAAACAAAAAAAATGTGTGTAAAGTTACCGCTGATCTTTTTTCTCTTTCTTAAGTTTTTCTTCAAGTTTTTTGCGCTCTTCTTTCGCGACTTTTTCCATCTTCTTTATATTTTTAATATCTTCTTTTACCATCTTTTCGTGCTGCTGTTTCTTGAATTCCTCATCTTCCAGAATAGTCAGAAAATAATCTATCCCTTTCCTCTGCTCAAGTATCTGCTGTATATCATTATATTCCTCTCTCGGAACGATAAAAGTAATGAAGGGTTCGAGATACGCCATAAACTGGCTTCCTATATAATTCAGAGGCTGAACGGATTCCAGAAAAAATATCGTAGGGGCCGTCATACCGCGGATAGCTATAGCATAAGCGATCTTTTTTAGAAGTTCATCCTGTTTTTCGGTGATTTTAATCGGTTTTGTCATTATTTCTCTTTATTTATTAAATCGCTAATTATAATTCCGTTTCCTTTTCTTCGGCTTTCTGGTTTTCATCTGCATCGCCAATGCTTCAATATGAATAAGTTTAAAGATCTCCTCGATCAATCTGGGATCAAAATCATCAGTGGTCAGCCAGTTGGGTCTGGTTTTCATTATCTCCTGTAATCTTTCCACTTGAAAAAAAGTCATTTCAGCATCTGTTTTACATTCGCTAACTTTTTTTACAAGAAGCATTCTCTTTTCAATTAATTTAATTATATTTCTATCTGTCTGGTCAATTTCTTCCCTTATATAGTCTATTTTAGTTTTCAAAGCCAGTTCGTCAGTATGCTCTGATCTGAATCTGAGTTTTTTCATTAATGCGTTAAAATCTTTAAAGTTCAATTGCTGTTTGCTGTCGCTTAAAGCGATTTCTGGTTCGTTGTGCACTTCGATCATTAATCCCTGAAAATCAAGATCTAACGCATGCTGTGATATTTCATATATTAAAGCTCTGTCGCCGGCAATATGGCTGGGATCGCATATCATCGGAATTTTTGGAAATTTGCTTTTAAACTCTACAGCTATTTCCCACAAAGGCGTAAATCTGTATTTGCTCGGTTGATAAATTTCAAAACCTCTATGAATAGCCGCAAGTTCTTTTATTCCGGCCTTATTAAATCTCTCGAAAGCTCCTATCCACAAAGCGAGACTGGGAGATATCGGATTTTTTATCATCACAGGTATATTTACACCTTTTAAAGAGTCTGCTATTTCCTGTATCGTCAGAGGATTGATTGTTGTTCTTGCGCCGATCCACAATATATCAATACCGTAGCTCAGAGCGGTTTCGACATGTTTAGCGCTCGCGACTTCAATAGCTACCGGTATCTTGTGATCAATTTTAAAATTCTTTATCCATTGAAGCCCTATTTCGCCGACTCCTTCAAAAGTATTGATATTTGTTCGCGGCTTCCAGATGCCCCCTCTAATAATATCGGTTTTACCCTTTGCAAGTTTTTCTGCTACAGTCCTGAACTGGATTTCGCTTTCAATACTGCATGGTCCTGCGATAATGATCTTTTTCTTTTTAAATGCTTCCATAAGATCCTTTATTCATTTCGGTATAAAGAACATCACCGTCTCGTGAAGCCCTTCTGTGTAATGTCTTAAATATATATTATAATCAGCCCTGAAGCCAAGTATTTTTTCGGGAATCCTCCAAAAATCATCGGGTTTATGATAGCATGAAATAGCCAATTTCGGATAATCGGATCTTATATGTTTTTCCGACCCCGTTAAAGCCCCGATTTCTTCTCCTTCAATATCCATTTTGATAAATGATATCTTTTCTTTAACTGTTTCGTCAAGCGTTCCTATATCAATCTCCACATCGCCGTTCTCGCTGATCCTGCTTGAAGACCCCATACCTGAAACAAGCCTAAGCTTTCCATTTTCCGCTGATAATCCTTTTTGTATAAAAAATATTGAAGAAAACTCTTTTAAATTCATTTTTGATCTTTCAATATTTGAGGGCTCTGGTTCAAACAGGTAAACAGCTTTGTATTCGGGACATCTCTTTATAAATTCTAAAGTGGTAGCACCGTCATATCCTCCAATGTCCGCAAAAACTTCATTTTTACTGAATTTAATAAAATCTTCGAAATATTGATTGATTATATCATATTTAAAATTTTCTAAATAATCAAGATCGTATGAAAGCCGGAAATTAATTATATCAGAAAATATATCCTTCGATAATTTGTCATTTAATAAATTATATACTTCCTTATATCGCCCGAAATTATCATTAATATCTATTTTACATTTGCAGAGAAAATCATCTTTGAGTCCAAGATCGGAATATTTATAAAAATTAAAATAATCAAGATGTTTTAACCCGAGCGACTTGAGGTTGTTGCGGACTGTTATCGGCCTTAGGCTTGTACTTGATAATACAAGACTGTCTTTTGAAATATGACTTGTTTTAAAAACAGGTTTATTCATAAAAACCGCGTCATTGCTGAAATCATCGATAAAACCTGTAATTTCCAGATTTTTCGATAATTCTATCGCAATTTCATTCCTTCCTAAAATATACTTCGGATAATTATTTTTATTTTTAAATAAATTACAGAAATCAATTGCGGACATGTTCTCTTTTATTGGAAATATTTGTAAGCTGCCGTTCAATTTGCCAACTCAGGTTTGATATTATCTAGTTCATTTCTTTTCTTAACGGTGTCCAGATGTTTGTTTTAGTTGATATTGAAATAGCCTCAAGCATATTTATTCCTTCCGCGGCGATTTTTTCATCGAAAACATACTCAGATTTATAAAAACCGCTTTTCAAAAACTGTTCATAACTGTCAGCAATATCGAAATAGTGATTTGCATATGCTTCGATAAATCCAGCAGGATGACCCGATTTAAACCTGTTATACCGCAATAACTTTGGCTCAACTACATTCGCGGCCCTGTCCAGCGTCATTATATCTCCGTTTGAATTATTTGTAACTAACAGTTCCGGATTCATCTGATACCATTCCGCGCTCAATTTTTCGCCGTACACTCTGACTTTTAACCCGTTTCTATGGCCTAAAGCCGACTTAGAATACCAGATGTTAGCCATTACATTGTTTGTGTATCTTGCAATGCATATAATATTGTCAACTATATTTCTGAAGTGCCCGAATGATTTTTGATCCGCTATTACTTCAACAGGTTTTTCCCCGCTGAGGAAATATATTATATGGTGAAGATGAACTCCCAGATCTAACGATATTGTCGGCACTTCATAATCCTTCAGCCTCCATCCCTGCGGTTCGGGCAGTTTTCCTCCGTCATAATACCTTAAAAAACCTTCCTGAGGCATTTCAACATGGATTTGGAATACTCTTCCGAAATCCCCTTTCTTTATCATTTTTCTAAGCTCTCTGAGCATGGGGTATCCGGTATAATTATAAATAGCCGCAAAAAATCTGTCGGTTTTCTTGACTTTCTTAACGATTTTAACCGCATCGGAATAATTTGTTGATACGGTTTTTTCGCTTATAATATTATATCCTGAATCAAGGGCCTCAAGTATTATTTCAGAATGTGATGATGTAGGAGTTAAAATACATATTACATCAAGTCTGCCTTTTTCTTTTTCAAGAAAATCATGCCAATCAGGATAAGTCCTGGATTTTTCTACTCCCCACAATCCGGCAGTTTCCGAATTGATCTCCGGATGTGTGCTGAAACACCCTGAAACCAAATGCCACCTGTTATCCATTTGAGAAGCTATTTTATGAGTAGTGCCGACCGCGGAATTTATTGCGCCTCCAATAAATCCGATTTTGTATGGAGAAGTTTTCATCATACACCTCTTTCTATTTATGAAACAATAACTTTTATAAGCTCCTGCATCATATTCGTTTTAGTGATCATTTCGTCAAAACTGCCGAATTTTAAGAAAACGATACCGTGTTTGTCTGTAAAAATATTAGTTACCTGACCGTCCTTTTTCCACCACATGAACTTATCAATTACATTATTTTTTATCGAATCATCAAAAACAATATCTTGTAGAATGCCTGTTTTATTTCCCATCACACAGTGCCGGGTATAAAAACCTCTCGTATCCGCCTGTTTCATGTCCGAAATATCAGATCCCGTAAAAGCTCTGACTATAAATTCAGGATAATTCACTCCTGTCGCAATCTCTACAAATTTCACATAAAGATCGCCGGGCGGTCTTCTGCATATCTCAATTATATAAGGTTTACCGTCTCTCATTATGAATTGTATATGAAAAATTCCGTCTTTCAGATTCAAAATTGAAGCTATTTTTTCTGACTGACTTACAAGGTCTCCAACGGTTTTTTCATTTACTGCTCCGGGAGCTGATGCTGCGGAGACGAGGAACGGATTCATATAATAATACTCGTTATCGGTAAACTGAAAAACAATTTTTCCTCCAACAATAAAAGCTGACATTCCATGCCTTGTACCTTCTAGAAATTCTTCGATGACTATCCTTCCGGCTTTTGATGATGTAATGGCTTTTTCTACAGCTGGACAGAAATCGGTTTTATCTCTGACCACGGTCATTCCTTTCCCTCCGGACAGATCGACAGGTTTTACAATTACCGGGAATATAAAATCATTTTTGCAGTTTACAGCTGAACCTAAATCAAAAAACCATTTAGCCTTTGGAGCACGGATATTGTTCTGTATAGTAAATTCCCTGTACTTATCTTTATGGTGTATTATCTCCGATGTTGTTAAAGGATCGTGCCCCTTAAAACCCAGCTTTTCAGCTGTATATGAAGAAGAAATCGCTGAAAAATCGTTGCACGAAGGGCAAATAGCATCAACTTTCAATTCTTTAGCTAAAGTATAAATAGCTTCTTTATCGGAATAATCAGCAGGGCGATATTCATCAGAGTACAAATGCCCCAGCTCGGAAGGTCTGTTGCCGCTGGTAACTACATAATATCCGAGTTTTTTTGCGGCCAGAATCATCGGGATATCCGAATGGCTGCCGCCGGCGATCATGATTTTTTTCACTTTGTAATTATTCCTGATTGAAATTAATCATTTCATTTATTATATATAGCGGTCTGTTCTTTACTTCATCGAATATTTTTCCTATATATAATCCTAAAAGTCCCATATTAGCAAAAAGAAGTCCTGATATGAACAATATGGCAACCATCATACTTGTCCATCCTAATACGCCAATTCCAAAATAAAAATATTTAAATACAAACCATAGCCCGATCAGAAATGCGGTCAATGACAAGGCAAGTCCGAATTTAATCGAAAGCCTGAGAGGTTTGTTTGACTGAGATATCGTAGAATCTATAGCAAGATTTAGCAGTTTATTGAAAGTATAAGCTGTTTTACCTGAGTACCTTTCCGAGTGAATTACATCAATATAGGCTGTTTTAAACCCGAGCCAATTAATAAAAATTGGAAAAACCCTGTTTCTTTCTTTTAATTTATTAAACTCTTTTATTACCTGAAATGAATAAATCCCGAAATTTCCGATACTGCTGTCTGTATCAACTTCGATAAAATACGAATATACCTTATGATAGACCTTCGAAAACAGCTTTTTATGAAATCCATCTTTCCGGGCACACCTTCTTCCAAATACTACATCAAAGCCTTCTTGAGATTTTTTATATAGTTTTTCAATTTCTTCAGGCTTGTCCTGGAGATCGCAATCCATCACAATAATCTTATCACCTGAAACAAAATTTAGTCCTGCCATTATCGCATAATGCTGTCCGAAATTTCTTGAAAGACTTACTCCTTTGACTCTTTTATCTTTTTTTGTAATGTTAGTTATTATTTCCCAGTCGTTATCAGGGCTTGCATCATTTACGAATATTATCTCATACGAAACTCCAATTTTTTCAAAAACTTTTACAAGTCTGTAGTATAACTCCTCTATACATTCCGAACATTTATAAGATGGCGTTACTACCGAAACTTTAATATCTGAAATCATATTTTTCCTTTTTTAGAAATAACTTCATCAATAATGTATAGCGGTTTATTTTTTACCTCTGTGAATACGCTTCCGATGTATAACCCTAAAATACCCAGTATAGAAATAATAACTCCGGACATCAGCCATATTGAGACAATAAGACTCGGCCATCCCAAAACCTCAAAATCGCCTCTAATAGCCTTTACAATCAGATATGAAGCAATAGCAAAAGATGATGTTGAAATTAATAACCCGAGTTTAACTACAAGTTTAAGAGGTTTATCAGATGTTGCGAGCATTATACTCAAAGCTAAAGAAAGCAGTTTGTTAAGATTATATGAAGATTTTCTTTTTGTTCCTGCGTTATGTATTACCGCTACCGATGAAGTTTTAAATCCTATCCACCTTATCATTACAGGAAAATACCTTAAGCTTTCTCTTAATCTTTTAACCGCATCTATGGCTTTTTTATTATAAATACCGAAATTACCGATAGTCTCATCTTGATATGTATTAGTTAAATAACTTAACACTTTATAAAATATTTTTGATGAAATTTTTTTTAAAATATTGTCTTTTCTATCTACTCTTTTTGCAAATACAACATCGTAACCTTCCAAAGCTTTTTTATACAGTTTTCCTATTTCTTCCGGCAAGTCCTGAAGATCACAGTCCATAACCACGGTCCATTCACCGACCGCTGCATCCAGACCAGCCGTTATCGCTGTATGCTGCCCGAAATTTCTGGAAAAATTAATTCCTTTAACTTGTTCATCCTTTTCAGAAAGTTTTTTAATAACTTCCCAATCATTTTCCGGACTTCCGTCATTTACAAAAATAATTTCAAATGAGCAGCCGATGCTTTCTTTAACGGAAATCAGGCGATTATAAAGCTCTTCGATACAATTTTCGCATTTATACGCGGGGATTACGACAGATATTTCAATATTATTCAGCGTATCATTCATTTTCTATGCCTTTTTTAACTAAATTATAGACAGTATAAAAAGAATTTTTATATACTTCAATATAATTATTTTCTTTTAAAAATGAGTCATAATAACCGTAATACCGCTGCGCTGTCTTCTCTCCTCCGTCTTTCGCCGCCCACTCCGCATCGCAGTCCGGCCAGTTATAGTCCCTGTGACTGCCTTGCGGCAGAACAAATATATCCGGCGGTTTCAATTTAAAATCTTCTGATATCTCTTCAAGATCATTTAGCGTATCCCAAGGAGAATTTAATGAATATTTTACTCCTGTAAGATAATATAACATGGGACTGTGCTTTGAATAAAATACCTTTTTATACTCAAGATAAGGAATTGTGTTTAAGTAAGTCAGAAGAGAATCAACTACTTCAACTCTGTGCTTTCCGGATTTAATACCTTTAAGCTGGGGTGATTCAAAGCCGGCTGTCATAAATTCAAATTTCAAATCCTGATAATGCCTGTAATCATCCCTAATGTAAAAGATAGAAAAAAGGATGAGTGATAAATAAAAAAGAAACCTGTATGACTGTTTAAATTTTCCGAAGGTAGATTTTGCGTCATAAACCAGCAGTATTGCAATACTTAAAAGAAATACGACAGATCCGGATCTGAATCCCGTTGATATTCCAAGATCACTTCCGAAAAAAGAGATCATAAAAATTATTACAGCCGCTATGACAGGTTCGGAGAATTTTTTCAGATCTTCCGGCCTTGAAGTGATCAGCCTTATTATCAGTAAAGTTATTACGAATGAAATAATGCCATGATTTGCGGAAGGTTCGAAAATCTGATAATAATAGAACCAGCCGGAAATAATTAAAAACATTACTTTTAAAAATTTATTTATTCCGACTCTTGTATAGATAAATCCGAATATGAAAGTCATCAGTAAATTCAAAATCGAGATATTGACGATCTTGAGATATGAACCTTTATAGATAAAATAAAGAGTACTGAATGAATGATCCCGTGTCAAATTAAATTGTTCAGAAATATTTTTGTGGTTGAGAAATTCTTCTGCCGCTTTATAAAAATACTGAATGTACGTGGAAAGTCCGCCGCTAAGCACCATAAACAAAACAAGCAAACCTGTGCCGGTAATAACACCGTAAAAATAGTTGATCAGCTTTTTTTTATTCAACTCTTTTATATTTGAATTTTTACTCGCATATATAGATGTAACAGGCAAAAGTAACGCGGGTAAATATGTTATTTTACAAAAAATGCAAATAGATATTAAAACTCCTGCCGAAATAAAAATTAATGTATTGTTTTTTGAAGGTGTTCTATTTTCTCTAAGAACTAAATATGTTGATATCAGCAGAAGCATAAGCGGCAGATTATCATAATTTATTGTGTAATAATACTGCCAGAAAGACAATGAAATGCTTATAACCGAGCAAACGGTAAAAACTCTCAGCGGTTTAAAATATAAAAGCAGAATTTTATATGTGTAAACCGCTGTCAGTAACTGAATAAATATATAACCTAGTCTCGACCATATCAGTAAAGGTTTGTCCGGGATAAGAAGCCACAAACCCCCAATAATATTTGTACCTGCGAAATAGTCAAAATTCTCTTTCCATAGCCCGTGG
>Ga0209262_10000291_pt1 | contig 25318 bp, 21 predicted proteins | sample Lowcelwee11metaG_FD_187171 | JGI IMG/M metagenome (GOLD analysis project Ga0209262, IMG submission 187171) | Freshwater pond sediment microbial communities from the University of Edinburgh, under environmental carbon perturbations - Low... | ecosystem: Environmental > Aquatic > Freshwater >... | reverse complement strand
GGGAGAAAAGGAGATCTTTATTCAGAAACCCTACGTGCGCGCCAACAAGGGGGAGATAACTGACGAAACTGAGTTTTAGGACATGATCAATATACAGCTTCAATTGATCTTCGATTTTTTCAATCCGAATGTGGTGCGATTTTTCTGGGTCTAAGTAAACATCTTTGGCTTCAAGGACAAGGATATTGCTCCGAAACAAGCGGCAAGATGGATGGGATTTAGATCCGAGCCAGAGACAATATCCTTCTTCAAGACTTTTTCGTTCATCAGCTTCAGGGATACTTAAGAGAAATCCAATGCCTAAGCTTTCTTCTTCAATGCATACAGTTGCTTCAATCCTGACGCTGTCAGAAAAAGATCTTCGGGAAATCATGAGGGAAGCCCACTCCGTTACGTCTAAAGAACGGGTGATGGCCATGTGTTTTGCAAGGAGAATGTTTTCTTGGAGCTGCCAATCCTCTTTGTTTTTCAAGTCGAGTTCTGCCATGAATACCCACTCAGGCCTTCCTTCGACATATTTTTTTAAATCCGTAATGAGCTCTTCGACATTTTTGTAGCGTGATAGCTCGCTTTTTGTCAGGCATTTCATAGCGACAGCCGCGAGTTGATGAGGAATATCTCGGTGGGGCGCCATTTCAATGGGATCAATAATTTCTTCATTTCGGAGTCGTTTGCGGACAGAGGCAAGATTTTTTCTTTGAAAAGGAAGCTGCAAAGTTAGCATTTGATATAAAATGACCCCGAGAGAGTAAATGTCTGTCTGTATGGAAGATCGTTTTCCTGTGAGTAATTCAGGAGCCATATAAGCAAGCGTGCCGGCAACTTTTCCTGGCCGTGTGAGATGGTTTTTATCTCCATTTTTTTTATCAATCCGTAGATCCTCTTTGAGAGGTTGTTTATTGATCTGTTTAATAAAATCAGCAAGACCCCAATCGAGGATCATTACTTCTCCATATTTCCCAATAATGATATTTTCCGGTTTTAGATCACGATGTAAAATCCCTTTTGCATGTGTATAGGCAATAGCTTGGCAAATTTGCAAAAAAATCCGTGTTAAGGAGGGGATAGATCGTCCAATTGGATGAAGAGGTTTCCCTTCTTTTTCTTGCTCTCTCGTGCTGTATAAAATAAAACGAAGAGTATCTCCTGCGGCAAAGGGCATCGTGTAGTAAACATCAGGTGGAGATGCGTGGATGCTTAAAATAGGAATAATGGAGGGATGTGTAAGGTGGCCGGCAACACGCGCTTCTTTTAAAAAGCGATCTTGAATGATCTTTTTCCCTTTGAGGTCTGGACGAATTCGCTTGAGTGCGATTTCTCGTTCGCAAATAGGGTCTTTTGCTAAATAAACCTCTCCCATTCCTCCTTTCCCGATAGGTCGGATGATGGGATAGGTACCAATGATGGAGGGGATGTCTTCTTTTTTTGTGGCCATTTAGTCAGATGGGTAGTGTTTTTGAGTCCGGTTACAGAGACTTGTTCTGAGAGAGGATAATCGAATCTAACCTGAGGATATTCAGGGAGGAATATTTTTGCAAGATAAGCATACATTTGATAGAATCTTGTCATGTTATGCATAAGAAAAAAATAGCTCTTACTGGAGATCGGCCTACAGGAAAGCTTCATCTTGGGCACTATGTAGGTTCTCTTGCCTCCCGCGTGAAAATGCAAGAAGATCATTGCCTTTTTGTAATGCTCGCAGATGCTCAGGCGCTGACCGACTACTCTCACGATCCCCAAAAAGTAAGGGAAAATATTCTTGAGGTAGCTCTTGATTATCTTTCTGTCGGGATTGATCCCAAAAAAACGACCATTTTTATCCAATCTTTAATTCCTGCTATAGCTGAAATGACGATGTATTTCTTAAATCTCGTAACATGGAATCGACTGAAGCATAACCCGACAATTAAGCTGGAGATTCAACAAAAAGGCTATGGAGAAGAAGTCCCCGCGGGCTTTATGATCTATCCTATTTCTCAAGCAGCCGATATTACAGCATTTAAAGCGCAGTCCGTCCCTGTTGGCGATGATCAACTTCCTATGATTGAACAGACAGTGGAAGTCGTTCGTAAATTCAATCGCCTCTATAAAACAGAGGTATTGATTGAACCGAAAGCGGTTCTTTCTCCCGTTGCGCGTCTTCCCGGGATTGACGGAAAGGCCAAGATGGGAAAAAGCCTAGGAAATGCGATCTTTCTATCCGATCTTCCAGATCAGGTAACAAAAAAAGTGAAAGGAATGTACACGGATCCTAATCACTTGCGAGTAGACGATCCAGGTAAGGTCGAAGGAAATCCCGTATTCACGTATCTCGATGCATTTGCTACAGATAAAGCAAAAGTAGAAGAGTTAAAGGCGCATTATCAAAGAGGCGGTCTTGGGGATTCGGTTGTGAAGAAATATCTCTTAGAAGAACTTCTAGCCTTTTTAGAGCCCATTCGCAAGCGACGAGAAGAATTCGCAAAAGATCCCCAACACGTCATGGATATTTTATGGCAGGGCACGCAAGCTGCGAATGAAGTTGCCCATCAAACGCTGATTGAAGTACGTTCTTCAATGGGTATCGATTATTTTCGTTGATTATACACAAACCAACTTTTGAATTCATTTGTGTATATCTTTTTCTTCAATCTCATGATTGAGATCTTCTTCTTTTTCCGATTCTTTTTCTGTTGAAGCTTCTGTGAATTCACGAAATAGAATGTAAATGGCCCCAAGGGTAAAAAGAATTGGGAGAAAGATGCGCCAGGTAATATCGAATTGTACAGTAACAAACGTGCCGACAAAGACAAGAAGAGAGACACCCATATCATAGGTGCGGCCAAGTAAATATTGACGAAGTGCGAGGGGAAGTCCAATCCCTAGCATAATCCCAGGCCACCAGTTGTCTGTGAACGCGAGAACAGCTAGAGCAACAAGAAAAAGGGCGGCGGTTATGGCTCGGGCTCTTTTTTTAGAGCAAATGGCTTCATGCATAATATTTATCCTGATGGGGTCGTTTGTTTAGGAATTGTGAAACAATAAAATAGACGATTTGACCCACGCGAAATCGTCTAAAATCAACGATCAAAAATGGGGTAGTATCCATAGATATACAACCCCATTTTTGATCGTTGATTTTAGGCTGGTTTGGCGCGGTCAAATCGTTCATTTTATTATTTCACAGTTCCTTAGAGATATACTGCTCGAGTTTTTTGAGACGGTCAACATATTCTTCAAGTTTTCGGATGTGGACTTCTTGCCTGTTGTATTCATGGATGGGAATCGCTGGACTTCCTCGATATTTTCCTGGTTTTAAGGACTTTGATGCTCCTCCTCGAGTAGCAATCATGACTTGGTCTCCGAGCTCAACGTGGCCAAGGATGCCGACTTGGCCTCCTAGCATCACATGTTTACCGGTTTTTGCAGAGCCTGCGATTCCTGTTTGCGCAGCGATGACATTATCTTCACCAACTTCAACGTTATGGGCAATTTGACAGAGGTTGTCGATTTTACTGCCTCGTCGGATACGGGTTTCCTTAAAACGAGAACGGTCGATTACTGTAAGAGACCCAATTTCAACATCATCTTCGAGAATCACAATGCCTAATTGCTCGAGTTTTTGGTAGGTGCCCTTTGCATCTAAAGTATAGCCAAAGCCACAGGAACCAATGATAGATCCTGCTTGAAGAATGACGCGATTCCCAATACGACATTTTTCTCGGATAACGGAAGAAGGGTGTAAAAAACAGTGTTCCCCAATCTCTACATCGTACCCAATGGAAACATGGGGGCCAATATGAGTATGATCGCCAATTGAGGAGTTTTGGTCGATGACAGAATAAGGTCCAATGGTCACATGGCATCCGATTTTAGCACTTGGATGGATAACCGCTGTGGGGTGAATGCCCGTAAACCCGGAAGAAGAAAGGGGTAGAAGTAATTCGACAATGCTTTGAAAACAGCGTGACGGGTTTTCGGAAATGAGATAATTTTTTCCGGAAAACAATTGAGATTCGCTGCCTATACAGATGACGCCGGCAGCGGAACGTTTCATAGCTTCAGAATATCTAGGATTTGCAAGGAAAGAAACGTCCTGAGGAGACGCTTCTTCCAATGTATTCACTCCAGTGATTATATATTCTGGGTTTCCAATGAGCGTTGTTGAAGTTTTTTCCGCAAGCTCAGATAAAGTGAAGCTATTTTTCATTAGCCAGCCTGATCGATAGTCATTTCATCAATGGCGTTTAGATTCATTTCTCCATTGTCGGAGAGTTTTTTTGACTTGGACTCGATTTCGTATTTTTTATCCATTTCTGAAATAACAAGTGTCGTTACATCGAGATCTGGGCGAATATAGAAGCAGGCTTCTTTATTCATCACGTAATCGAGTTTATTGCTCATTGCTACTTTTTCTGCAGCAGTAGCAATCGATCCGCTCATTTTTTGGATCATCTGATAGTTGGCATGATTGAGAACTTGGTAGAATTGGTTTTGATAGCGTCCTAGATCTTCTTGCAGCGCTTGAAATTTTGATTTGAGTTCTTCTTCTGCTTTAGGAGAAAGGCCATCGAGATATTCTGTATCTTCAAATTTAGCGGAAATTTCACGCAATTCTTTTTCTGTATTTTCGATCAGAGAAGCCATTTGTTTGCGTAAAGCTTCCATGTTCTCTTGCTCTTTTTTTCCGTGCATAGAATCGGTGATGCAAGTTGTAAAATTCACAACGCCGATGAGGGCGCTTTCTGCAGCTGGTAATGTGCTCGCAGCGAAAATTGCGAAGAGCGCTGCTGAAACGAATCTTTTGTACATATAATCTCCTAAGTGTAAAGAGTTGATTTTAAAATTGTCCGCCCATTGAGAAGAAGACTTTTTGCCATTTTTCATCATTGCGGTCTTTTTTGACTAGAGGAATTCCATAACCGACCATGATTGGGGTTCGATTCCCAATATCGATCCGGATACCAACCCCTGTTGTTGGGCGGATGTGGCTGATTTTCACAAATGAGGCAAACTCCACACTGCCAACATCGATAAAGGCAAAAATATCGAGCATACGGAAAATAACTTGGTTATATTCCAAGGACATAAGAGACGAGGAAAGCCCTCCGTATGGAGTATTGGTTGGTTCTAGCTGGCCTGTTACATTCGCTAATTTAACAACTGGTCCCAAAATAAAAGGTTTATAGCCGCGAACTGTGGTCTCTCCCCCGAGGAAAAATCTTTCACTGTATGGGACGTGATAGCGGTCTGTTTTGCCAAAAGGAATGATATACTTGAAATCACCGCGCAATTTGAGAGTTCCTTTGGCCCAGACGGGAAAATAGATTGCATTGATATAGCTTATTTTACAAAAATCATAACTACCGCCAACCCCGGCCACTTCTGCTTCGAGATAAGAACGCCAGCCACTGTGAGGTTTCATGGCATTGTCTGTGGAATCGTAGCTGATATTTCCGCTAAATGCAGAGATAAGTCCATCTTGATCGAGTTGACGCTTGACTTTGGCAACGGAGTCTTTGGCTGTTTGCGATTTATCAAGTGGATCTAAGTGGAGATTGTCTTTTGCATGACGAAGACGCTGGCGCATCCCAGCTGTCCAATAGCTAGAGAGTGGATAATTCGTATAGACCGATCCTCCATAAGTGACTACCTTAACATGTTCTTGTAATTCACTTGATGTTCGACTAACCTCAACTCCGAAGCGCCAGAGAGAATCATAGACGTAAGGATTCATCCAAGAGACAAGAATATTGTTTTGACTTTTCCCGACGGTTCCCTTGACATGAAAAAATTCTCCACCGCCGCGCAGTTCTGAAATTTTCCCGCAGAGAGCTTTTCCTAGACCTGCGATATTGAAGTTACGCTCTGTGAGGTCAAGTCCTCCAAAGACATCGTCAGTTGAGCTAAATCCCATGAATAGGCTGACATTCCCCGTCGTCGTCTCTTCTACTTCGATATAGACATCGCGATAATTGTCTCCAAGATCCGCATCATCTGTTGTTCGGACGGCATAGACATTTACGCTCTTAAAATAGCCAATAGCTTCCAGTCTTTGCTGTGTTGCCTTAAGTTTGCGGGAATCAAAGGTTTCTCCAGGCACGAGAAGAGATTCTCTTAAGATGACATTATTATGCGTGGAAGTGTTTCCAAAAATATGAACGAGGCCGATTTTATATTGTTGGCCTTCATCAATTAAAAAATCGATATTGAAAATGGGTTCGTTTTCTGTAAGTTGCGTTTCGTATTGGACGCTTGCATCGATGTAGCCCTTTTGCCCGTAAAAATCTTTGATGGCTTGCGATGTGTCTCGTACTTTATCGGGAGAAAAGGGAGCCCCTTCTTTGATGAGAGATCTCTTCATTAAATCTGGAGTGGAAATCAGCGTATTTCCTTCGATCTGGACAGTCCCAAAATGAAATAATTGACCGCGATGCGCCGTGATTTCAATAATGAGTTTTCCGCTATCGGGATCTTCTGAAAGCTGAATATCAATTCGAGCATCCGCATAGCCTTTGTTATGCAAAAAATTCAGGATAGTCATTCGGTCTTGTTCGAGAATCTCGTCTCGATATGTTCCCGTTCCTGTAATCCAGCTCATTAAGAAATTGTATTTTTTCAAATACATTTGTTCTTCGATATCGCTTTTTTCGCTCTCTGTAAAACCGTTGAGGATGATTTTTTTGATGTGGCCAGGTCTTCCTTCATTCACTTCTATTAAGATGTCAACTTGAGAGGAATTGGGAATGGGCTCAACGGAATAAGAGAGTTGTGATTCAAAATACCCTTTTTTAAAGTAGTATTCCTTAACTTTGTTGAAGGCCTTGTTGAACTCTTGTCGATTGAAGATCGTATTTGGCTTAATATCGAGTTCTTTTTGTAAAGTAGATGTTTTGTACTGCTCATTTCCGGTCCATTCGATGCGATGAATGACAGGTCTTGGTGTTACGTGGATCACAATAGAGACTTGACCATCTTTCAATTTAAGAACAGGATCAACACGATCGTACTCCTCGGACAACGTTTTTAAATCATTATCAAAGGTGAGTTGTGAGAATTCATCGCCTTCTTGCGTCTTCATGCGGGAGAGTACTGGCTTCGGATCAACGAAGCTTTCTCCTGGAGAATCAACGATGATTTCAATGCAGGATACTTTTTTGTCGTCGTAGAACTCAGCGCTACAAAGCGGAGCCATAATGCTTGTTAAAAAGATGCTTAACAAGACTTTGGATGGGATTTTGCGCTTTTGCATGGATGATCGCACACGGGTTAAGGTCTGCTCGATTATAGGAAACTTGAATCTATAAGTCAAAACGTTTGACGGCCCTTGAGGGATCGAGTCAGAGTTCCGCTGTCAATATATTCGAGACTGCTGCCGACAGGAAGGCCAAATGCAAGGCGAGAAACTGTGAGATTCTTTTTTTGTAGATGGCTTTTTAGATAAAGAGCGGTGGTGTCTCCTTCTAGCGTTGAATCAAATGCGAGGATGACTTCATTGATTTTATGTTGATCGATCCGTTCTTCAATCCTGTCTAAGCGCAAATGCTGTGCGTGTCTACCATCTAAAGGAGAGAGAAGGTGTTCTACAACGTGATATAAACCTTTATAGGATGCTGTTTCTTCAATGGCAAATACATCGCGCGATGATGCAATGACGCAAAGTTGTAAGGGATCTCGCAAAATCAAGTTGCAAAAGCGGCATTCGCCTGCATCTGTTAAGCACCCACATGTTTTACAAGGGGGGATTTTTTCTTGAATCCCCTCTAAAATAGTCCCCAATGCCGAAAGTTGGTCATGCGGCCATTTCAGGAATTCAAATGCAAAGCGCTCTGCTGTGCGACTGCCCACTCCGGGTAGTTTTTTTAAATAAGCAATGAGGGAGATAAGTTCTGTGGGGTATTTTTGCGCCATGCAAGCCAAGGTAGCAAAAAGAACTGTTTTGAGTATATAGCGCTTCCACTTCAATGGCACCCATTGGGATTGAAGAGTTCCTTAGAGGCACTCGTGATTCTCGTCATGGAATTGACAAAAAATTTCTCCGCATTTGCAAATACAGTTAGGGAGGATTGCGTTTGGGCATTCAGGATAGGAACAAAATTCATGGGATCTATTGCTATTTGTTTGGTTCGTGGGGAGAGTTGCTTTGTCAAATATTTCTTTTACTATAGATAGTGCAAGGTTATGGACTTCAATATGAGGACGGATATGAGTAGAACAAAACAGTTGTGAGCAGCCTGGGCACCTCAATGTATCTACCCGTTCGTAACGGGGGTTGTGGTTCAGGAATCCCGAAGCTTCTCGGCACTTTGGGTACATGCATAATTCATTTAGGGTAAAGGTGGTTTGGTTTGTTGGTATAGACATAAAAATGATTTTCTTTTGTTTGTTTACATATAGTTTATTATTATTTTTTGTAATACGCAATTGTTTTTTTGTTTTTTAATATTAATTGTAATTAATTATTTATTTGATAGAATGAGCCTAGGGGCGCTATTCATTGGGGATGGCGTATTCAAGTATGAGGGGATTCTATGTCCGATATGGAAGATATGTCAGCTTTTCGGGCTGAAGAAAGTGTTGCTCAAGGGAATCAGGCTGAGTCGGTAACGGCTTTTCCGTCCTATGAGGCAAAGAAAGTAGAGCCAAACGCTGGATTAAAAGACATCGTTGACTCTTTGGATGGTCAGAGTTATTTCTTAGGGGAAGTTCCTCAAAGTTATCTCGCTGATCCACAGGCATTTTTGCCTTTAAACTCAGATCGTTTGATCGGTTCTTCGAATGCTGTAGAGGGGCTTCTTTCAGAAGTTAGTCTATTGATTCAAGAAGAAGTCAATCAGATCAATAAAGAGCAGAAACAGATCGCATTATGGGAAGATCGAATTGAGAAAAATAAATCGATTGTTCAAAAGCAATTGTCACAAGTTAAACAAAATTTGGTTGATATTGCTTATGACAAGAAAAATCGTGATTTTTGGTGGGAGCGTTCCGAGCAAGTTCTTGTAGATTATGTGCATACAGAAGCTGCAGGACGTGAAGCAGACTGGGCGTGGCTTATTAAGAAATATGGCCTAAAAAATCCAGATGGCACATCGATTAGTGAAAAAGGCAATTGTGTAGAAGAATTATGCAATGGCGCTTCAAATAATTTGGCGACGGAATATAAAGCCGCAGGTCAAAAATACGACCAAAAGAAAAGAGATAAAGAAGCTGAGAATGTTCGACTCATTGGAGATAATGGTAAACTCCTTATGACAAACGAACAATTGCAAAAATATATTACAAATCTATATGCCAATGAAATTGAGCCTTTACAAGATGGTGTTTTGTTGTTTAAAGAGCTTGGGGTCAAGTTGAAAGTATTAGGACAAGAAGGAAGTAAATCCTCTTATGGAGATCTTCGCTCTTGGGCAGAGAGTTTCGTGGATACATTTTTAAAAACGAATCCACGTGTGCCTCAACGTGTTGTTCATGAGTTTCGTAGACTTTCTTCTATCCCTTTACCAGCGCAAAACTCTTAACTGTTTTGTCAGACATTCTTCCGAAGGCATGCCCTCAAAAAGGGCATGCCTTTTTATTTCTCGCGAATGGTATTAATCAATTATTTGCCAGGGAGTTACTTTGGAGATCAATGGATCAAAAACTCCAGGAAAATAGTTTTTTATAAGCACATCTAAGTCGTTTTCTAAAAAAGGTTCTGTTGTTTGAATAGATAAAATTTCTAAGTGATTGTGTTTATATATATTGCGTGGATCAAAAAAACGGGCGTGCAGCTGAGCTCCTTCTCTTTCAATGATGAATTCGCAAGGGTGGTCAGCACCATTTTGTTGAATCGCCATTCGATAGGGCCATTTTCTTTTTGCAAAGATAGATTCCCCATGAAAGAGAGGCGCGAACTTTGTTGTTTTCGTGAGGTAATGAAAAAAAGAGGGGAGGATGTCGAGATGGGTGGCGATTTGTCCTTCGATGGGAGGACAATCTTTCGGAAATTTGAAAAATAGAGGTACATAGGTCTGAAAATGATTGAGATGTGTACCGTGAAACAGAGCTCCTTCTTCAAAGAATTCTTCCCCATGATCCCCTGTAATCGCAATGATCGCATCCTCGTAGAGGTTTTCTTTTCTAAGAGTTGAAAAAAACGTGTTCATTAAGGAGTCAATATAGGAAATGGAGTTGCGATATCGATTTTTAATCGGTTCTAGGTCTTTTTGGGTAAGAGTTAGGTAGTCAATTTGTTTTGGAATCGGCAGGAATTTTAACGGGAAATCTGGGGGGAAACTATATTCAGAGTGAGTTGCATCAAGAAAGAAAATATATAGATTGCCTTCTTTGCCCTCTTTTTCAGTAATGTCTCTTTGAAAAGAGCGTAAGGCTAAAGCGTCTCTTTCCCAGGCCTCTAAGGGGAGATTAATGCCATATTCTTCGATGTGATCAACAAGTTCTCTTCTTTGTCCAAAAAGCATCTGGTCCATATCGAAGTAGTGTAAATCTGCAGAAGAATAGACACAGATTTTATAGCCTGCATTCTGAAGTAGCCTGAGAGGAATGCTTCCTTTTTTCCAATTGTCGTGAACTGTTTTCCAATGATGAGGAAATATAGAATGAAGGATCGCAAACCAAGAATGAGGCGTTCCGTTTGCATTCGAAAATGAAGATGTAAATTGGATATTTTCATTCGCAAATGCAGTGAGGTGCGGGGCTGTGATTTCAGTAATAAAGTCTTTGCGTAGTGTTTCTATGATAAAAAGATAGAGATTTGGTTTGTTTGAGAGTGAAAGAGGGGGGGTGTTTCGCAAAAGGTCTTCTTCATTAGGGGGAGGAGAGATAGGGGAGGATAGCGAAATGCACCTTTGTAGAGGGGTGAGAAAGGTTTTTCCAAAGGGGAGTGTTTTTTGGTATTTCATGTGTGCTAGGCGAGAGAGGTGGGGTAGGGCAAAAAACTCAATGGTGAGCAGTGTTAGACCCAGAAATCCAACAGATAAGAAAATTTGTAAAAAGGAGAGTTTAAATGGTTTTTTTTTGATGAAATAGTGGGTGGCGCGATCAAATGATATTCCAATCATTGGGATGGCGAAAAAGGCAGCAACAATCAGGATCATCATGGAACGATTTAAATTGATCGCATGAAATACTGAGATCATATGGTCGATATTATGGCCGATTAGAAATTTGAAGAAATACATGATGGAAGTATCCATTAAACGGAGCAGGATGAAGTCAGTAAAATGAACGACGAGAAGCGCGAAAATAATTGATGTTAAAATCGAATGAATCCATTTAGGAGCATAACGCTTAATGAGGTGAGCAGTGAGTACGAAAATGCTGACTTCAAGTAAGGCTTGACCGAGTGCATAAAGAAAAAAAAAGAGAGGGATTCCAAGAAGAGGTGTATTAAGAAAGGGAAAATATAAGCAAATCAAGCCTGTGATGCTGGCAAGAACGAGAAGGAAATAGAGATAATTGACTTCGGTTTTCTCTGTAGTCCAGCGAAAAATAATTTGGAAAAATTTTTTAATCATTTTTCTTTAAATAGTTTGCTTGCCCATTATCAGAAACCCTTCCTTTGAAGGTGGTTGAAACGACATCTTCGCGCACCGTAAAAAAGTGGATATCGTTAGGTTGTGTAAAATCCATATCAAAGGGGAGGAAAATCTGATAGTGCCGAATAAAATCTAATATTTTTTTCATTCCCGTCCGACGAATAATCATGGAATAGGCTCCATAACGAGATCCTATTTTGCGAAATGTTTTATTGATGTCTTCTTTTATAGCAAACCTGTTTTGATCTTGTGGTGTAAAGTTAGGTCTCCACGCGAAGCTTGCGCAAGGGACAGACTCTCCTTGATCATTTTTTGTATCTCGATCTGTGAATAAGATATCCCAGTTTTCTTTTCCAACAAGATTATCAAGTTCATCGATAAGATCTGGCAATCCACGAGGATCTTGGATGACATCTATATCGTCTTCCATGACCCAAATGGTTTCATAGCCCGAATCATAAGCATCCTGAAGAATAGATAAATGGCTGAGCGAAATTCCGATTGTTCCTCGCGCAGAGCAGTGGCAAAAGTAAGTGCGGCCAGGTTCTGCGATCCACTCATGTGTGGCCTCTCCATTATTTTCAGGAAGAAAGCTAGTTGCTAGGTGTTCCCCATTCATCCAAGGTCCAAATTTTACACCCACATCGTTAATCACATCTAAAGAGAGTTCCCATCCATTGACAGCAGAAAAGCGGTAAGGAAAAATCTCATAGGGGCGTAATTGATTCACAGATTCTTGAAATTTTTCGGGCCTTTGATCTAGATTAATCATGTAGATGAAATCGATATTACGCATTGTGTGCAGTTGTGTATCAGATTTATCTGTAATTTTTTTGAAATAATCTTCAGCATCTCCGAATAAAGAGAGAATGCTCAACAAAAAAATGAATGTTTTCATTTTTCGCAGTATAAAAGTAAAAAAAAGGAAATTCAATGGGATATCTCGATTTTATAATTTTTGGGTTGTTATTGTGCAGAGATGCAGAAACGATTGTTAGAAAATATTCACTCTCTCGCGTAGAATTACATTCGATATAATCGATGGAGAGGCTCAATGAAGAATGTTTTTAAAGCGATGATTTTTGGATTTTCAATTCTAGTTCATCAGGTACAGGCAGCCACTACTGCAGAAGAACCCGTATATCCAGTGATTGTGCTTGGAGGCGGTATGGGAGCTCTCTCTGCGGCAGTTTATTTGGGACGCGCTGAAATGCAGCCTCTCGTAATTGAAGGGCACACACCGGGGGGGCTTCTTACACAATCTCATAGTGTGCAAAATTGGCCGGGCGAGCTTGAGATTGAGGGGCATCTTTTAACAGAGAGAATTCATAAGCAAGCAGAAGCAAATGGAGCAAGGTTCTTCCAAGAAGCGGTTGTTGGGGTTGATTTTTCTCAAAGACCTTTCACGATTAAGACACGCTCTTTGGATGGAAAAAATACTGTGAGAGAAAGGCGTGCAGAAGGATGTATTATTGCCATGGGAACGGAGCCCAATTTTTTAAATATTCCGGGAGAGTCAGGGCAAGGTGGGTATTGGGGACGTGGAGTGACCAATTGTGCGATCTGTGATGGCAATTTATATCGAGATCAAGTGGTTGGCGTTGTCGGAGGCGGTGACGCGGCGGTTCTTGAAGCGTTATATCTTTCAAATATTGCTAAAGAAGTGTTTGTTTTTGTCCGGAAAGATAAATTAAAAGCCACGGAAGAAAAGAGGGTTCAAACACTTCTTTCCAAAGAAAACATCAAGATTTTTTATAATACAGAAATCAAGGAAATTCAGGGAGATGGAAAGAGAGTGACTCAAGTGCTCCTTAAAACAAGCGATAAACGTCTTGTTCCTTTTCGTCTTGATGGTCTTTTCTTAGCCATTGGATCGGAGCCCAATACCTCTCTTTTCAAAAATATTCTAAAGCTTGATGACAGGGGGTATATTGTTCTCCAATCAGGACAGCAAACATCTGTTGAAGGGGTCTATGCGGTAGGTGACATTGTCGATCCTGTCTATAAGCAAGCAATTTCAGCGGCAGGCGATGGAGCCAAAGCGGCGTTGCAAACACAGCAGTATATTTCAGATCGGGCAAATCATTTGATTGCGAGAAATAAAACCGTTCATTCAAAACCTGTGCAGGTAAAACAAGCTACTGTGATTGATATTCAGAGTCTTGAGCAGTTCGAGCAAGAACTGAAGACAAGTAATGTTCCTGTCATTGTGGATTTTTATGCAACTTGGTGCGCTCCGTGTAAGCGTGTAGCTCCGATTTTTGCAGATTCCGCAGAGCAACTTGTTGGGAAGGTTAAATTCTTGAAAGTGAATGTGGATAAATTGAATAGTTTGAGCAAGTCTTATAATATTCGAGCAATGCCAACAGCTCTCCTTTTCGATGCAACAGGTCAGGTGGTGGAGCGAAAAATTGGACCTGATCAGATTTCTGATTTGCTCCAAAGCCTTGAAAAATCTACATTTTAAGGTGAGTTTTTAAGGGAAAAGGCGTTTTAAGGCAGCCCCGAATTCCTGTTCGACCCAAGCAGGGATATTGTCATGTGAATCGGGAAGTGTTTTATCATCTTTTCCTGAAAGCGAAACGATTTGAATGGTTTTGGAATTTAAAATATTTGTGCGATTGGAAAATTGCGCAACGAGCTTATGTTTTCCATTGTGTAAACAAAATTCATAGGGAGTTCTCCCTGCATTAAAACGTGAAATGGCAGCAAAAGGCCAGAGCTCTTCCCGGAAAATGGATTGTCCTTGTAGATACTGAGGAACCGTACCTGTTAAGTAATCGAGTAAGCTTGGGAAAATATCAATTTGCGAGATGATTTTTCGGGGACTTGTTGGGGTGTTTTCTCCAAATTTCATGAGGAGAGGAACAGAGGTTTGTTCGTGGGTAAGGTGAGATCCATGGAACAAGTGACCATGTTCAAAAAATTCTTCTCCATGATCTCCAGTTACGATGATCACAGCTTCTTTCTTGTTGGGGACCTTTGAGATAAATTCTCCAAAAAGGGAATCCATATAGTTAAATGCATTTCGATATCTGTTTTTGATGAGTTCGATTTTTGCGTGTGAATAAAAGGCTTTAAAGTAGGCGAGTTCATTTGCAAATGGAGTGAATTTAGGAGCCCAGTTTTTTGGCCAGCTATAATCAAAGTGGGTTGCGTCCCAAAAAATAATGAAAAGTTGACCTTCTTGCAATGAAGGATTTTCAGAAAGATCTTTTTGGAGAGCTCTAAGTGTTTGCGCATCTGTCTCAGATGCGGAGAGAGTGGACGTATGGTGAAATGTCTGGAAGGAATCAACAAGATGATTGTTTTCGCCAAAGAGCAATTTTTCCATGCCATAATAGCCAAGTTGTGCGGAGCTATAAAGACGAATTTGGTAGCCTAGTTTCTTAAGCATATTGAGGGGGGCGCTACCCATTTTCCAATTTTTTTGCTGGAGAAAATTCCAATTATGGGAAAATTGGGAATGAAAAATAGAAAACCAAGATAGGTGCGATGCATTCGCGTTCGACAAGGTAAGTTCCGCAGGTGCGGTTGTTTTTTGAAAGGCAAATAGATGAGGAGCTACTTTTTCAGTAAGAATATCTGTTCTTAGGCTTTCGATGACAAAGAGATAGATGTTGGGTTTTTTATTTAAAGTGAAGTTTTGATTTTCAATGGCTGCAAGGAGTTGTTGTTCTTCTGGAGGGGAAAGGAGGGGATTTAAGTGGGATAGGGTCACATTTGCTGGCTCTAAGAAGGTAAATTTCCAAGGAAGGGATTGGAGAAAAGCTGTATAGGTATTGGGATGAATCAAACGAGAGCCCGAAAAATCCCAGAAAAAAAGAGCTGCGGGCAAGCAGAAAAAAGCGATCGGAAAAACTTCTAATCGGAGGAGTAAGGGTCTTCGTTCTGTGATGACTTCTGAGATCTTGTAGAGTAAGATGCCCAAAAGGGGGAGTGCGGCCAGGGCTCCAAATAAGAGTATCCAAGTCCAAATGGGGATCCCGGAGGCATCAAGCAGGTAAAGAAAGTTATTAAATGTCTCATTGATCACAAAAACAGAGATGGTTCCCCAGACAGAAAGATCAAGAATACGATCCATGAGAAAATCAAGAATATGCAGGATGAAAAAGGCAAAGGTTGCGCCAATAAAAAAGAAAAAAGTCATGCGATTTGTGAATTTGCGCAGCAGCCATCCAAAAAAGATAAATAATGAAGTTTCTAGAAGGGCTTGTCCTGCTGCGTAGAGAAAAAAGAAAATTCTGGAACCGCTTAAATTTTCTTTGGCAAACACACTGCTCGCTGACATCAAGACAAGAAACAGACAATAAATGCCAAAGTAAAGATAATTGATTCTTGTATGGAGAGGGTTTTCTGGTTCCATGATTTTTCTATATCTTTAAAAGGAATATAACGCAATGCGTTGGACACAAAATTTTCAATTTTTTTTATTCGATTTTGATGGGCTTCTTGTAAATACAGAGCATCTCCATTATCAAGCATATATCAATATGTTGGCTAAGCAGGGTTTTGATTTGAAATGGAGTTTTTTTCAGTTTGCCCAAGCGGCGCATCTCGATGCTAATGCACTGAAAGAGCAAATTTATGCAGAGTTTCCTGGTTTGAATCCAAACTGGGAAGTCCTTTATGCACAGAAAAAACAAATGTATTTCGATTTAATTCAATCAGGGAAAGTGGAATTAATGCCTGGTGTTGAGCCTCTTTTGCGTGTTTTAGCAAAGGAAAATAAAAAGCGCTGTGTTGTAACAAATTCTTTTCTAGAACAAATTGTCGCAATCCGTGCGTCTCATCCTGTACTGCAGACGATACCTCATTGGATTACGAGAGAAGATTATATACGACCAAAACCCTCTCCGGACGGGTATGTGAGAGCCATCGAACTCTATGGGCAAAAAGGAGATCGGATCATTGGATTTGAGGATAGTATTCGTGGAGTGCTTGCTTTAGAACAGACGCCCGCAACAGTTGTATTGATTTGCCCATCTCATCATCCATTGCTGGAGATGGCTCTTTCAAAGGGAATTATCCATTATGAATCATTGACGGATATTCAGGATATAATACCTTCATGAGAAATAAGCCATGTGGAGGGGCGGCAATCCCCCCTTTGCATCTGTCTTTGGCTGCAAAAATAGAGGGGAGATCCTCGGGTTTGATGCGTCCTGCGGCAATATTTAAGAGAGTCCCTGTGATGTTGCGTACCATTTTATAGAGGAATCCATTTGCTTCAAATTCAAGTCTGATTCCTCCTGGCTCTTCTACGCAATCTAGGCGAGAAAGCGTGCGTATAGGATTTCTGCTTGCGCAGCCCTTGTGTGGTTGATTAGTAAAAGAGGTAAAGTCGTGCGTTCCAATGATGTATGGGATTGCAGATTGTAACAAGTGGAGATCGAATTTCCCAAGAACATGATGTCGATAAAGGCGGGCAAAAGGATCTCTGATTGCATCGAGATGAAGATGGTAATGATAAATTTTTCCAAGAGCACTATAGCGTGCGTGAAAATGATTAGGAACAGATTCAACCTTGAGAATACGAATTTCTTTTGGGATCAGGGAATTGAGGGACAGAAGGAGTCGGCGCTCTTCAAAGGGAACTTGTGTATCGAAGTGCGCTGTTTGTCCAAGGGCGTGTACGCCAGCATCTGTGCGCCCTGATCCTGTAAGTTCAGTAGAATGGCGTAAAACCGTTTCTAATGCTTTTTGAATGAAGGGCTGAATGGCTGTGCTGTTTTCCTGGGTCTGCCAGCCAGAAAAACTGGTTCCATCGTAGGCAATTGTAATTTTATATCTTTTCAAGGTAGTAATATAGGTGTTTAATGCCTTGTATTTTACTTGAATTGATTGTAATAGATCAATGTATATTGTTTGGTTGATGCTGTTTTGAAAAAAAAGAGACCAGACACCCAAGAATGGGTATCTGGAGTCCAAAAACGGGAAAACATTTTTGGATAAAAATCTTGAAAAAAAGAGTCTTAAGAGAGGTGTTTGTTGACGAGCTTTGTCATTTCAAACATATTAACCGCTTTTTTTCCGCCGAAAATCTTCTGGAGATTTTCGTCAGGAATAATATTTCTGCGGTTTTTTGTGTCTTGTAGGCCTTTTTTCTTAATATAGGCCCATAATTTTTTTGTTACTTCAGTGCGTGGCATTGGGCCTTCGCCAACTACGGCAGCAAGTTCTTTGCTTGGCTTCATTGGTTGCATGAATTTGGATACTTTAGGTTTTGTTGCCATGTGTTTATTCTCCTTTGAAAAAGTTGGGGCTGATCGAGTATACCTGTTCCACTTCAATGGCACCCATTGGGATTGATTGAAAGCCTCACGATTGAATTATTTTTAAAGGGGCAGTATTGAATTTAATATAGCCCTTTTAAAAATAATTCAATCCCGAGAGCTTTCAATCACTCCCAACGGGTGCCCTTGAGGTGGAGCAGGTACATGATCTGCGTCTTAAAGAAATCTTTTATCCCTCTCACAGTTTATTAGTCAAAAAAAATTTATCCATTAGACATAGAGGTGGAGTGTTTTGTTTTTTATCTATTCGGTGTGATTTTGTTTAAGACTCTGACAATCTAGCACATGGCAAGATTTTGTCCAATTATTTCCTGGAGAGGTGTATGGAGAAATAAAAAATCTTAGTATTTTTAATAAATTCTTGGATTTTTTGTTGTATTCCTGGCAAATTTCACCAGGGTATGCTGATGGATGTTGTTTCTAAAGAGGCTGCGCGCAGTTGTGTATTGCAGCAGATTTCTAAAAATGTATCTTTAAAAAACTGGTTTGATGAGATCTCGCGTCGTTGTGAGAACATTGAAGAGGCTTTAGATAAGCTAGTTCCTGCGGATATGTTTTATCGGGAGCTCGGTGGTCTTTCTGGGTATATGGCAACCATTAAGAGTCTTTTGCAGAATCCTATGCAGATAGAAAAGGCCATTTATCATTCCCCATCGTTTATAGATATTTCTTGTTTAGATGCTATGACTGAAGAGGCGATTGCTTGCGGTATTGAGGCTCTTCCTGAAATGGCGGAAATGTATCCTTTAGGAGGAGCTGCGGATCGATTGCATTTAGTCGATGAATCGACGGGCTTGGAATTACCTGCGGCAAAATTGCAATTTATAGGAAAAACATTATTCGAGCTCTTGATTCGCGATTTGCAGGCGCGTGAATTTCTATATTTTAAGAAATACGGAAAGCAGATTGTTACCCCCGTCGCAATGATGGTTTCTTGGGAAAAGGATAATTGTCGCCATATAGAGGAATTAATGAGCAATGCGCAATGGTTTGGTCGACCTCAAGAATCATTTCGTTTTTTCGTGCAGCCTTTAGTTCCTGTTGTAAACGAGTATGGTGAATTTCTTTTTTCTTCTTCTTTGCAGCCTGTTTTAAAGCCAGGAGGTCACGGCGTTATTTGGAAATTGGCGCGTGATGAGGGGATTTTTTCTTGGTTTGAAACATTAGGTCGGAAAAAAATATTGGTTCGACAAATCAATAATCCGATAGCAGGCTTGGATTACGGCCTTTTGGCTTTTATGGGAATTGGATGGAAGCGGGATATGAAATTTGGATTTGCTTCTTGTCCTCGTCTCTTGCAAGCTGCTGAAGGTGTGAATGTAGTTATTGAGAGAAAACAAGAAGATCGGGCTACGGTTGTTTTAACAAATGTTGAATATTGTGATTTTACAAAATTCGGAATAGAGGATTTGCCTCAGAAGAAAGGGGATCTATATTCCTGTTTTTCTTCGAATACAAACATTCTTTTTGCCGATTTGTCAGCGGTAAGAGAGGCTGTTGATCAATCCCCATTTCCCGGATTGCTTCTGAATTTGAAAAAGGGATTGCTTCTTGATGAAAAAGGTGGGAAGAAAGAGATGCTAATGGGGCGTCTTGAATCTACTATGCAGAATATTGCTGACGCATTTGTGGAAGAAAAAGGAGTATCCAATGCTACAAGAAATACATTTGTCACCTACAATCAAAGACAGAAAACAATCTCAACAACAAAAAAAGCCTTTGTATCTGGAGGGTCTCTGCAAGAAACCCCGGAGAACTGTTTTTATGATCTTTTATGTGCAGCAAGGGAACTTCTAGAAAAACATTGTCAGATGAAGCTTCCGGAAAAACGTTCTCTTGAAGCCTATCATGCCCTTGGCCCTGATTGTGTGTTTCTTTACCATCCTGCTCTAGGACCTCTTTATTCGATGATCCAACAAAAAATTCGAGGGGGAAGTCTTGCAACTGGTTCTGAACTCAATTTGGAGATCGCAGAGGTGGATCTTTTCAATTTATCTCTTGTTGGAAGTCTTCGGATTTCTGCCGATCAAATTATGGGACATGTAGATGGTCAGGGTATCCTTCGGTACTCTAATCAGATAGGCCGTTGTATTTTGCGTAATGTTACGGTGAACAACTGTGGTGTAGATTGGAAAAAGTCGATCCCTTTTTGGAAAGGTCGGTTTGTTCGTAGAGAGGGAGTAGAGATTATTTTAAAAGGATGCTCTTCATTGATTGCGGAAGATGTCGTGTTCGAAGGTTCTCATCGATTCGTAGTAGAAGAGGGAACACAATTGCGTATCCAACAAAAAAACGGATCTATTTTTCAGAGTATTCAACCATTTGTAAGTGAGTAGGCCAGGGGGGAATTCCTCTGGCCTACTCACCTTGTAGTCACGGAAGCTTGAAAAGTAGTTTTCTCTTTGGCATACTGGACACTATGGATTTTGCAACACAAGAAAAAATTCACGCAATCGGTAAGCGCCTCTCCGATATGTGGAGGTATCTTTGACTTGGCTGTCAAAGAGGAAAAGGTGCGCGAACTAGAAGAGCGAATGGCTCTTCCGGATTTTTGGAATGATCAAACAAGAGCTCAGAAAGTCATTGAGGAGAGTAATCTTCTTAAGCTTTGGACGCTTCCATACAATGACCTCAAAGGTCGTTTTCAAGATGTAAAAGAGCTTCTTCCCGAGGCATTTGAGCTAGACGATAGCGCTTTGGTGAAAGAATTGCTCCATTCTTTAGACGATATCGATAAAAAACTAGCAGATCTCGAGGTTCGTAAGATGCTCTCGGGGGAACTTGACTCAAAAGATTGTTATTTGGAGATCAATGCGGGTGCTGGCGGAACAGAGTCATGCGATTGGGCATTGATTCTCTCTCGTATGTATCAGAGATATGCTTCGCGCAATGGGTGGAAGGTTGAAATCGTTGATCGTTTGGATGGCGATGTAGCAGGTATTAAAAGTATTACATTTCGTTTTAGTGCTCCTTTTGCCTTTGGATATTGTAAATCGGAAAAAGGCGTTCATCGACTCGTTCGGATTTCTCCTTTCGACTCAAATGCGCGGCGTCATACGAGCTTTGCCTCTGTTGATGTTACTCCAATTGTGGAAGATGTTCAGGTCGATCTCAATCCTGAGGATATTAAGGTCGATACCTATCGAGCCTCAGGAGCTGGGGGACAGCATGTGAATAAAACAGACTCAGCTGTGCGTATGACGCATTTGCCATCAGGAATTGTTGTATCCTGTCAGAGTGAGCGAAGTCAAATTCAGAACCGCGAAACATGCATGAAAATGCTTAGTTCTAAGTTGTATGAAAAACAAGTCAACGAAAAACAAGAAAAAATTTCAGCAATGGGCGGAGAAAAAAAAGATATTGCATGGGGTAGTCAGATTCGTAATTATGTATTTCAGCCATATACGTTGGTAAAAGATACAAGAACGAAGGTGGAGAAGGGAGATATTCAGGCTGTGATGGATGGAGATATTGACGATTTCGTGACGGCATATCTTAAGGAATTTGGATAATGGATCTACCTGGATATGACATTCGTTTTTCAGAGCTCGATGATGGGGCATATCTTTCCTCTTGGTTGTCTTATCCCGACGCATGTGACGATTTCCCCTTTACGTTTGAAGAAAAAGATGAGGCAGTGAAAAATTGGATTGGATTTTCAAAATATAGTGCAAGTTTAACAGCTTCTCTTGATGGAGTTCCTTGCGCTGTTGGGACGTTGTTTTTAATGCCTTATAAAAAAGTGGCGCACCACTGTTCTTTTTATCTGATTGTTGATCCGGAAAAACGTCGAAAAGGGATAGGGACTTCAATGATACGCAATCTTTTGCATTTGGCGAAAACCCGATTTCGCCTTGAAAGCGTTCATGTGGAAATTTTCACACCAAGCAGTGCGGAAAGTATTTTAGAGAAATTGAATTTTCTTCCCTTTGCGAAGCAGGACAATTTTATGAAAATAGATTCTTCTCATAGGCGCCCAAGGATTCTTTTGGAGCATTTTTTTTCATGACTCAAATGACTGTACGGCTGGCTGAAGATGGAGATGAAAAATATCTTGTTGAGTGGCTTTCTCAACCGGGTGTTTTACAGTGGTTTCCTTTATCAGATCTTCGAGAGATCGAGGATGCTGCACGCATCTGGATGAGTTATGCAAAACAAGGCGCCGTATTGACCGCAGTCTGTAATGGAGTTCCGTGCGGAAGTGCAAATCTTTATATTCATCCATATAAAAAATTTGCGCATCAGTGTCTTTTTGCAATCATTGTCGATGAACCGCATCGGGGCAAGGGGGTTGGGACTCTATTGCTCAATGAATTGATAGATCTTGCAAAATCTCAGTTTCATTTAGAATTTATTCACTTGGAAGTTTATGAAGGGAATCCTGCAATTAAGCTCTATCGAAAACTTGGGTTTGTCGAGTATGGAAAACAGAAACATTTTGTTAAGGATGAAGGTAAATATCTCGCAAAAATTTTAATGCAGAAGATTTTATAAGGACACGCAATGGCTGGACATAGTAAGTGGGCAAATACAAAGCATAGAAAGGATCGTGCAGATAGGAAAAAGGGGAAGATTTTTAGCCGCATTATGAAAGAGGTAATGTCTGCAGTCAGACAGGGCGGTTCCGATCCGAAATCCAATAATAAGTTGCGAGTTGCGATCCAAAAAGCCAAAGAGGCGAATCTTCCTAGTGAAAATCTTGAACGCAATATCAAAAAGGCTTCATCTTCTGATCAAGGTGATTATTTTGAAATGACTTATGAGTTATATGGATATGGCGGAGTGGGTTTGCTTGTTGATATTATGACAGATAATAAAAATCGGATTTCCTCAGATATTCGGATTGCGACCAATAAATGTGGCGGCACGGTTGCAACCCCAGGCGCTGTGGCCTATAATTTTGATCGCAAAGGACAGATTGTAGTTGCTAAAAGTGCAATGCTGGAAGATGACCTTTTTTTGCTTGTTTCTGAATCTGGCGCAGACGATTTTGCTGTTCGTGAGGAGAACTATCTCATTACAACCTCTGTTGAGGCCTATGCAGGGGTTAAAGAAGCAATTGAGAAAAAGGGGATCAAGTGCGAAGAGGCCGAACTCGCCATGGTCCCAAAAGCTTTGGTAGAGGTCTCTGATGCAGATGCCGATCTCAATATTACTCTGATTGAATGGCTAGAAAATCTCGATGATGTTGATGCTGTCTATCATAACATGTCTGTTTAAGATGCAAAGAAGACAGAGGAGGGAATTGCAAAATTCGCTTTGGAGCGAGGTTTTGATGATTTTGACGTTGTTTTGTGTTTTCGTAAATCGACATAACCTTTTGGGCCTTAGGCGATTTGCGAAAACACAAAACACCGTCAAAAGCGCGAAACCTCGCCCAAATGGAGTTTTGCAACTCCCTCAGAGTCTTATCATTTTTTTGCTCGTTCTTTTGAGCTGTCAGATGGATAGAAATAAACCCAAGAGAGAAAATATGAGTGCAAAAAATTCTCAGGAAGATGCGTATCTTTGGCTCGAGGAAATACAGTCAGAATCTTCTATTGAATGGGTCAAAGAGCAAAATGCCCTGAGCGCAAAGACTCTAGAGGGGATTGCCGATTTTGAGCCTATGCGAGAGCGATTGCTTTCTGTTTTGAACTCCAAAGAGCGCATTCCTTACATCGTAAAATCGGGAAAATATTGTTATAATTTTTGGCGCGATGATAGTCATGTGCGAGGCCTTTGGAGAAGAACTTCTTTAGAAAATTATGTAAGCGAGGATCCTGCCTGGGAGATTGTTCTTGATCTCGATGCGTTGTCTCTCAACGAAAATGAAAACTGGGTCTGGAAGGGGTGCGATATTTTATATCCTACCTATGACCGCTGTTTAGTTTTTTTATCCCGAGGAGGAACCGATGCTTTGGTTGTGAGAGAATTTGATTTAGAAAGTAAGCAATTCATTGCAGATGGTTTTTGCTTGCCCGAGGCAAAAAGCCGAGTGAGTTGGAAAGATAGAGACACTCTTTATGTGAGTACAGATTTTGGACCACAGTCTCTTACCGATTCTGGTTATCCCCGTATTATCAAAGAGTGGACACGAGGAACGCATCTTGCTGATGCCAAATTGGTTTTTGAAGGAAATAAGGAAGATGTAAGTGTGAGCGCCTCTGTGGTTCATGACCACGGGCATACTTACGAATTCATTCATCAGTCACTCACATTTTTTACAGATGATGTGTATTTGCGCAAGTGTGAGAAGTGGCATAAGTTGGATAAACCGGCAGACACGCAAATCGCAACATATGGGGAATTTATTTTATTTTCTCCTCGATTTGACTGGACCATTGCAGAGAAGACATATTCGGCAGGTACTCTCCTTGCAATTGAGGCTCAGAAATATCTAGAGGGGGATCGTTTTTTTCATGTACTTTTTGAACCAACAGATCAAATTTCATTAGTCAGTACGAATAGCACAAAAAATTTTCTGATTCTTAACGTTCTTGAAAATGTACGAAATAAAATCTTCCTTTTGAAGTATGAAAAGGGATCTTGGAGTCAGGAAATTTTTGAGATCCCAGCTTTCGGATCGACAAGTCTTGTGGGGATTGATTCTGATGCGTCTGATGAATATTTCATGGTTCATAGCGATTATTTAACTCCAGCTAGTCTTTGGATGGGCGATTTAAAAAAGTCGTCTAGATCGAAAATCAAAAGCCTTCCTGCTTACTTTAACGCAGAAGGACTAGAAATTGCGCAATATGAAGCGATTTCTAAAGATGGCACTCATATTCCCTATTTTCAGGTGAGTTCTAAACAAATGCCCTTGGATGGAAATCGACCGACTTTGCTTTATGGATACGGGGGATTTGAAATTTCTCTTCAACCCGCATATCAAGCCATGAGAGGTTGTGGATGGTTAGAGCAAGGGGGTGTTTACGTGGAAGCAAATATCCGTGGCGGTGGAGAATTTGGCCCTAAATGGCATAATGCCGCGCGTAAAGAAAATCGGCAGCGCGCCTATGATGATTTCATTGCAGTTGCGGAAGATTTGATTGCACGGAAGGTGACTTCTCCTGCCCATTTAGGGATTCAGGGAGGATCCAATGGAGGGCTTCTGATGGGAGTCATGCTGACGCAAAGACCCGATCTTTGGAAGGCTGTCTTATGCCAAGTGCCCCTTCTCGATATGAAACGCTATCATAAACTCTTAGCTGGTGCGAGCTGGATAGACGAGTATGGAAATCCAGATAATGAGGTCGATTGGGCATTTATTCAAAAATATTCTCCCTATCATAATCTGCGTCAGGGTCAAGACTATCCACACGTATTTTTTACTACCTCAACGCGGGATGATCGCGTTCACCCAGCTCATGCCCGGAAAATGGCTGCCAAAATGCTTGGGTTGGGATATCCGGTCCTTTATTACGAAAATATCGAAGGCGGTCATGCTGGAGCCACTAATAATGAACAGATTGCATATAAAACATCTCTAGAATATATGTTTTTGATGCAAGAACTTGTTCGTTA
>Ga0209262_10000290_pt1 | contig 25495 bp, 15 predicted proteins | sample Lowcelwee11metaG_FD_187171 | JGI IMG/M metagenome (GOLD analysis project Ga0209262, IMG submission 187171) | Freshwater pond sediment microbial communities from the University of Edinburgh, under environmental carbon perturbations - Low... | ecosystem: Environmental > Aquatic > Freshwater >... | reverse complement strand
GTGGATTCGCTTGAGCGGACGCTGGCCGGGACACCGACCCGGCTGGTGATCTTCGAATCGCCGACCAACCCGGTCCTCAAGGTTGCCGACATCGGGCGCATCACTTCGATTGCGCGCCGCCACGGCGCGCTCACGCTGCTCGACAATACGCTCGGCGGGTTGCACAACCACGGCCAGTTCGACGTGGACCTGTACGCCCACAGCCTGACCAAGTACGCGTCCGGCCACGGTGACGTCATGGGCGGCGCGGTCGTCGGCCGTGCCGAACTCATTGCACAGCTGCGGGACGATTTCTCGATTCTGGGTCCGACGCTCGATCCGCACGCGGCGTTCCTGATCCTGCGGGGCCTGAAGACGTATTTCGTGCGCTGGGACGCCCAGTGCGCCAATGCGCAACGCGTCGCGGAATTTCTCGCGACGCGACCCGAGGTGAGCCGGGTTCGCTACCCAGGCCTGCCCGGAGATCCAGGCCACGCGCTGGCGTCGCTGCAGATGGAGGGATTCGGGACGCTGGTGACTTTCGACCTCGCCGCAGGGCTCGAGGCCGGAACGCGGTTTGCAGAATCGCTCGCATTATTCAGCATCACCGCTAGCCTCGGTTCGACCGAATCGCTGGTCGTGGCACCTGCGATGCAGCAGCCGCGGGGATTCACCACCGAGCAGGCGCCCTGGACGGACATCGGGCCCGGCACGGTGCGGCTCTCGATCGGCATCGAGGATCCGGACGACCTGGTCGCGGATCTCGGGCAAGCCCTGGATCAACTGGCAGCCTGAAGCCAACGGTTCGCCGCACCCGCCGCGCCGGTGACGAACGGGCCGCCACGCTCTGTTATGCTCGCCCCCACAGGGGACCAACGGTCGAGGGGTCATGGACGCCACCGACCTGCGTACGGGATTCAGGCTGGGTGTGTGGCGCGTCGAGCCGCAAGAATCGCGACTCTACGGCCCGACGGGAACCCTCGTGCTCGAACCCGAGCACATGCAGCTCCTGCTGTGCCTGGTCGAGCACCACGGCGAAGCGGTGGATCGGCGCACGCTTCGTGAGCGAGCCTGGCCGGGGCGCAGCCACAGTGACCAGTTGCTGCGAGCCGGAATCCGTGCGCTGCGCGAAACCCTCGGCGGATCACCCAAGGACCAGTCCTACATCGTCGCGGTGTCGCGGGGCGGTTTTGCGCTGATCGCCCACTTCGAGCCGGTGGAAGCGGTCCCGGCGACGCAAGCCGATTCGCAGCATCCGGTCGTGCATCCGCCTCGACGGACCCTGGTCGGGCGGTTGCAGATGGTGCTCTTCGAGTTGCGCCGTCGCAGCGTGTTCCGGGTGGCCGGCGGCTACCTGCTCGGCATGTGGATCATGCTGCAGGTGGCGGAGGTCACCTTCGAGCCGCTGCGCCTCCCGGAGTGGTGGATGACGGTGCTGACGATCCTCGCGGTGATCGGGCTGCCGATCGTCGCGACACTGGCGTGGTCCTACGAGATCACGCCGGGCGGCATCGTGCTCGATGACGGTACGCCCGATGGCGTGAAATTGCCGCGGGCGAGGCGCGCGGTCGCGCCGGCGATCGTCGCAGGCGTCGCGCTGATGGCCGTCGTGACGGGCTTCGCCTGGTGGCGCTCGCTCGAAATGGGAGGCACGGAGGCGTCCCCGCAGGTCGATGCGAAGTATCCGTCCGTCGCGGTGCTGCCGCTCGTGGACATGAGTCCGTCCGGAGGCAACAGCTACCTCGGCGACGGCCTCAGCGAGGAACTGTCGATGCGGCTCGCACAGGTGCCGGGGCTGCGGGTCGCCGCGAGGACCTCGTCGTTCGAGTTCAAGGACCGCAACGTCGACGTGCGCCGCATCGGACAGTCGCTCGGCGTGCGGCACGTGCTCGAGGGCAGCGTGCGTCGCGACGGCGACAACCTGCGGGTCACGATGCAGCTGATCGATGCAGCGAACGGGTATCACGTCTGGGCCGGCAGCTACGATCGCAGCTGGAGCGACGTGATCTCGATCCAGGACGAGATTGCCCGCTCGGTGATGGAAGCGTTGCGCATCGTGCTCGTGCCGGCAGAGACGTCGCCGGAAGCCGTGTCAGCCGCGACGCTCGACGTCCGGGCCGTCGATCCATATCTCGCCGGGCTCGCGATGCTGCGGCAGTCCGGCGACATGAGTCGCCTGACGGAGGCGGCGAAGCGCTTCAGCGAGGCGATCGAGATCGAGCCGACGTTCGCGCGTGCCTATGCCGGGCTGTGCCGGGTCGGTGTGCGGATCTACGATCGCACCCGTGATCCGGCCGACCTTCACCGAGCCGAGCAGGCGTGCCGTCGCGCGCTCGATCTCGATGCCTCGCTGGTCGAAACGGAGAAGGCGCTCGGGAGCCTCTACTTGTCCAGCGGCCGGATCGCGGATTCCGTGGCGATCTACCAGACTCTCGTGACCCGGAGCCCCGACGATGCGGACGGGCATATTGGTCTCGGGCAAGCACATGCCGCCGGCGGGCGGTTCGAGGCCGCCGAGCGCAGCTTCCGGGCGGCCGTGCAAGTCGAGCCCGCGTTCTGGGGTGCGTTCAATGCACTCGGCGGGTACCTGTTCTCGCGTGGCAGGATCGACGAGGCCATCGACGCCTATCGCGAGGTCAGCGAGCTGGCGCCGTCGAGCGCGAGTGCCCACAACAACCTCGGTGCGGCGTTGCAGATGAAGGGCGACCTGCGCGGCGCGGCGGAGGCGTACCGCCGCTCGCTGGCAATCGAGCCGGCACGCAGCGCCTATTCCAACCTGGGTACCGTCCACTATTTCCTCGGGGAGTTCGACGAGGCCGTTGCGAACTACGAGCGGGCGACCGCGCTCGCCGGGCAGGACCAGTCGCTGTGGGGCAATCTGGCCGACGCGGCCTGGCAGATCCCGGGACGGCGGGAGGAAGCGATCGGGCATTACCGGCAAGCGATCCGGCTGGGGCTGCGGGAACTCGAGTCACGGCCCACGGACGGGCTGCTGATGGCGCAATTGGGGTACTACTATGGGCGGGTCGGGGAAGCGGCGGCATCCAGAAGCTACCTGGACCAGGCTGCGGCCAGGGGCGCGGACCTGTATGTCCAGTATTATTCGGCAGTCGCCGCAGCCGATCGCGGCGACCTCGAGATGGCGCGAGCGGGCGCGCTGGCGGCCGTGCAGCTCGGGTATCCTGAGGTGCTGCTGCAGGCGGATCCGTCGCTGGCGGCCTTGGGCCTGCAGAAAAAGAACGCGGGGGGATGAGCCATGACGACCCGGAGTGGCCGGTGCTGACGGACCACGCCGGCCTGAGCCGTTTCGAGCGTCTGCTGACTGTCTTCACACGGGTGCGACCCGGCGAGGGCCGCAGCGCATTCCTGTTCTTCCTGCACGCGTTCCTGCTGCTGTTCTCGTACCAGGTCGTCAAGGCGCTGCGCGAAGCGTTCATGCTCGCGAAGTTCTCCGCCGAGGTGCGCGCCTATGCGGTCGCCGTCATCGCGCTCTTGCTGATGTTCCTGGTGCCCGCTTACAGCGCGGTGCGCCGCCGGCTCGACGGCGAACGGCTGCTGCGTGCCGTCACAGCCTTCTTTGCACTGAACCTGCTCGTCTTCTGCGCGGCGGCCTGGGCGGGCGCGCCGATCGCATTCCCGTTCTTCGTCTGGGTCAGCATCTTCGGCGTCATGGTGATCGCCCAGCTGTGGGCGTTCGCGGCGGATTCGTTCAACCTCAAGAGCGGACAGCGCCTCTTCCCGGTGATCATGGTCGGCGCCAACGTCGGCGCGCTGGCGGGGGCGAAGACTGCGCAGCTGTCCGTTGCTGCGCTGACGCCGCTCGGACTCATGCTGGTCGCCACGGTCATCCTGCTCGCGACGCTGCTGGTCGCCGGCCCGGAGCGGCGCGCCGTGCCCGACGGCTCGCGACCGGTCGCGGTCGAGCATGGCGCGCCTGTGCCGCACCTGCTGGGCGGCATCGGGCTGGTGCTCCGTGACCGCTACCTGTTGCTGATCGCGCTGCTCGTCGTGCTGCTGAACTGGATCAACACGACCGGCGAGTTCATCCTCGCCGACTTCGTGCAGCGCGACGCGATCGAGCGCGTTGCCGCGAGCGGCGGGGCGCTCGACAAGGGCGCGCTGATCACGGCGTTCTACGGCAGCTTCCAGTTCTGGGTCACGTTCGTGGGGCTCGCGATCCAGTTGTTCCTCGTCGCGCGCATCTACCGCCACGTCGGCGTGCGCGGTGCGTTGCTCGTGCACCCGGTCATCGTCGCCGCAGGCTACGGGCTGATCGCGCTCGCGCCGACGCTCGGCGGCTTCGTGCCGATCTTCACGCTGATCCGGCTGGTGAAGATCGCCGAGAACAGCATCGACTACTCGCTGATGAACACGACGCGGCACGCGCTGTTCCTGCCGGTGGACCGCGACGCGAAATACGAGGGCAAGACGGCCATCGACTCGTTCTTCTGGCGCTTTGGCGACCTGATCCAGGCGGGCGTCGTCTTCGTCGGCCTGAACTGGCTGGGTTGGGGCGCATCGCAGTTCGCGCTGTTGAACCTGCTGCTCGCGCTGGCCTGGATCGGGCTGGCCGTGGCGATCGGGCGCCAGTTCGGCCGCAAGGCGCTCGAGAATGCGATCAATGTCGCACCGGAGGCCGGTCGACCGATCGCCGACCTCGCCTATGAGCCGGGCCGCCCGTTCCTGCACGCGGTGGCCGAGGACGCCTTCCGCGACGCCGATCCCGGCGACGTGCTGCACCTGCAGGCCATGCTCGAAAGCGGCCGCCCCTTGCCACCCTGGCTGCGGTTCGATCCGCGCTCCCGGACGTTCGCCGGCGTGGCGCCGACGGACGTGGTCGAGGAGTTCGCGATCACCGTGATCGCGAGCGACGTGGACGGAATGCAGGCGCGCAGCTGCTTCGTCGTGCGGCGCGCGACGCGAGCCCCGGACTGACGACGGTCAGCGCGCCGCGGCCGCGGCCGGAGCGAGCAGCGCGTTGCGGCGATCGAGCATGGCCTTTCGTTCCCGTGGCGTCACCAGCTCGCCGAGCGCAGCTGCGAGCGTAGCGTCGTCGAGCGAGGCGAGACGACGCCGAAGCTCCGGTCCGGGCGACGGTGGCCGAGCCTGGAGGTGCGCCGGCAATGTCCGGGCCGTGCCGAAGGACTGGCCGTGACCGGTGAGCAGCAGCATCCACGCGTCGTCGTACAGGATTCGATCGGCGGTGCGCGCCTCGTTGCCGATCAGCGCGTCGAAGCCGTACATCAGCTCGTACTGCGGCTCGAGCGCGCACCAGCCACCGACCCGCAGCTTGTCCCGCTGCACGTCGGCGAGTGTCACGATGCGATCCGGTCGCGCCTGCAGCACGCCGCGTTGTCCCTGGACCTCGCGCTCGACCGTCGCTGGAACGAGCCCGAGTCGCAACAGCCGGTCGACGCGATGGGCGGCGAGCTCGCGACGCGCATCGTCACGAGTCGTGGCACTGAAGATGGCGGGTACCTTCTGGCCGCCGTGCTCGACGGAGACTTCGATGATCCCGGGCGAGCGTGGACCACCGATCGTGACCGCTCCGTTGGCCAGGATCTCCGCCACGCGGGCATCGTCAAGCGAAGGGAAAGCGACGTAAAGCGGTTCGGCCGGAATCTCCGCGGGCGGTGCGGGGTCGTCGGCGTAAGACACGCGGGCGCCGTCCTGATCGAGCGTCAGCGCCGCGGGGCGGCCGCGGTAGGCTGCCCGATTCATGCCGGCATCCAGCTTGACGACACGCCCGTCGAAGCGCGAGGCGACGCGGGTGTCGCGCGCGACGGTATGACCGATCACGAGGCGCCGAACACCGACGGTCTTCAGGAACGGGTCCAGCACGTCGGCCTCGGAGCACTCGTTGCACAGTGCTGCTCCGCGATACCAGTTGGGGCCATCGGGCTCGATGAACGGATTGCGATCGGCAGCGGTGAATCTCTCCACGGCCTCTTTCATGCGAGCGAGGCTGACCGCGTCTGCGGTGGTCACGGCGGGGAGGCGCTGCTGCGCCAGCACCGGCCGCTCCGAGTATGGGTCCTCGGGCCGCACCAGTTGGGCTGTCTCCAGTGCCTCGAGTGTGACGAGATAGTCGCGCAATGCGGACCGGTAGCGCAGGTTGATCTCCGGCACCGAAAGACCGGCCAGGACCTTCGATGGGCCGCCGTGCATGAACACGCTGTCGTTGACGACGATGGCGACCGGCAGGCCGAGCAACCACTGCCCGTAGCGACCGCGAGGCGAAAAGGCTGCACGATGGCCGAAGAATCCCGGTGGGAATCTCGAGTCGAACGCCGCCGCCGAATCCGCGCCATTTCGCGCCACCCACTCGGCACGCAGCGCGTCGCGTTGGCCGCGGGGCTCTTCGCCCGCAAATGCAGCGTATTCGCCCGGATCGACGTAACGCAGGTCGCCGAGCACGTTCATCGCCTCGTGGTTGCCGAGCACGACGTGGACCCGACCGCCTGCGGTTGCGGCCTCGCCTTGCAGTCGCATCAGCATTTCCATGACCTTGCGCGAGTCGGCACCACGGTCGAGCAAGTCGCCGAGGCTGACCAGGTGCGTGCGGCCACCGGTCCACCGTAGGTCTTCGTCCACGACGCCGACGGAACGCAGCAGGGCCGTGAGCTCCGTGTACGCGCCATGCACGTCCGCGAAGGCCACGACGCGCTCGATCCCCTGCCACACGACTGGCTGCGATTCGTCGGCGCGAACGCCGCCGGCCAGCAGAACGGCCAGCATGGCGGACCCGACTGTTGCACGGAGCGCGCGCCTGGCGGAATTCCCGGTCGATCGGCTCGAGCACATGATGCGTCTCCTCGCCTCAGAACGTGTCGATCTGGCCTTCGTCGACTTGCTTGAGCAGGCGCCCGAGCTGTCGTCCGACCTGGTCGATGTCGGCCTTGCGCAGTCCGAGCTGCACGACGTCGTCCTCCTTGCGGACGCCGCGCACCGGCTCCAGGTTCTCTCCCGGCGCCATCGCGACCCACCGGCCATCCTTCAACTGCCACTGCGCCAGCACGCCCAGGCGACCATGCATCTCCTCTAAAGTGATCCTGCGCAGGCGCTGCACGGTGTCGGCGGGCAGCCGGTCGACGCGCATCTTCATCCACAGCTGGCCGCGGTCGCTTTCGTTGAATTCGAAAGCGACGCCATTGTCGATGCTGAACACGCGCGGGCCCGTCTCCGCTCGCGAGATCAGGAAATTGCCGACGTTGGAATCGCCGTGCTCGATCAGGAACGTGAGGACGTTGAGCTGGCCAATGTGGCGCGCGTACTTCGGATCGGCGGCGAAGCGCTCGGGGTTGTAGACGTCGGCGATCACCTTGACTTCGTTCAGCCAATACTGCAGCACGACGAGCACGTCGTCCGAGCCCTTGAACGTCGGTTTCGCCTCCGGTGAGTGCGGCCGCAATTCCGCGAGCGGCATCATCCGCAGCGCGGTGGGTGGCACGACGTACTCGGCGGGATCCAGGAACAGTTTCTGCAGTTCGTAGGCCGCGAGGTCGTAGCGGGGGCGGTTGTTGAAATCTTCGGCCCCAGGTTCGGCCCGGCGCAGTTTCACGCGGTACGGGGGCGCCCCGGCGAAGGAGATCTCGGCCTTGAGCGTGATGTCGCCCTTGGCCTTCGGCCGGCTGATCTCGGCGGCCGTGATCACGAACGGCGCGGTCGCGAGTTCCTGTTCGATCTCGTCGGCGGGTCGCGGGATATTGACGTCCGCCGCGTAAACCAAGCCGGCGAAACTCGCGATCGTCAGCGCGATCGCCAGGTGACGAACCGTCTGACTCATTGCACAGTCCCCTCTCTCGGCATCTGGAGGTTCCGCAGCCACTGCAGCGGCCATCAAGTCATGTTCGGCCGTTGGTACGGATACGGCTCGGCACTACGTGACCGGGGGCTGATATTGGACCCGTGCTTGTTGGCGTACAAGGTGCGCACCGGCGCGCCGCAACGAGTTCGAGTGGACTACGTGCCGTCGCGCGAACCCTGGCTGCCTGGCGCCCTGATCACGAACAGGGCAATGCGGTTTCCGTCGCCATCGAAACTTCCGATTCGGTCTGCGCGGGCTGCCGCGCAGTCCGCCACGCTGTCGACGAACTCCGGCACGCGGCTCTCCTTGAGCGCGTAGATATTGTTCTCGTGCTCGGCGATTTCCTCGCAGAGGTCTTCCTCGGCAACGAACCTGGAAGGGGCCATTGGACGCCTGCCGGTCCGCACGCTCTCGATGTGCACGCCCAGGTACAGTTGCAGTCCGTGGAAGCCGCGCATGTCCACGAACACGATCTCGTCGATGTCGTGCGGCTCGATGATCTCGCGGATCGCCTTGGCCATGACCCGCGCGTCGCGGTCGGCCGGCCAGTACGCGGCGACGGCCTTGAGGCCGATCAATGCGACGGCCGTTGCGATCGCGGTGATGGCCAGGCGGCGGCGATCGAGCCACGGCCAGTGGGTCAGCGCCCGAGCCAGCATCAGTGACAGGGGCACGAAAAGAGGCAGCACGTAGAGGTGCAGCCGCGACTTGGCCAGGAAGAAGATCAGCAGGGGCACACAGAACCAGTAGAGCAGCAGCAACCAGTCGCGATCACGTACGGCGATGCGCGTGCGCAGCTTGCCGATCGCGGCGCGCGGGCCGCCCGCGCCGATCAGCGCCAGCGGCCACCAGGGCAGGGCACCGAAGATCAGCATCGGCAGGTAGATCTCGAAAGCCTGGTACCAGCGGGAATTGCGCTGATGCGTGCCGGTGAAGATGCGATCGTAGACCTCGTAGCCGAGGAAATACCCCAGCCGGTCCGGATCCTGCCGGACGATGAGAGCGAACCACGTCAGCGCCACAACGGCGAACAGCACGAGCCCGGCGAAGGGGAAGAGACCCCGCAGGGCACGCCGGTCGTGGGCAATGAGCATGACGACCATCGCCAGCAGCGGCAGCAGGGCCGGCGGCCCCTTGGTCATGAACGCGAGGCCCCACGCCAGCCACATCGCCAGGATCCAGCGAGAGCGGGAGGCCCCATCCCGGGACCAGGCCTCGACGAAGGCCAGCATCGCGGCCGTCTCGAAGAACATCAGCAGCGCGTCCGTGGAGACCACGCTCGCCCCGCTGATCGGTCCGAAACTCAAGGCCCAGACCAGCGCGGGCAGCCACGGCTTCGCCGGGATCAGGCGCCGTCCCAGGCCGAAGACCAGCAGGCCCGTACCGACGAACGCCAGCGCGCCCGGCAACCGTGCAGCCCACTCGTTGATGCCGAACAGCCCGAAGCTGCTCGCCACCGTCCAGTAGATCATCGGCGGCTTCGTCAGGTGCGGATGCTCGCCGTCGACGGTCGGCAACAGCCAGTCGCCGCTCGCGAGCATGTTGAGGCTCGCGCCGGTGTAGCGGCCCTCGTCCGGCTCCCAGATCGCGCGAGAACCCTGGAACGCAAACGCAATGAGCAGCAGCAGGACGACCAACCACCACGGCGGACGAGTCGAGGCGTGCATCACAGACTGCTGAAGACGCGGACGCGGTGCTTGTGGTACGGCAGCACCTCGAGCAGGTCGCCCTCGCGCAGCCGTTCCTGGATGCCGCGCCACCAGTCCGCAGTCAGGATCTCACGGTGCGCGCTCAGGAACACTTGCTTGAGGTGCGGATCGAAGCCGAGGAAATTGATGAACGTCTCGGGGAACACGTCGTTGTCCGCGACGTAGTACCAGGTCTCGGCGAGCATCTCGTCTTCTTCGTAACGCGATTCCGGGATCTCCCGGAACCGGCAGTCGGTCACCAGGCAGAGCTCGTCGTAGTCGTAGAAGATCACGCGACCATGGCGGGTCACGCCGAAATTCTTCAGCAGCAGGTCGCCCGGGAAGATGTTGGTCACCGCCAGGTCGCGGATCGCCTGGCCGTAGTCGAGCACCGCCTTTTCGGCCTGCTCGCGCGTCGCCGTGCGCACGAAGAGGTTGAGCGGCGTCATTCGCCGCTCGATGTACATGTGATCGATGACGAGCTCGTCGCCCTCGTCACGCACCGTCTGGGACGTCTCGGTGAGCAGTTCCTCGAGCAGGTCCGGCGCGAAGCGCGCCTTCGGGAACTTGACGAGCTTGAATTCCTGAGCGTCGACGAGCCGCCCGGCCCGGTCGTGCTTGAAGACCAGGTCGTACTTCTGCAGCACGTCTTCGCGCAGGATGTTCTTCTGGGCGGGGAACTTGTCCCGGATCAGCTTGAAGACCACGTCGAACGACGGCAGCGTGAAGCACACCATCACCAAGCCCTTCTCGCCGGGGGCCAGCATGAACTGGTCGTCCGAATGCTGCAGGTGGCGGAAAAGCTCGCGGTAGCGCTCGGTCTTTCCTTGTTTGGCTCGCCCGAGCACCGTGAACAGCTCGCTCACCGGCTTGCGGGGCAGGATCGCCTTCAGGAACTTGACAACCTCGCCCACGTGCGCGAGGTCGACGTGGAAGTACGAGCGCGTGAAGCTGAACAGCACGCTCACCGTGCTCTCGTCGAGCATGATCGCGTCGACGACCACGCCGCTGTCGTGGTTGCGCAGCGCTACGACGAAGGGCAGCGTCCAGCCGCGACCGACCAGGCGCCCGACGAGATAGGCGCGCGTCATCTGGTAGAAGACTTCCTTGATGACCTCGAGTTTCTCGACGCTGCGCCGTTCGACGCCACCTTCGAGCGACGCCTTCAGCTCGTCGGAGACCCGCTTCACGCTGAGCTCGAAGTCCCGGTACGGCGCGCGGAAGCGAAAGTCCGCCAGCAGTTCCTCGACGAGCAACTCCAGCGACCCGCGATTGACGTAGTCCTTGGTCTCTACGTGCGTGGTGACGCTGCCGAGGGGGTCGAGGTCGAGCGCGAAGAATTCGACGGCCGGGTCGACGCCGACCGTGCCGAACGTCTTGCGCGTGATCGAGCAGAAGTACGTCTTCTTGAATTCAGCGTCGGGCAGCGGGTCGATGATCTCGGCGTAGCGGCGCTTGATGCTCGACCAGATCGACCGCTCGTGGACCTCGTCGCCGAGCCGGCGCCGCATCAGCTCGACGCCGCTGTCGACGTATCGCGAGTAAAGCCCGATGCGCTCGACCGCATCGCGCTGGCTGCCGCGCCAGTCGCGCTCCTCGAAGCGCTGGCGCGCGCGCTGCGTGACCTCGCGGAACTCGGCGTTGTAGTCCGCGAACAGGTCGACCAGGATCTGCGCGCAGTCCCGGACGAGCTCGTCCCGCGAGCCGGCCTTGGCGACGGACAGGTTCAAGGCCTCGCCCGGCCTAGAGGTTCCGGATCAGCGCGTCGCCGAACTCGCTGCACTTGACCTCGGTGGCGCCCTCCATCAGGCGCGCGAAGTCGTAGGTTACCGTCTTCTGCGCGATGGTGCGATCCATGGCGGTGATGATCGCGTCGGCGGCCTCGAGCCAGCCCATGTAACGCAGCATCATCTCGCCCGAGAGGATCACCGAGCCCGGGTTGACCTTGTCGAGGTTCGCGTACTTCGGCGCGGTACCGTGCGTGGCCTCGAACACCGCGTGGCCCGTCACGTAGTTGATGTTGCCGCCCGGCGCAATGCCGATGCCGCCCACTTGTGCCGCGAGCGCGTCCGACAGGTAGTCGCCGTTCAGGTTCATCGTGGCGATCACGTCGAACTCGTCCGGGCGCGTCAGCACCTGCTGCAGCGTGATGTCGGCGATCGCGTCCTTGATGACGACCTTGCCGGCCGCCTTCGCAGCGTCCTGCTCGGCGTTCGCGGCCTTCTCACCCTTGTCCGCCCGCGTGCGCTCCCACTGGTCCCACGTGTAGGTCTGCGCGGCGAACTCGCGCTCGGCCAGCCCGTAGCTCCAGTTGCGGAAGGCGCCCTCCGTGAACTTCATGATGTTGCCCTTGTGCACGATCGTCACGCTCTTGCGCTTGTTGTCGATCGCGTACTGGACGGCCGCCCGCATCAGCCGCTCGGTGCCTTCCTGCGAAACGGCCTTGATGCCGATGCCAGACGTGTCGGGGAAGCGGATCTTGCCGTAGAGCTTCGGGAACGCTTCCTTGAACAGGTCCTTGAACTTCTGGTTGTCGGCGCTGCCCGCCTCGAACTCGATGCCGGCGTAGATGTCTTCGGTGTTCTCGCGAAAGATCACCATGTCCACCTTCCCGGGCGCCTTGACCGGGGAGGGCACGCCCTTGAACCAGCGCACCGGCCGCAGGCAGACGTAAAGATCGAGCATCTGTCGCAGCGCGACGTTCAGCGAGCGGATGCCGCCGCCGATCGGTGTCGTGAGCGGACCCTTGATCGAGACGAGGTACTCCCGGCAGGCCGCGACCGTCTCGTCGGGCAGCCAGGTGTTGAACAGGTCGTTCGACTTCTGCCCCGCGTAGACCTCCATCCAGTGGATCTTGCGCTTGCCGCCGTAAGCCTTCGCGACCGCCGCATCGAGCACGCGCACCGAGGCGCGCCAGATGTCGGCGCCGGTGCCGTCGCCTTCGATGAATGGCACGATGGGCTGGTCGGGCACCTGCAGGCGACCGTTGCTGATCGTGATCTTCTGGCCCTGGGCGGGCACCTCGAGCTTTACCGCATTGGGCATCGGTCGGCTCCGGAAATCGCAGGGAGGAGGGGCCGGAATCCTAGCACAAAGGACGCCTGCACCCGCGGGCGAGGGGTGTCAGCGCAGGCGGGCGACGGCGGTCCGCAACAACGGCGGCTCGCCAGCCTGCGTCCAGGCGAAAATCAGCCGGTCTCCCGACCGGACCATCTGTGGGAAGCCCGATGCGCGCTCGATGCTGGAGCGCGCGATGAGGACCGGTGACCCGGCAACGGTTCCGTCGCGCGCAAACGGCTGTGCGACGAACTCTGCACCGCCGGGTGTGTCCGCCAGCCAGCTGACCACGGCCCGACCCTCGTCCAGCAGCGCGACGTCCACCCGTCCGGCGACGGCACCTGCGGCGACCTCGACGGGAGCGGAGAACGTGCGGCCGCTGTCGGACGAGAACGCCAGCCGCACGCGCGGCTGGTCTGGCGCCGTGAACCAGGCGACCGCGACCTCGTGGCCGCGCGCGTCGATCGCGGGGCCATTCACCGGGCAGCCGGTCATGTGCCACCCGTCGGCGTGCACGAGTTGCGGTGCGGTCCAGCCCGCGGCCGTCAGTCGCACCACGCCGATGTCGCGGATCTCCGCCGCACTGCGATCCCGGTACACCACGATCGGACCCTCGTCCGTCAGCGCGGCGTCCGTCTGGCAACAGTCGCAGACGCGCGCATCGATCTCGGCGCCCGCGTCGGATCCCAGGCCTGCGCGGTCGATCGTCAGCGATCGCAGCGTCATCGCACCAGCCGCGTGGTGATCATGTCCTTCGCCGCCCTGGGTGCGGCGTCCATCGAGCCAGAGCGCCAGAACCGCATTACCGACGGGCAGCAGCGTCGCGAAGCCGTGCTCGGTCGGCGTGCCGTCGTCATGCGGCGACATCGGCTCGGACCAGCTGTGCCCGGCGTCTGAGGAGACCGCGAGGCGGACGTCGTAGGAGTAGGCGTGGCCAGGCCTCTGCTGCAGCCAGTGCGCGGCCAGCAGCCCGTCCGGCCCGGGCACGACCGAAGGGAAATCCGCCCAGTTGACGAACCAGTCGTCGCCTGCCGCGACGCTGCGCGCGCCGCTCCACGCCGACTCCTCCAGGTCGGCGTAGCGCAACTCGTGCCGGCTTCCGTCCATGGACTGCAGCCAGCTCATGATGACCGTGCCGTCCGCGGCGACCGCGAGATGCGGATAGCGGCTGCCGGGCTCGCCCGGGCTCGCGACTTCGACGACGTCGCCGAGCCATGGCCTGTGGCCGTCGCTCGCGGAGCAGCCCGCGACGAGCGCCAGCCCGGCCGCTGATAAGATGCGGCGGGTCGCGGATCCCTTCCGCCGACGAGTCGCAGAATGATCAAGTACCGGACCCCAATCCTGCGTGGCCTGTCGGTGGCGAGCCTTGCCGCGGCGTTCCTCATCCCCGGCATGCCGCAGCCGCTCGAGTACCACGACTTCGCGGACCGGCGCGCGATGTTCGGCGTCGCCAACTTCGTCGACGTGGCGTCGAACGCGGCGTTCCTGCTGGCGGGACTCGCCGGCCTGCTCGTGGTGCTGCGCCGGTCCGCGGCATTCCAGCGGCCCGCAGAGCGTTGGCCATACGTGATCTTCTTCGTCGGCATGCTGCTGACGGCGGCGGGATCGGCCTACTACCACCTCGCTCCTGACAACGAGCGCCTGTTCTGGGACCGGCTGCCCATGACCGTCGCATTCATGTCGCTGATCGCCGCACAGGTCGTCGATCGCATCCACGTCCGCACCGGGCTCCTGTGGCTCGTGCCGATGCTGCTGGTCGGGGCGGCGTCGGTCCTCTACTGGCGCGCGACGGAGCTTGCCGGCGCCGGAAACGTGATTCCGTACGGTGTACTGCAGGCGTATGCGGTGCTCATGCTGCTGCTCATCACCGTGCTCCATCCGTCCCGCTATTCCCGCGGCGTCGACATCTATTGGGTGTTCGCGGCGTACCTCGGCGCAAAGCTGTTCGAGACGCTCGATCGCCAGTTGTTCCTGGCGGGCGGCCTGGTGAGCGGACACTCCCTCAAGCATGTCGCAGCCGCCGTCGCGGGAATCATCGTCGCCCGGATGCTCTGGCGGCGAGGCCTGGTGTCGCCCATCCCGGCGCACTGAACCGCGCGCCCCCGCCCACAGTGGCGCGCCAGGGACTCGCGCACGGCGAATCATTGCGGTGGCTCGGGTTCGGTGGCCTCGCGGACCGTCCAGTCGGCGTCGCGCAACTCGCGCCTCGACGCCTGGATGACCGTGTGGTCGATCGGACGGATCGTCTCGATCCGGCACCGCGAGCTGCTGATGCCGCCCGTGATGCGCCGCACCGTGACGGTGTCGGTGCCGGCCACGACGCGCCCCGAGCGGTTCGAGATCGTGATCGACGAGGCGAATGCCGCGTTCTGGCAACGATCGAAGAACTCGATGAGGTAGCCCTCGTCGCGGCGCGTCCAGACCGCGAGCGCCTGGTCACCGAGCGACCGCCAGCCCCAGAGCTGGCCGGTGTGGGTGAAGCTGCGCACCGGTTCCCCGGAGTTCGCACGGTAACGTTCGAGTTCTTCCGGCGGCGCCATCGGCGGCGGGCTTGCGCAGGCCGAGGCGAGCAGCAGGACGAGCAGCGCGATCGAGAGCCTGGGCACGAGTCCTCTCCTTTGCGGCGACGGCCGCGGAATGCTGCAACCGCTGCTGTAGTATATGGGCGCCCGCGGTGGCAACTGACGCGAGACACTTTCCTGATGCGATCCAAGGCGAAGTCCCTGCTCAAGGGCACGGTGCTGGTGCTGGGCGCGAGCCTGTTCACGCTGCTCGGTGTGCGAGCCTGGAACGCGCATCGCGCCCCCGACCTCGATCTCTGGCACACGTTCGTTCCGGACGAGCTGACCGGCGACGAGATCGCGTCGACGGACTGGAATGGCTACCTGGCGGCCGAGGAACGGATCTTCGAGGAGGTCCGCAACGAAGTGACCGACCAGTTGCCGGAAGAGGCGCGCACGCAGTCCAACCGATACTTTGCCGGCAGCCCGATCTATCCCGGCCGCTTCGCCACCGACTGGAACCGCTCTTATGTTCTCGAGCCCACGGGCCCGCCGGTGGGCGCCGTCGTGTTCCTGCACGGGCTCACCGACTCGCCTTATAGCCTGCGGCACATCGCGCGCCGCTACCGCGACCTCGGCTTCGTCGCGGTGGCGCCGCGGCTGCCGGCGCACGGCACCGTGCCGGCCGCGCTGGCCGCGGTCGAGTGGGAGGACTGGTCCGAAGCGACGCGCCTCGCCGTGCGCGAGGCCCGCCGGCGCGTCGGGCCCGGCAAGCCACTGCACCTGGTGGGTTTTTCGAACGGCGGCGCGCTCGCGATGAAGTACGCGCTCGATGCGATCGGCGACGAGCGACTCGAGCAGGTCGATCGCGTCGTGCTGATTGCACCGATGATCGGCATCACGAGCTTCGCACGCTTCGCCGGCGTGTTCGGCTGGCCTGCGGTGCTGCCCGCCTTCGCCAAGGCCGCGTGGCTCGGTGTCGTGCCGGAGTTCAACCCGTTCAAGTACAACTCGTTCCCGATCAACGGCGCGCGTCAGTCGTCGCTGCTGACCCGCGCCTTGCAGCAGCGGCTCGATCAGTACGCGCGCGCGGGGCGGCTCGACGACCTGCCGCCGGTGCTGACGTTCCAGTCTGTCGTCGATTTCACCGTGAGCACGCGCGCGATCATCACTGCGCTGTACGCGAACCTGCCGGCGAACGGCAGCGAGCTGGTGCTTTTCGACTTCAACCGCAGCGCGAAGCTCGGGTTGCTGATCCGGCCGGGCACCAACGCGTTGCTGGCGCGCATCCTGCCCGCGCCTCCGCGCAACTACCGCACAACGTTGATCACGAACGCGTCACCCGCCAGTGAAGAGGTCGTCGAGCGCGTCACGGAGGCGGGCGAGGTGACCGTGCGGGTTCGGGAGTTGGGTCTGCGCTACCCCCTCGGCGTCTACTCGCTGTCGCACCTTGCACTGACGTTCCCGGTCAGCGACCCGCTTTACGGGATGCAGCCGGACGACAGCGAGGATTTCGGCGTCAACCTCGGCACGCTGGCAATGCGCGGCGAGCGGGGCATGCTGATCGTGAGCCAGGATTCGCTGACGCGGATTGCGTCGAACCCGTTTTTCCCGTACCTGCTGCAGCGCATCGAGCAGGGTACGGGTGTCGCGCAGCAGCACGACGCTGCTGCGCCGGTGACGCCGGTCAGCGCCGCGGCGAACCCGTAGGCGTCACCGAGATCGGCTCTACCAGGTAGGCGTTGATCGAGGCCAGGTCGCTCGGCAGCAGCACGCCGACGGCGGAGCGCAGTCGGACGAGATTGATCAGGTAGTCGTAACGGGCGCGCGCGTAGTCGCGCTGTGCGTCGAACAGCTGGCGGCGCGCGCTCAACACGTCGACGTTGGTGCGCTCGCCGACCTCGACGCCGCGGATCGTCGCGCGCACGGCCGTTTCGCTCGACTTGACGGCCTGTGCGAGCGCCTCGACACGCGCCTTGTCCGACAGCACCGTCAGATAGGCGTCGCGCGTCGAGCGCTCCGCTGCGCGCAAGCTGCCCTGCAGCCGCTGACGCGATGCCCGGTGCAGGTAGACCTGCTCCCGCACGCGCGAGCTGGTCACGCCACCCGTGAAGAGCGGCACCGCGAGCTGCAGGCCGACGACGTCCTCGGTGCCGTCGCTGTCTGCCGGGCCCCGAGTGCGCGTATCGAAGGTGCGGTTGGTGACGGTCTCGGTCGCGCTCTCGTCGAATTCGCCGGTGGTCGCGAACAAGTCCAGCGTCGGCAGGTGGCCGGACTGCGCGATCTTGACGTCGCGCTTGGCGATCTCGACGCCGAGCCGCGACGCGATCACGGTGAGGTTCTGCTCGAGCGCCTCATCGACCCAGGCCTGTTCGCCGCGCTGCTCCGGATCCGAAACCGGCAGGTCTTCCTTGGGCCGCGAGAGTTCCGGATACAGCTCGCCGGTGACTTCAGCCAGCAGTTCGCCGGTGACCGCGAGGGCGCGCTTGGCGGCGATCACGTTGGCCGAGCCGATGTCCCGCGCGGAGCGGGCTTCCTCGACGTCGATGACCGTGACGACGCCGACTTCGAAGCGTCGCTCCGCCTCGCGCAGTTGCTTCTCGAACGCGTCCAGCGTTGCTTCGGCCGAGCGCAGCGTCTCGGCGGCGGCCAGCACGTCGAAATAGCGCTGCGACACGCGGACCATGAGGTCCTGCTGCGCGGCGCGATACTCGGCCTCGGCCTGCGCGACGCGCGCGTCGGCGCGGCCCAGGCGCTGCCATTGGTCCCAACGGAATACGGTCTGGCGCAGACCCGCTTGCCATTGCCAGGTGTCGGCGCTGACGCGCTGGTCGACGTTGAGGATTGCGATCTCCGGGGGCGTGCCCGGCTGGTTGTCGTCGTCGACCGCCTGCAGGAACGTGCCGCTGCCATCGCGCTCGCTGGTTTCGATCGAGCCGCCGATGCCGATTTGCGGGAACAGCGCGCCGCGCGCCTGCGGCTTCGCCTCGAGTGCGGCGAGGCGGCGCTGGTCGGCTTCCTGGATCGACGGATCGTTGCGACTCGCCTGCTCGAAGACTTCGAGCAGGTTGGCCGACTGTGCGGCCGATCCCCAGAGGGCGACGGATACGGCACAGGCGATCAGCAGGGCATTGGTTCGCATCGGCACACTCGATGGCGGCGCCCTTGCGCCGCGCAGGTTGTAAAGAAAACGTAATCTTTAACCGACGACGGCGAGGCAGAAGATCGGCGGGAGAGCTTAGCAGCAACGTATCGCATTTCGAATCGCGGAACCCCTGAATTTTCGACCTGCGCGCACCAACCTGCAGCGTTCGGTCACGACAGGCGCCTTGTACAGGGTAATTGCGCCAAACCAGCGACTTTCCGCTGGCGCAAACAGATTCTGGGCTGCAGAATGCCGGCAGCCTGAAGCCGTCGGGGTGACGGTTCAAGAACCTCTAATGTAATCAGTTCAGTGCAGGTCAAAATGCTTCGTCCGCAGTACAGACCCGTGGCTGTGCTCGCTGCGGCCCTCGCCGTATGCGTGACACTACCTGCTTGCCAACGCGCGACAGAGGAAACCACCGAGCCGGACGCGAGGCCGGTCCACTCGCTCACGATCGTGAAGCAGGAATCGGGCGATGTCGTCGTGCTCTCGGGACGCATTGCCGCCGAGGATGAAACTGCGGTCGCGTTCCGCATTCCGGGCCGCATGATCGATCGCCCGGTCAACGTCGGCGACCCGGTGCGCAAGGGCCAGGTACTGGCGCGGCTCGAGCAGATGAACGAGCGCAACCAGTTGCTGGCCGCGCAGGCGGCGCTCAATGCGGCGCGAGCGGAGCTTGTCCGGTCGCGTGATGCGTTGCAGCGGCAGCAGTCGTTGATCGACGAGGGCTTCACGACGCGGGCCAATCTCGATACGGCCATGGCTGCGTTCCGGTCCGGGGAAGCCCAGGTCAAGAGTGCCCAGGCGCAGGTGCAGATGGCCGAAGACCTGGTCGGCTTCACGGTGCTCGTCGCGGAATACGACGGCTCCGTGACGGCCCGCGGTGCCGAGCCGGGCGAGGTGGTGCAGGGCGGGCAGATGGTGTTGCGCATTGCCCGCTCGGGCGGCACGGACGCGGTCTTCGAGGTGCCGCCGCAGGTGCTTCGCGCGGCCTCGCGCGACCTCCCGGTCGAGGTTGCCTTGACCGAGGATCCCGCTGTCCGGGCCACCGGCCGCGTTCGCGAAGTGTCGCCGCAAGCCAATCCGATCACCGGTACGTTCACGGTCCGCGTCGGCCTCGACGACCCGCCCAACGGGATGCTGCTTGGTTCCGTGGTCTCCGGGCGCATCAAGCTTGCGAGCGACCGACTGGTCGTGATCCCGTCCTCGGCGCTGATGACTTCCGGTGGCAGCCCGGCCATCTGGGTCGTGGACCGGGCGACCTCGACGGTTGCGCTGCGGAACATCACGATCCTGCGGCACGAACCCGATTCAGTCGTAGTCGGCGACGGCCTGACACCGGGTGACACGGTCGTGACGGCGGGCGTGCAGGCATTGCGCCCCGGCCAGAAGGTCCGGCTGCTGAACGAAGCATCCTGAATGGGCGTTAATCTTTCCTCCTGGGCACTCAGCCATAGGTCGTTCATCATTTTCGTGATGATCGCGTCGTTGGTGGCGGGCGCGATCTCGTACTCGACCCTCGGCCGCAACGAGGATCCGCCGTTCACCTTCCGCGCGATGGTGGTCCAGGCGAACTGGCCGGGCGCCACGCTCGAGGAGACGGTCGAGCAGGTCACCGAGCGACTCGAGCGCAAGCTGCAGGAGGTCGAGAACGTCGACTTCCTTCGCAGCTTCACCAGGGCGGGTGTCACACGCATCTTCGTCAACCTCAAGGGCTCCACGCCGCCGGAGCGGGTGCCGGACATCTGGTATGACGTTCGCAAGAAGATCGGCGACATCCGCCACACGCTGCCGCAGGGCGTGGTGGGCCCGTTTTTCAACGATGAGTTCGGCGACACCTTCGGCATCATCTACGGCTTTACGGCCGACGGGTTCACGCAGCGCCAGCTGCGCGACTACGTCGAGGACGCGCGGTCGCGGCTGCTGCTGGTGCCGGACGTCACCAAGATCGACCTGCTCGGTGCCCAGGACGAGCAGATCTTCATCGAGTTCTCAGTCGAGCGGCTGGCCGGCCTCGGACTCAACCAGGCGGCCATCCTCGCCGGCCTGCAGGCCCAGAACGTGGTGCGCCCGGCGGGCGTGGTGCGCACCGGCGACGAGGAATTCGCGCTGCGGGTGACCGGCGCCTTCGAGTCCGAGGAGGACATCCTCGAGAAGAACTTCGTCGCCGACGGCCGGCTGCTGCGGCTACGTGACATTGCCACCGTGCGCCGCGGCTACGCCGACCCGCCGCAGTCGATGTTCCGCGTCAACGGCGAGCCCGCGATCGGCCTCGCGATCGCCATGCGCGACGGCGGCGACGTCCTCGGGCTCGGCGTCAACATCGAAGCAGCCATCAAGGAGATCACGACCGACCTGCCGGTCGGCATCACGCCGGTGCTGGTCGCGAACCAGCCCGAGGTCGTGGACGAGGCGATCAACGAGTTCATGGTCTCGCTATGGCAGGCGATCGCGATCATCCTCGTGATCAGCTTCGTGGCGCTCGGCGGCCGCGCGGGGCTGGTCGTTGCGCTGTCCTTCCCGCTCACGCTAGCGATCGTGTTCCCGGTGATGCAGATCGCGGACATCGACCTGCAGCGCATCTCGCTCGGCGCACTGATCATCGCGCTGGGGCTGCTGGTGGACAACGCGATGACCACCATCGACGTCGTCACCGTGCGCCTCGCAGCCGGCGACGACAAGGTGCGCGCGGCGAGCTACGCGTACGAATCGGTCGCCATGCCGATGCTGACCGGCACGTTCATCACCGCGGCCGGATTCGTGCCGATCGGCTTTGCCGCAAGCTCGGCCGGCGAGTATACGTTCTCGATCTTCGCGGTGGTCTCGATCGCGCTGCTGGTGTCCTGGGTGGTGGCCGTGCTGATCATGCCGCTGCTCGCCGTGTGGCTGATGAAGGCGCCGGACAAGCCGACGAGCGGACCCGGGAAGGGCATGTCGCTGTTCCGCGGCCTGCTGGTCGGCGCGATGCGGGCGCGCTGGCTCACCATCGGGGTCACGATCGGGGCGTTCGTGCTGGCGATGCTCAGCCTGTCGGCTGTGCCGCGGCAGTTCTTCCCCTCGTCGGACCGCCCCGAGCTGCTCGTCGACCTGACGCTGCCGCACAACTCCTCGATCTACGCCAGCGAGAGTGCCGTGGACGAGCTCGAGGCGATACTGGCGGAGGACGAGGACATCGCGAGCTGGAGCACCTACATCGGCCAGGGCGCGATCCGGTTCTATCTGCCGCTCGACGTGCAGCTGCCGAATCCGTTCTTCAGCCAGTTCGTCGTCATCGCCAATGACGTTGAGGCACGTGAGCGCCTGCAGTCGCGGCTGACGGGCTTGCTGGCGGAAAAGTTCCCGCAGGCCATCGGCCGCGTGTCACCGCTCGAGCTCGGGCCGCCGGTCGGCTGGCCCGTGCAGTACCGGGTGAGCGGACCGTCGCTGGACAAGGTGCGCGAGGTCGCGCTCGATGTCGCGCAGCTCATGGCGACCGACTCGAACCTGCGCCGCATCAACTACGACTGGATGGAGCCCTCGCGTGTGGTGCGGATCGTGATCGACCAGGACCAGGCGCGGCTGCTGGGCCTGAGTTCCGATTCGGTCGGCGCGGTGATCAATTCGGCCATCAGCGGCACGACCGTCACGCAGGTTCGCGACGACATCTACCTGGTCAACGTCGTCGTTCGCGCCACCGGCGAGGAGCGCGTGTCGCTCACCACGCTGCGCAGCCTGCAGATTCCGCTGGCTTCGGGCCGGACGGTGCCCTTGAGCCAGCTCGCGACGCTGTCTTTCGATCAGGAGACGCCGCTCATCTGGCGACGCGACCGCGTGCCTACGCTCACGGTTCGGGCCGATGTGGTGCCGGGCGTGCTCCCGGAGAGCGTGGCCGCCAAGCTCGCGCCCGGGATCGATGAGCTCAACTCGAGGATGCCGCCGGGCTACCAGGTCGTCGCGGGCGGCACGGTGGAGGAGAGCGCCAAGTCGCAGGCTTCGGTGTTCGCCGTGGTGCCGATCATGGTGCTGCTGATGCTTACGTTCCTGATGATCCAGCTTCACAGCTTCAGCCGCATGGGTCTCGTGCTGACGATGTTGCCGTTGTGCATGATCGGCGTCGTGGGCGGGTTGCTGCTCGCCGGCAAACCGCTCGGGTTCGTGGCGATCCTCGGGATCCTGGCGCTGCTCGGCATGATCGCGCGCAATGCGGTGCTGTTGATCGAGCAGATCGACATCGAGCGAAAAGCCGGTCTGAAGCCCTGGGACGCGGTCATCACCGCGACGATGTCGAGATTCCGTCCGATTTTCCTCACGGCTATCTCGACGGTGCTCGGCATGATCCCGATCGCCGGTACGGTGTTCTGGGGCCCCATGGCCGTGACCGTCATGGGCGGCCTGTTCGTCGCGACGCTGCTGACGCTGATCGTCCTGCCGGCGCTGTACGTGGCCGCGTTCCGTATCGGGCCGGACGATCCGCCGGATGCTGCTGCGACCGAGGCGCCCGTGGCGGTTCCGGCATGAAGCGAGCCGTGCATGGGAAGCCCGTGTGCACGGGGCGTGCGGTCACGCGTTGTACAGGTAATTTTCAGGTATTCCCTGATTTTTTATGTTACACGGGATTGGTATTGTTCGAACGAGTGATGAAGAGCCGATCCCAGGCGGCCGATTTCGGCCATCCGTAATACGTTTCGCGATTCCTAATCCAGAGGCACTGACCAATGTCGGCATCCACTGTCCAGAAACTCGCACTGCCAGCGCTGATCGCGATGGTGGTGGGTTCGATGATCGGGTCCGGCATCTTCACGCTGCCGTCCCGATTCGCCGGGGCTACCGGCGTCTACGGCGCGTTGATCGCGTGGGTGATCGCTGCCGGCGGCATGCTGATGCTGGCGTTCGTCTTCCAGACGCTGGCCGCGCGCAAGCCCGACATCGACTCGGGCATCTTCGCCTACGCCAAGTACGGCTTCGGCGAGTACTGGGGCTTCGCGGCCGCGGTCGGATTCTGGCTCGGCACCTGCGTCGGCAACGTCTCGTACTGGGTGCTGATCAAGTCGACGCTGGGCGCGTTCTTCCCGGTCTTTGGCGACGGCAATACGCTCGCCGCGGTTCTCGTCGCATCGGTGCTGGTGTGGGCCTTCCACTTCCTGATCCTGCGCGGCGTGCAGGGCGCAGCCGGCATCAACAAGATCGTGACGATCGCCAAGATCGTGCCGTTGCTGCTGTTCGTGGTGGTGCTGCTGTTCAACTTCGAAGGGCAGATCTTCTACGACAACCTCTGGGGCGGCCCGGAGACGGAGAAGACCTTCGGCTCGATCTGGACGCAGGTCCGCCAGACCATGCTGGTCACGGTGTTCGTGTTCATCGGCATCGAGGCCGCTAGCGTGTATTCGCGCTATGCCATGAAGCGCGAGGACGTCGGCCGCGCGACCGTGATCGGCTTCATGATCGTCACCTCGCTGCTGGTCGCCGTGACGGTGCTTTCGTTCGGCGTGCTGCCGCGGGAAGAGATCGCCGCGATGCGTGCGCCGTCGGTGGCGGGTGTGCTGGAGGCGATGGTGGGCCCGTGGGGTGCCGTGTTCATCAGCGTCGGCCTGATCGTCTCGGTGCTGGGCGCCTACCTCGCCTGGTCGCTGCTCGCGGCCGAGGTGCCCTACCTCGCGGCCAAGTACGGGTTGTTCCCCAAGTACTTCGAGAAGACCAACGATGCGAAGGTGCCGGTCAACGCGCTGTTGCTGACCAACATCATCGTGCAGGTTTTCCTGGTCGTCACGATGTTCACGACGTACGCGTTCCAGCTGGCGCTCGAGCTCACCAGCGCGCTGACGCTGATTCCCTACCTGCTGGTCGCGGCCTACGCGCTCAAGCTCGCCTACTCCGGCGAGACCTACGAGAAAGACGCGAGCGCGCGCAGCAAGGAGCTGATCATCGCCGGGATCGCGACGGTCTACGCGGCGCTGATGATCTATTCGGGTGGCCTCAAGTACATCCTGCTCTCGGCATTGATCTACCTGCCGGCGACGCTGCTGTTCTGGCGGGCCCGCAAGGATGCCGGTGCGCAGTTGTTTGTGAAGAGCGAGGCAGTGCTGTTTGCGCTGATCGCTTTCGGTGCCGTGATCGCTCTCTGGTCGCTCGCCACCGGACGGATCACCGTCTGACCGGTATCAACCTTGGACCGTCGTCGCGGTTGGCGCGACGACGGTCCGCCTCCAACCCCTGATATGGAGCAACGGAAATGACTGACAAGACTCCTGCCTTCGGCGTCCACTCGGAAGTCGGCCAGCTGCGCCTCGTCATGGTCTGCGCGCCGGGCCGCGCCCACCAGCGCCTGACGCCGTCGAACAACGACCGCCTGCTGTTCGATGACGTGATCTGGGTCGAGACCGCCAAGCGCGATCACTTCGACTTCATGCAGAAGATGCGCGATCGCGGCGTCGAAGTGCTCGAGATGCACAACATGCTCGCCGAGACCGTGGCGATCCCCGAGGCCAAGAAGTGGATCCTCGACAACCAGATCACCGCGAACGAGGTCGGCATCAGCCTGATGGCGGAGACGCGCGCCTACCTCGAGACGCTCGACAACCGCGCGCTCGCCGAGACGCTGATTGGCGGCCTCTCGACCTATGACGTGCCGGACGACTTCGGCGGCGAGCAGCTGAAGCTCGCGCGCGAGGCGAATTCTGGCGTGGCCGAGTACCTGTTGCCGCCGCTGCCGAACACGCTTTACACGCGCGACACCACCTGCTGGATCTACGGCGGCGTGACGCTGAACCCGCTCTACTGGCCGGCGCGCCACGAGGAGACCATCCTCACGACGTCGATCTACAAGTTCCACCCGCGCTTCGCCGGCAAGGTCAAGGTGTGGTGGGGCGATCCGACCAAGCACTGGGGCCTCTCGACCCTCGAGGGCGGCGACGTGATGCCGGTCGGCAAGGGCATCGTGCTGATCGGCATGAGCGAGCGCACCTCGCGCCAGGCGATCGAGCAGGCGGCGGCCGCGCTCTTCAAGCAGAAGGCGGCCGAGCGCGTGATGATCTGCGCGATGCCGAAGCTGCGCGCGGCAATGCACCTCGATACGGTGTTCACGTTCGCCGATCGCGACTGCGTGCTGCAGTACCCGGACATCATGGACCACGTCCAGACGTTCTCGTTGTATCCGTCGAACAAGCCGAGCGGCATCGAGATCCGCAAGGACGAGGGTCGGTTTGCGGATGTGGTCGGCAAGGCGCTCGGCGTCAAGAAGATGCGCATCATCGAGACGGGCGGCAACGCCTACATGCGCGAGCGCACCCAGTGGGACAGCGGTGCGAACCTCGTGTGCGCGTCGCCGGGCGTCGTATTCGCC
>Ga0209262_10000289_pt1 | contig 25564 bp, 18 predicted proteins | sample Lowcelwee11metaG_FD_187171 | JGI IMG/M metagenome (GOLD analysis project Ga0209262, IMG submission 187171) | Freshwater pond sediment microbial communities from the University of Edinburgh, under environmental carbon perturbations - Low... | ecosystem: Environmental > Aquatic > Freshwater >... | reverse complement strand
CTCCTGCTTACGTTCAGGCTTTAGCATCTCCATGTCATTGAATGTGATAGGATGTGACTTGTACTTATCTTTCTTTTCGAGCAGATACTCAAGGGTGAACGCAGAGGCAATGATTATGAGGTTGAATATCAGGATCCCGAGAAAGGGGAATTCCCCCTGAAAATCAAGAGAGTTTATTGCAGAGATGGCAATGACGGCAAAAAGATATGACATATTCTTTACATCGAAGCTTATTGTTCTGAGATTCAGGATGGTGAAGATCGCGAACAGGCCAATAGCCATCTGAAACTGCATGGAGACTATCCTCAGCATTGCACCGATGAAAAAAATTACAATTCCCATCAGGAAGTACCCGAACAGGTAATCGGTTTTTCTTGAATACCTGTAATAGACAACACGCAACAGCAGGAACAGAAAAAACAGGTTCATTCCAAACCGTTCAATTATTGCCCAGAATTCAGGGTTATTCAAACTAAAAGAATTGGCATTCATATCTTCGATGTTTTAGTTAAAAATCTTTACAGCTGTTTAAAAATACTTCAAGTATCCTTTGTCGTCCTGAGCATAGTTCGTAGAATTCGTCCAGGTAGTAAATCATGTCCCTTTTCTGTTTTTCATTCAAATATGGGAATTCGTTTATTAGCCTGTAAAATTCATCTTTTTTTTCGAGGAATTGTTCAAGGCCTTTCCTATAATCTTCCCTGCTCCGGCAAACTCCGAGAAATATACGCTCGCGGACCGTTGTGGTCCCTGTTATCTTATCATCCGGAATGGCATAGGATGCGTTGACAAGACCGGTCCAGTCAAAATCATAGGGGACCGCTACTGCGAGGTTGAGATTGTCAAAGGTCAATGGCCTTATTACTTTGATGTTATGTCTGTTCGGGACAGCCCAGTCATAGTTTCCGACCATGTAATTGAAGATGGCTACCCGATCCATGACCCCCGGATAAATACTTTTCTGGGTCACTCCGCGCGAAACGACCTCCACGGAATTTGTCCTGGCATTCAACATTTTCAGCGGTTCAATAAGAAACCCGTACTGGGTAAACGGTTTTCTCCTGTTCTCAGAATCAATATAATTGATGTTTAGCAGCCTGACCCTGAAGCTGGTGTCCGTCATAACACTGTACATCTTGTAGATCAGATACTCTATGAGAACATATTTTGCACTTTCGCTCGTTGAAGTGCATTGGGGCACCAGCTTAATCTTACCTATACTGTCCAGGTCTGAATATCCGAAATCCGCATTATTAAAGTTCAGTTCCAGCGGCGCGTAGAAGCACCACATGTTGCGGAACACACCCCGGGTTCTGATCCTGATGTCCCTGGTAATTGAGTCTGTCATTCCGGGATGAAAGGTTATCTTGCCTTTCAGGTACTCTTCCTTCGGCTTGGCCTTTAAATAGGTGTTAAGATCGAATTGCAGCGTAATACCAAGTATTGTATCATCTTCAAAGAGTCTGAAACTTTTAAGACTGGAATCGGGAGTTGCAGGTTGAACCGCAGCATCAATGTTCTGACAACAGACAGCCAGGGTCAGAAAAGCTGTTAAGTAAATCCGGACTGGAATCCTGTATTTCATGTGCGTTTATGACCAGAAATATGTCAGGCCTGGCTCCTGGCTCTTCTTTTTTCAGGAGTAAATATATAAAATGTTGTGATGACAATCAGTACCGGGAGACAGGCAGGATAATGATTTTCCGGATCGGTTGGCTGATTCGCCGCAAAAAAGAGACATAAACTTTTTAAGCAATGAACTGTTGTTATCTTTGCCGCAACAATATTAAATGTACATCTCATTAAAATAGTGAAACGGGCGGATGGATATCCGTCAAGAATTTATTAGAAACCACAAAAAGAACATTATGAAATTGAAAAGAACCACATTGCTTCTTGGTTTGGCGACCCTGATAATTGCAGGATTCCAGGCCTGTAACCAGACACCGGCGAAGAAAAGCACGGAACCCAGAGTTGCTTATTACCGAAACCTGCTCTTCAGCGAGACCCCCTGGGATCTTGAGAGGGGATCACGTGAGCTGACCCCTGCACAGGCTAAGCATGTCAACAGTTATAAGTTCAGCTATGACGATAACGGCCGGCTGGCTTCAGTTGAATTCGTCAGAGGTGATGAACTGCTCTCGTACGGCTCATTGTCGGGAGCAGCAAAAATAACCTATGAATATATTGATGCCAAACAGATCAAGCGGTTTTTTGATAAGAACAACCAGCAGATAGAATCAGGTGGGGTCTTTACACATGAGTATACACTTGATGAGAAAGGGGTCCGGACAGGTCTTAAATTCCTCGACAAAGACGGTAACCCTGTCGAGAACAGGAATAAGATCCATTCATGGGTATGGGCCATTCTCGAAGACGGTATGGTGCAGGAAAAAAGATACAATCTTGCAAACGAAGAGACTATTATGAATGAGAACTGCCCGTTCTACGAACTGCGGTTCACATATAATGACAAGGGCTATGTAACCAGGATGGCCAACTATATGGAAGATGTTCTGTATAACTGTACGGCTGAAAACTGCGGAGATATAGGTGTTTCCTATTTTCTGTTTGAACCGAACGAATCTGGCGATCTCCTGAGGTTTGAAGTCTTTAATGTCACCGGGCAGAGGTCAAACCTGTACTCCGGCTGGTCGAGGAGAGAGAGTAAATATGACGAGAACGGATATGTGCTGGAAACAGCAGTCTTTGACCAGGATAATGAGTATGTAGGAGGGAAGAGGGTGCCTGTGACACAGTATACGTATGACAAGCACGGAGCATTGGTTGAGGCAAGAAACATGGACAAGGACAGGAACATCATCAATCATCCTGAAAGCGGTGTGGCCATTACTGAACACAAATACGATGAGAAGGGCAATCGCACCGAAACGGTCAGATATGACAAGGACAGGGTTGCCGTTGTCCAATAACAGAAACTTCAGAAGAGACCATGCGCCACAAGTTAACTTTGTATGCCCTTCTCTTTTCTCTTCTTGCAGCTTTTACGGTGAGCTGCAAAGGGAAGAAAAGCGATAAGAAGACGGAAACCGTAAAGGAGGCAGCCTCAGCTCCTGTCATAGGGAATGAGACTATGCTCCTGCTTAAGGACCTTGAAGAGAACGGTGATTATGTAAACAGTCAGTATTTTCCAAGTCTTATAAAAGCCTCAGTGGTAAATGAGGAACTTGGAGGTAAGAATCTGGTACTGGATCTGCGATCACCGGAGCTGTTTGACCGTGGTCATATTAAAGGAGCAGTGAGTAAACAGTTCAGCGAGCTTCCGGAATATTTTCAATCAGGGATAAAGCCTTTTGAGTTTGACAAAATCATTCTTGTATGCGAAGACGGGCAGGTTTCAAGCTATACCACAGCCCTCCTCAGGATGATGGGATACGGCAATGTATTTGCAATGCGATGGGGTATGGGCGGCTGGAATAAAGCCTATGCAGAAGAGAGCTGGATGAAGGGTTTGTCAGGAAAGTACGAAGACCGTCTGGAAATTGTCACCAATGACATACCGGTGGCACAGGGAATGCCGGAGATAAGTACCGGCCTTGCAACAGGAAAGGAGATCGGAGACGAGCGATTCAGACAGCTCTTCGTGGAGGGGACGGCATCTGTCCTTATCTCGGCAGATGATGTATTCAGCGATCCCGCGAAGTATTTTGTGATAAACCTTGAGCGAAAAGACAAGTATGACGCCGGTCATATCCCCGGCGCTGTCAGATACAAACCTGAGGAGACACTGGGATTCGCTGACGTGATGGCTACCATCCCGTATGACAAAACTGTGGTGATCTATTGCGGCACCGGTCATAACTCGGCATTTGCTACCGCATTCCTGAGGCTGTTTGGCTATGACGCAAGAACACTGAAGTACGGAAACAACTGCTTCATGTATGATAAGATGGTGAAGGAAAAAAGTACGTTGTCGTGGCTGCCCTTCACACTTGAGGAATCAAACGATTTCCCGGTAATTAAATAATTTCGGGGTTTACCTGGTTTGAAATTCCGGTCTGACAACAGTTCAGGCCGGAATTTTATTTTTTGTACACCAGGTTCTCTTCGTCATGAAGGATATATATATTTTGCATTCCCATCTCACTCAGCACCATCCAGACCCTTGCAGATACCGAGCTGTCATCGGAAAACAGGATTACCGGACCCTTGTTCTTTCGGATAACAGAGAGGTTCCCTTTTTCAAGTATCGATTCAGGATTCACCGTCATTGTTTTGTCCTTAAGCTGGCCAGTTACTTCGGCCTGATTTCCAAGGCTGATCAGAAGTATTTCACCGAGCAGCGAAGATATCTGCTCTTCGGTAATGATGTTTGAACCGGTTACGGAGGGTCCGGCCCATCGGGCAGCGTCATATCTGAAATCATTCCGGCTGAAAGAACGGAACAGCACAAATAAAACCACTATAAGAAATATTGTCACGACAAGCCAGTACTGTTTCATGTATTTCATCGGTCTCAGTGTTGTTTTATTATCTCTATTCGCATCCGCCGTCAAGCTTTTTGGCAGAGAATTTTCTTGACTCCAGAAACTTCGATTTCAGGCTGTCGGGGAGGCTGTTCAGTTCGGTAAACATCTCTCCGGCACGTCTTCTCGTCTCGAACAGGGCGTTCTCCCGTGCCGTTATCCTGTCACCCGTGAACCTTGTCTGCATGATTGTCCTTTCCCATTCTGTGATACCGCCGTCCATGATAAAACTGTTATCATACCCCAATCCTCTTGCATAGACAAGAGCATAATCAGGTTCGAGATCACCGGTTGAATAAAAGATGTTCCTTATGTTCCTGTTACCGAGCCATATATCCGGATCTGAATTAATAAATTCAGGGTAGGGGATATTCACTGCACCGGGAACAGCCTGCTTCCTGAAATCTTCCGGCGACCTCAGGTCTATCAGCTGAACGGAAGGGTCTTCCCTCACAATAAACTCTGCGACCTGGTCAACCGTAAATGAGACACCTTCATTTATGACTTCTGAAAGTAGCCGGTCAGGTTTTGCCACAAAGGATCTGTTTGCTGACAGAGGCAGCAATGCCAGAATGAGGCTTAGCAGAAGCAGCAGTACTGAGATTTCTTTCCTGATATTCATGCTGTCTTATTATAATTCGTTTGTTATTTCAGGTCGTGCAAATTTCTTTTCAGCCAGTTCAGCAATCCAGAACAAGGCCACTGCAGCGGCAACCAGTATAAGGGTAAAGAGCCCCGGTGAGATGCCTAGGGCTTCATTGATCTTAACCGGTCCCCTGAAATTTGCATTTGCGAGCTCTTCAATCTTTGGATAAGATTCAGTAAAGAGAAACGCCCCTGCAAACCCTCCTGCAATGAAAACCATTGCATCAATCTTGCCGATTGAGAGTGCACACAGTCCTGTGCCGGGGCAGAATCCGCCCATGATAAAACCTGCACCCATAATTACTCCGCCGACAATTGAGGCAGTCACATAGAACTCATTCACATATACCTGGTTAAGGTTAAGCAAGCCGAAGAAACTCATGAACTGTGAACCTATCAGGGCGACTATTGCAGCAGTAAAGAATACTTTTAACACGGTGGTGTCATAGCCGTAAAACATTCCTGCCAGTTTCCTGCTTGAAGAGAATCCTGCCTGTTCAAGTGCAAAGCCAAAGCCCGTTCCGATAAGTAATGCGGTGAGCATATTGAGCCATTCAGGGAAAACATAATATGATGAAAGAGGTGCCATATCTTTGAGTGTAAATTCTGATTTATTGTTTTAATCTCTGACCTTCAATTTGCGATTTGCGATTTGCGATTTGCGATTTGCGATTTTTCAGACCCTCAGTCTTTCGACTTTACGGACTTTTGACTTTACGGACTTTCGACTTTACAGACTTTCGACTTTACAGACTTTCGACTTCTACACCCAATTTTTCCTGAAGAACCATGCAAACAGGTAAGCTGATCCGAAGATGGCTATCATTGTAACGAATCCTGCCAGTGAAAGAACAGCCATGCCTGACAGTGCTGCACCGCTGGTACATCCCCTCGCAAGCTGTCCTCCGTAGACAAAGAGCACTCCACCGAGGAATGCAAAGATCAGTCTCCGGGTGACAGATATCTTGGGTGATTTTTCAACCTTGAGTTTCAGTCTTCCTGAGACAGCTCCCGAAATAAGTCCTCCGGCAATCACACCGAATATCTCTATCGTCAGCCAGTTTGTCAGCGGTTTTTTGCCGTCTTCAAAATACTTTGAATAGTATTCTGATTTTTCAACATGAGGTGGATTTACAGCCCCGATTATTGAAACCACGCAATACTTGATGCCGCCGCTTGCCCCCAGTCCCCTGCCTGAAACATACATCGCCAGGAGCAGTACTATCCCTAGCAGTGTGCCTGCCAGGTAAGGATTCATGTAACTTCTTTTCATTTCCGGTAAATCAGTGATTAAGTCTTCCTATGAAAGCAAAAATAGAAACTATATTCAGTTTGTGCTTGAGATGGAATAATATCTTTATCCGAAGCATGCCGGTCACTTCCCTCCAAACCGGGGGTGTCTGTCAGCCGCCATCATTACAATCCGTTTAACCATCTGGCTGTATGAATAGCTGGTCAGTCCTGCCGCCAGGGCGAAGCTGGTGTCAAAGCTGATATCATTATTGGGATTGATGTCAAGGAGGTAGAATTTATCATCGCGAAGACGGAAATCGAACCTGGCATAATCCAGGCATCCGAATCCTTTCCATGCTGCAAGAACTTTCTTTTCCAGTCTGGCAAGAAGGGTTTCATTCAGGGGGGCAGGTATCAGCGTTTCGATTTTTTCATAATGGTCCGAGCCGGGAATGAACTTCGAACTGTATGTGCATAGTCTTTTACGGGTTTCGCAGAAAGCCGAAAAATCCATTTCTACCGGGGGCAGTATCTCGGGAGGGTCATTGTTCCATACTGACACATGGAACTCGCGGCCGTCAATAAAGTCCTCGACCAAAGCCGGCTGTTTCAATTCGTCGTTCACCAGCCGGATCTGTTCCTGAAGGGAATGGGTATCGAAAACCACCGAGTTTTCTGAGATGGTAAGACTGCAGTGTTCAAGGGCAGGTTTGACAATGGCAGGAAATAGAGTCCAACCGGCAGCCTCCTCGGGGGTCAGCACCTCTCCATAAGGCACCCTGATGCCAAGTGACCGGAGAACCTCTTTTACCTTCTGTTTATCAGAACTCAGTTCTATCACCTCCGGCACATTCCCCGTGTAGGGAAATCCTCTGCTTTCAATAATCTCAAGAACTCTCCTTTCGCTGTTCGGAATAGTTGGTATTGCTTCGCAGAGGTTAAAAACAATAGTTTCGGAAGGGTTGTATTTGTCCAGTATATTTTCGAGGTCAGGACCAGTCAGTTCTTCAATGTATGTCTCAATCCCCTCATCCTGAAGCGATTCCGACAGCACCTTGTTGGAGTGCCGGATATCACTGATCTCATTCATATCCCAGTCGGGATCAAGATCGTAAAGTACGATGACCTTCATTGAAGAATTGTTTCACCGCTAAACTTAAGTAAATGTTTTTAAAAAATATGATATGAGACAAAAAACAACCTCCTTTCTTCACAGTGGGGAATGAGGTTTTATTTGACTTGCATCTTTGCCTTTCGTAACTTTATCACAATGAACGATTAATATGGCCAGCATCATTGAAGGATATAACTACGACATCTTCATCAGCTACCGCCAGAAAGACAATAAACACGACGGATGGGTGACGAAGTTTGTTGATAACCTGAAGGGAGAGCTTGAGTCTGCCTTTAAGGAGGATGTATCGGTGTATTTTGATGAAAATCCCAGCGACCGCCTTCAGGAAACTTATAATGTAGACAGGAGCCTTGAAGGAAAACTCAAATGTCTCATTTTTATACCAATCCTGTCTCACACCTATTGCGATACCGGCAGTTATGCCTGGCAAAAGGAGTTTGTGGCATTCATTGAAATGGCAGGACATGATCGTTTTGGGAAAGAGATCAGACTGAAAAGCGGTAATGTCGCAAGCAGAATCCTTCCTGTACGAATTCACGACCTTGAACCGGAGGATATCAGACTCTTTGAAAAGCAGACAGGAAGCACCCTCCGTTCGATGGATTTCATTTTTAAGACAGTATCGGGAGTAAGCAGGCCCTTGCTTCCTGATGAAGATCATCCCACAGATAACCTTGATAAGACTTTTTATCGTGACCAGATAAACAGGACAGCTAATGCCATAAAGGAGATCATCTCGGCGATGACAACAGAGGCGGGCCGGGCGATTAAAGAAGAAAAACTGCCTGAAGAACCTGCTAAAAAAATCGGATTCAACGAAAAGAGGGTTGAAAATGACAATCCTGTTAGGCCGCACAGACCCAATTGGATCATCATTACAGCTGTTACGGCAATTTTGATATTAGCTGCATTACTGGTTTATCAAACAACAATTAAGGACACTGATTCCGGTAAGCCACATAAGGCCCTTAAGAAGTCGATTGCGGTATTGCCGTTCAGAAATGACAGCCCCGATTCTGAAAACAAACATTTTATTGACGGAACCATGGAGGCTATCCTCGACAATCTATGTAAGGTAGCTGATCTGAATGTGACATCCCGGACATCGGTTGAGCAATACAGAAATACAACAAAAACTATACGCGAAATAGCAAGAGAGCTGAAGGTGGATTATATTCTTGAAGGCAGCGGACAAAAGTACGGACCTGACATCAGGCTGACGGTCCAGTTAATTGATGCCGGGAATGATAAACATATCTGGTCATCTTTCTACGACAGAAATATCATGGATATATTCAAAATCCAAAGTGAAATTGCACAGTCAATTGTATCTGAAATAAAGGTATTTATAGCAGCTGAGGAAAAGAGACTGATGGAAAAGATCCCGACGTCGAGTCTTGCTGCATACGATCTTTATCTCAAAGCGAACAATTTTAGAGAAGAGTATGCCATAGTCCGCGACCCGGTTAGTTACAAGACAGCAGTAAATCTGTATAGAGCTGCCCTTGAAATTGATACAGCTTTTGCCAGATCTTACTCGGGATTGGCAGGTATTTATTATAGCAGGTATTTCTTTGAAAATTATTTCGATGAGCGGTTTCTGGATTCATGTCTTATCCTGGCCAACATTGCCCTTTCATTTGATGGGCAGCTGGATGAAGCATATTTTCTGAAAGGGAGATATAATTATGCAAACGGGGATCTGGAGGAGGCATTAAGAAATTATGATATTGCGTTAAAAATCAATCCAAATTATTCACAGGCATATTACCAAAAGGGATACATACTTACCTGGCACAAAGCTGATTTTGTCAGGGGAATTGACAACTATCAAAATGCATTAAACCTGATTCACGGGGATGATCGACCATCTCTCCTGAGGTCACTTGGACGGGCATATCTTGATGCAGGGTTTGTTGATATGGCCAGGGGATTCTACAACGAAGCATATTCGCTTGACGGAGATAAGTTATACTTATACAGTAGTCTTTCATGGCTTGAATTCAGCGATGGGAATATTGAAGAGGCTTTGAGACTAATGAGGATATGTACCGAAATTGATTCAACATCTATATTCGACCTGTTCATATACAGCATCATTCCTGGGAATGAGGATGAAGCCTATCTACATGCACAACAATTAATTGACAACTTCAATAAAACAGGGGAATTAAACCTAATTGAATCTCACCGTATCGGGTATGCTTTATGGAAGGTGGGGAAAAAAATCGAAGCGGATCAGTACTTTGAGCAGCAAATCAGGTATTGCGAAGAGAGCATAAAACTTGGCAGACCTATCGCACAAAGAAAGGCAGCTCATTATGATCTCGCAGCTACATACGCTTTTTTGGGTGATAAGGAGGCAGCCTACCGATATCTCAACGACTTGAATTCTTTGAGTTTTTACCCGCTTTGGTGGGTCAGCCTTGCAAAACATGATCCTCTGTTTGACAGCCTCCGGAATGAGGAAAGATTTCAAAAAATCCTGACAACCATGGAGGCAAAACATAATGCGGAGCATGAAAGGGTCAGAAGGTGGATGGAGGAGCAGGGGATAAGGTGATGACCAGGTTTCACTGAGCATCTGACCGGCGAAAAGCCCTGCAGAATTAACCCATTGACGCAAATATATTAGTGATATTGCTTTCATTGTGATGCCGAAGGTATCAAAGGTTACTTAAAGGATATGACAACCCCCGGTTATGCTTAACAGAGAAGAACCACCGAAGTGATGAGGAGTTGTCGCCTATAATCGGGTTACCGTTAAATATTATTGACAATTTGGTCAATTAAATCCTTAAATTCTTGTGATCATCACTGAAATTCTAATTATCCGGTTAAATTTGATTTGAATCAATTAACTGCTATCTGCAATGATTAAGACTAAGCCAAATAGAATGGATTTAATTAAGGAACCTGGAGCAGGTATCTTTGAAAGTAAAAACCCTGTCATGTCAGTGTTGAGTAAATCGATTATACTGGTTTGCATCATACTTTCCAGTCACGCATGCACGGAGCCGGCAATCAGCGGCTTTGATCCTTCAAGGTTGAAACAATTGGGTGACAGCGTGCATTACGGTTCTTACATAATTTACAAAATAGGGGAAGACATTTATAAAATCAACGACCCCGGTGATCCGGAAGCCATACTGGGCGGGCTTATTGGCACGGATATCTATTTGATTTGCGGTGAAGACAAGGCTTTAATGATTGATCTTGGCAATAATTATATTGATGGTTTTGCGAAAGACCTCATTAAACCTCGTGACAATGCAAAAGAGGAGTTCCTTGATGTGGTGTATAGTATAATTGGTAACCTTCCGCTTGAAGCAGTTGTCTCACACATGCACCCTGACCATGATGGTATGGCAAAGGCTTTCATTGACAGTGAAGTCTCTTTGTGGGTTGGTGAGGGCGAGAACCCTGAGGCACTCAGGACACAGCATAACCTTGATCCTTCAGTCTTCCAGACTTTCAGGCAAGGGGAGAAGTCCTTTGACCTTGGCGGAGGACGCATTGTTGAAACCTTTTTGCTCAGGGGTCATTCAAACGGAGGTACAGTATTTCTTTTAAAACCTGACATGATGCTCTTTACAGGAGATGCAATCAGTCCCGGGCCAAGAAGGAAAAGAGAGTTACGTTCAGCAGAGGCACTTAGTAACTTTACAGCAGATATTAACCATCTTGTAAATCACATCAAGGAGAACCTTGCTCCCTATGACAGATACAGGTTGCAGGTATACACCGGCCATTCAGGGGAGATGATTTTCCATGCAACAAAAACGGATGTAATTGATAATCTGCCTGAAGACGCAGGTTATGGTGAATGGAGATTTATTCAGGATATGGCCAATGTAGCAAACGCGGTTAAGGACGGTACCTGGCTTGATGCCACCAGGGGTTTTCATCATTTTGAAGTTCCGGCAGGAACGAACAATCAGAAGCAGATTCAGATTGTCTTTTACCTTGGCGCTCTGATCCTGCCTGAAGATATTGCCTATGGGGCATCGGGCATGACAGTGCCGGAGGCAGCAGGAATTGAATGATGCCGAAGGCATCATAGCTTTGTAGCCGGGGGTGAGAACCCCCGGTTATGCCGCGCCAGCGGCATACGCCGGCACGACGCCGAAGATCAGAGTCCGGGTGCCATCCCCCGGCGCCAACCCGGGTCTTCAGACAAAGACCTGAAGATTCATATAAGATGGTGCTGCAGGAGGTTTTATTTGACTTGCGTCATTGCCTTTCGTAACTTTATCACAATGAACAGCTAAGATGGCAAGCATAGTCCCCGGTTACGAATACGATATCTTCATAAGCTACCGCCAGAAAGACAACAGGCATGATGGCTGGGTGACGGAGTTCGTGAATAATCTGAAGGGGGAACTTGAATCGACCTTCAAGGAGGAGGTCACAGTATATTTTGATGTTAATCCTGAGAACGGCTTACTTGAGACACACAACGTGGATGCCTCACTTAAAGACAAGCTGAGATGCCTTGTCTTTGTCCCGATAATCTCCAACTCATATTGTGACATCAAAAGTTTCGCCTGGCAACACGAGTTCTGCACCTTTAATAGATTCGCCAGTGAAGACAGGTTCGGGAGAGATATCAAACTCGGGACCGGCAATATAACCAGCCGGATACTGCCTGTTAAAATCCATGATCTTGACTCCGAAGACAATGCGCTTCTTGAAGAAGAGCTTGGCGGAGTACTGCGGTCAATAGAGTTTATTTATAAAACCCCCGGCGTGAACAGACCCCTGCGCGCAGATGAGGAACACCCCCAGGATAACCTGAACAAGACCTACTACAGGGATCAGATCAACAAAGTCGCTAATGCAGTAAAGGATATTATTACTGCTTTAAAAAAAGCGGATCAGTCCGAAAGAAAAATAATTGAACCAGCCCGGGAAATAAGAACCGGGGTGAAAAATCAAAAGATTAAGCTTGTTGTGGCAATAGGGCTGGCTCTTGCCATCCTGCTGCCAGGATTCCTGGTAGTACGAAAGCTTGTCATGCCTTCCGGAGTACCGGTTGAAAGGTCCATTGCGGTTTTGCCTTTTCGCAACCTGAGCAATGATACAGCCCAGATATATTTCTGCGACGGTTTTATGGAGGAGTTACTGAGCAGCCTGCAGAAAGTTAAGAGCTTTGAGGTAAGATCAAGGACATCTTCAGAGCAGTACAGGGAAACAAACAAATCAATACCTGCCATTGGTAATGAACTTAACGTGAATTACCTGGTGGAAGGAAGTGTGGGACGAGAAGGAAATAATTTGAAAATCTGGGTTCAGCTGATTGATGCCAAAGCTGACAAACATTTGTGGTCAGATGAGTACCAGAGGGAGATGACCATTGAACAGATCTTCTCCCTTCAAAGCGAAATTGCCGGGGCAATAGCTGCTGAACTGAAAGCAGTATTGACACCCGAGGAGATACAAAAAATAGAAAAAAGGCCCACTGAAAACCTTGAGGCTTACAATCTTTATCTCCAGGGTAACTATTATCTCAATAAGAGCTATGATTCACAGGATTACAATAAATCAATACAGTTATATGAAAAGGTAATAGAACTTGACCCGGGGTTTGCACTGGCATATACCAGGCTTGCGATGAGTTATCTGTCGCAATACTGGTTTTATCATAATCGCGGAAGTGAAATACTGCAAAAATGCAGAGTGGCCATAGACAAGGCCTTTGAAATAGATCCGGAATTACTTGAAGCACATCTTGCCATGGGGGTTTATTACTACCATGGCTTTAATGATTATCCAAAGGCTTTAAAACATCTGGAGTTAGTTTTAGAAGAGCAACCGGGCAACATTGAAGCCCTTTACTACGAAGGATGCGTTTACCGACGCGCCGGGAACTGGGAAATATCAAAATTGTTTCTTGTAAAAGCCAGTGAGCTTGATCCGAAATCTGCCTCGATTTCTTTTAACACCGGAGAAACATTTGATTTGATGAGGAATTATCAGGAAGCCCTTCGATACTATGAATTAACTCTTTCCAATAACCCGGACTGGACATATTTTTATAAAGATCTGGCTGAACTTTATATAAGAATTGATGGCAATACGGTCAGGGCAAGGGATTTTATGCTTGATGAGACCCGCAGGGATAAAGTCTTAAATAAAGATTCACTTTCGTTGGAAGTACTTGTTTTGATAGATACTTATGACGGCAATTATGAGGAAGCCTTGAAAATCCTTTCTCAGTCAGGGGTCAATATCTTTGAAGCCCAGTGGTATTACCGCCCGAGAGATCTTTATTATGCTCGCATTTACGGATTGATGCGTAAGCCCGAACTAGCGCGCGCCTATTATGATTCAACACGATTGCTGATCGAAAAGAGAATTATCGGTTTTCCGGAGGACCAAAGACTGTACAGCACCCTGGGTATTGCGTACGCAGGACTGGGTTGGGAAGCAAAGGCAATTTCATATGGTGCAAAAGCAGTAAAGATGCTGCCTGTAGAGAAGGAGGCTTATAAGGGAGTGTACCTGGTTGAAGACCTGGCTTACATCTATGTGCTACTGGGGAAGTATCCTGAAGCAATCGCAAAGCTGGATTACCTGCTGTCAATACCAGGCCCGCTTTCAGTCAATATCCTGAGTCTTGATCCCAGATGGGCGCCAATAAGAGATATTCCTGAGTACAAAAGAATGGTTGAAAAATACAGTGACAAATAAATGCCCAGCCTCATCGCCGGTTACGAATACGACATCTTCATCAGCTACCGCCAGAAAGACAACAGGCATGATGGCTGGGTCAGAGACATGGCTGAGTTAATCAGGTTCGTGAAGGTTCTATCCATGAAAGACTTTCCCTTCAGTTAGAACATGGAAGATATCTGCATGACAGCTCATTTATTAGTTTGAGGAACTTATAATTAATTACTTGGGAGGATATAAAATATAATGGCATGAAAAAATTAAAATTTACAGGGTTAATAATCCTTTTAGGGTTGTCTGGAATGATACAGGCACAACAAGAGAAGATAATATTACATTCACAGACTGATCTTCCCCGGCTGACATATAAAGTGGATATTTTACCATCGGAATTCCTGACTGCAGATGAGCCATATAGAAAGCTTGTTGCAGAATACAAGAAAGACATTCTTGGCATAATAGAAAAATACACAATTGAAGACACCAGTACTCTGAAGGGGTATTATAGTGACCTGAGTGCAATTGCCTTAATGGAAGCCGATTATTCGAAATTTAGAAAATATGGCGAAGTAATTAAGAATCTGGAAACAAAACCCTCTGCTCAACTGATGAGTGGCATATTTGACAATGCCCTTATAGCATCCGATAGTGCAAGTGAAAACAAAACTGATCTTTTTCGTGAAAATCTGACATCATCCGTTGCAAAACTCCCCTGGGAAATAGTCGGAGATGAAGTGAAATCTGTAAAAGCCGGATTTGAAATAGTAAGTGAGAACCTGATAATTGGAATGCTGCAGAGTCAGTACGATCCGGCAGCTGAAAAAATGGGGACAATAAGTGACGAAATAGCAAGAACAATCATCGGAAGCAGAATAAGTCTGGAAAAAATGCTTCCGTACAAGACAATAATTGTAGAGGTTTTGCAGAACTATGTAGACAGGAATAATGTTGAAAAGAAAAATATATGGGCTGACCGAGATATTTCTTTTTCAGGACAAGAAAAAATTAAAAGTGTATTGATTGGCATCTGGGATACCGGAGTCGATTCTGCTGTTTACGGGTCTTTGATGTTTCAAAACAAAAAGGAAAAATCAGATGGTAAAGACAACGATCGGAACGGCTATATTGATGACATGAATGGGATTGCATATACTCTTGATAATTATAGAACTACAGGAGCATTGTATCCTTTGGACGGGAACCAGCGCAGGGCCTATCCCGAAATGATTTCCCAGATGAAAGGATTTCTCGATTTACAATCAAATATTGAAAGTACCGAGGCAAAGGATTTAAAACAGAAAATGTCAAGTTTAGAACCAGATGAGGTTCCGTCTTTCATTGAGGAATTAAATCTGTTAAGTATTTATGCACACGGAACTCATGTTGCTGGTATTGCATCAGAAGGTAATCCTGCTGCCCGTATTCTCGTTGTACGCGAAACATATGATTACAAGATTATTCCTGATGCACCAAATAAAGCCGATGCTGAAAGATGGGCAAAACTCTGTATGGACAATATTGACTATTTCAAAAAACATGGCGTAAGAGTTGTTAATATGAGCTGGGGAGGGACTCAAAAGGATTATGAATACGGTTTGGAGGCTAATGGAATCGGTGAAAATTCTGAGGAAAGAGTGAAAATAGCAGCTGAGATTTTTAATATCCGATACGAAGGGATCTATAATGCTATTAAGAGTGCACCTGAGATACTGTTTGTGGCTGCAGCCGGAAATTCAAATAATGATGTTGATTTTGTAAAGGATTTACCTGCAAGCCTTGGCCTGCCTAACTTAATGGTTGCTGGAGCAGTTGATCAGGCTGGGGATTTTACCAGTTTTACGGCTACAGGAAGATCAGTAGATGTATATTCCAATGGTTTTGAGGTTGAAAGTTTTGTGCCCGGAGGCATACGCATGAAATTTTCGGGAACATCGATGTCTGCTCCGGCTGTTGTCAATCTTGCAGCTAAATTAATTGCGCTTGACCCTGCGTTAACTCCTGAAAAAGTCAAAGACCTGATTAAGAAAGGAGCAGACATTAGTCCTGATGGGAAAAGATTATTGATTAATCCCAAAAAGACTGTTGAATTGATTAAAATGCAGGACAATTAAGATCATTCAATCATTAAGTTGATTGGCATTTGGTTCAGGAGGTATATTTCATGATCCTGATTGGGGGTACTTGGAAAAAATAACTTTGCAGTGCTGACGACCTGCCCCAGATCTCTCTTATGATTATTATAATGATGCCGAAGGCATCAAAGCTTTGTAGCCGGGGGTGACAACCCCCGGTAATGACGCGACAGCGGCATGCGCCGGCACGACGCCGATGATCAGAGACCGGGTGCCATCCCCCGCCGCCAACCCGGGTCTTCAGACATGGACCTGAAGCCGGTTTATAATCATAAATTATTCCGGCATCCTGAGGCAGTAAAAGAGACTGTTGCCGGACCGACCAGTACCCATCAAATTATTTTATCCAATTCGCGTTCGATTCGGTGAACGAGATAAAAGGGGAGGTTCAGGAGAGTAAATTTCTTGCCCGCAATGGTATTGGCTTTTTGTACAAGATATTCACCCTGATAGACTCTCACAGCAATTGAGTGGGGTGCATTCTCCATAAACTGGTGGAGAGAGCGCAACTTGCCAATACTTCCAGCCTTTACTTCTATTGGGATGAGTTTCCCTTTGTATGGAATTATGTAGTCTATTTCAGCACTGGAATCAGCTTTTTCGCGTGTCCAGAAGTAAAGATCACTACTAATGGCAAAACCGGAAGCCAGCAATTCCTGCCCGACAATATGTTCGGCTGTTATACCCCTGTGTGTGCCGGTGATATCATTGTTAAATACAAGTTCGCCCATGATCTTTAGCGAGTGATTTATCAATCCTGTATCAAGCACATGTAACCTCGGCTTTCGCTTCAGGTTTGGCTTTATTGGTATTTTCTCCGATGTACATGGATATACTAGTTTTATCAGCATTGTTCTTTCAACAATTTGGAAGGCTTCTCTCATTTCACGTGAACGATACCCGGAGTTGCCAAACTTTTCGAAAGTGACCTTTGTTCCACCCTCCTTGAAAACATTTGTGATAATATGCTGAACGTATTGAACCTGAGCAGATGAAGCTGCATATTTATCAATATCATCGGCATAAGATTGTATCAGACTGTCATAAATTGTTTCTAACGCAGTAATATCATTATTCTGCGCATAAAGGTTCACAACTTCAGGCATTCCTCCAATGGTGGCGTACTTTCTGAACAATGAGAGTAACTGTGAATGCAAAAATCCGGGGACCTCTTTTTGTTCAAGCATTTCAATCAACTGAATATTCCCGGTGGCAAACAGAAAATCCCTGAATGAACAGGGTCGCATTACTAAATATTCAACACGGCCTACAGGGAAAACGACCTTTCTGTTCAGGGTGCTTTCAAGCAACGAACCGGCGGCTATCACATACAAGTCGTTTGCTTCTTCGTGAAAATACCGCAACAACGCCACTGCCTTTGGAGAGTTCTGGATTTCATCAATAAAAATTAGGGTTCTTCCTCCTGAACGCTTTTTACCTGCAAACATGAACAGGGTGGTAAGCAAATCAGAAAAAGGATATTCCTTTTCAAATATTTCCCTGTCACTTGTTTTCTCTAAATTCATGTTAATGAACTGGTCGAAATCCTTTGAGAACATAATAACTGCCGTGGTTTTCCCAACCTGGCGTGCACCTCTGATCACAAGTGGTTTACGGTTTGCCTTTGTTGCCCACTTATTCAATTCCAGTAATATATCCCTTTGGAACATTTAATTGATACTGTTGGTTTATGAGACAAATATAATCATTAATGTAATGGATTGAGGGTAAATTATTGAAATTATTGTAATAAATTGATGGTATAATTTTGCAAAAGTTGTAACAGATAGGGATGTTTGATAAATCTGCTGACCCCGGGCGACAGTTTCCTCGGAACAATAGTTTTATCCCTCTGACATGTACCGGCCCGAATCCGGGTCTTCAGATAAAAGCCTGAAGATTCATATAAGATGGTGCTGCAGGAGGTTTTATTTGACTTGAATCATTGCCTTTCGTAACTTTATCACAATGAACTGCTAAGATGGCAAGCATAGTTCCCGGCTACGAATACGACATCTTCATCAGCTACCGCCAGAAAGACAACAGGCACGATGGCTGGGTGACGGAGTTTGTTGATAATCTGAAGGGTGAACTTGAGTCTACCTTCAAGGAAGAGATAAGTGTTTATTTTGACATAAATCCTCATGACGGACTCCTTGAGACACATGATGTCGATGAATCGCTCAAAGACAAATTAAAATGCCTTGTATTCATCCCAATAATCTCCCGCACTTATTGTGATCCCAGATCATTTGCCTGGGAGCATGAGTTAAAAGCATTCGTGGAGATGGCTTCCGAGGACCGGTACAGACTGAAGATCAGACTGCCGAACGGTAATGTCGCGAGCAGGATTCTTCCGGTTTGCATCCATGGCCTTGATAATGAAGACCTTAAAGAATATGAATCAGTCTCGGGCGGAATACTGAGGGGTATCGAATTTATCTATAAAGAAGCCGGAGTCAACCGACCGCTTACCCCCGGTGATGATGAAAAGACAAACCTGAATAAAACAAAATACAGGAATCAGATAAATAAGGTTGCCATTGCCGTAAAAGAAATAATTAAAGGTATCCGGGAACCGGGCGGAAAGAATGAAAAAGGGACTTCAGTGATTGCAGGAAATGAAACTGAAAAAAGGAAGATCACCTTGAAAAAAACAGCAGTTCCTGCAACCATTCTGATATCTGTTTTAATCATCATCTTGTTGATTTTTCAATCGCGGATAAAGAGTTCCCGCGAACAGTCATCAGATCATGATAAATCAATTGCTGTACTTCCATTTACAAACCTGAGCAATGATCCGGACCAGGAATATTTCAGCGAAGGGATGATGGATGAAATAACAGACCGCCTTTTCAGGATTGGCGATCTTAAGGTGATTTCACGTACAACGTCAATGAGTTACAAAAACACAACTCTTTCGTTAAAGGAAATAGCCCGGGAGCTGAATGTGTCTGCCATCCTCGAGGGCAGTGTCAGAAAAATGGGCAACAATGTCCGGATAACGGTTCAGTTGATTGATGCCGGGAGTGATTCACATCTTTGGTCTGAGGTCTATGACAGAGACATCTCTGATATTTTTGCCATTCAGAGTGAGGTGGCACAGGCTGTTGCAAAGGAACTGAAGGCTATTATTAAGCCTGAGGAAAAGTACCTGATAGAGAAGATTCCTACAAATAACCTTGAGGCTTATGATTACTATCTGTTAGGGGAATATTTACGCATCCAGCGCACTCCGGAATCGCTGTGGAAAGCCAAGGCAATATTTGAGAAAGTTATTGAAGACGACGCGGAATTTGCAAAGGCATATATCGGACTTGCCCGTTGTCATGGGGGTCTGGCATTTTATGCTAATCTCAGGCCGGTGGAGGCTTACCCTCCTGCCGTGGAAATGGCACGCAAAGCAATGGGGCTTGACAGTATGCTTTCTGATGCTTATACTGTTATTGGTGTTGCAGACCTTCTATATCATTTCGATTTCGCAAATGCTGAACGAAACTATAAACGTGCCCTTGAGCTGGCACCTAATAATCCTGAAGTCTACAAATACTTCGCTGAAATGGCATTCTACAAAGGAGAATTCTCAGAAGCAGTTGAATGGGATCAGCGGGCCATGGCTTTCGATCCGACATACTCTACAAGAGACGGTTTGTATGGAGTACATCTCTATTGGGCCGGACAAAAAGATACAGCCATCCCCCTGCTTGCTAAAATGGCTGAACAGAATCCTGTGTGTCACCTCTATTTAGGATTCATCTATCTGCATGAGGGAGATTATGAAAAATCCATTAATGAATTCGAGAAAATTATGGCGGGCTATTCCCCATTGCTGATAGCTACACTGGGATTGGCATACAGTAAACACGGTGAATTGGATGAAACAAGGAGGTTGCTTGATACATTTCTGGTAAGGGCTGAAACCGAATTTGTACCCAACAGTATGATAGGATCACTGATGGCAGAGGTTGGCCGGAACAGGGAAGCACTCGATTATCTCAGAAAGGGATATGAAGAGAGGGAAGAATTCTTTCTGTTACTTCTAAACGTGGATACAATAGCATACCGAAGCCTCAGATCCGATCCGGAGTTTATTGAATTAATGGGAAAAGTAAAGATGGAAAAACGGTGATGATTTCTTTATGGAATACTATTCCGTAAAGTGGGTTACGTAAATTGCGTAATATGAAAACTGATTGCAGGTGTTTCCGGAGATTCCGGCTAGGTTACCTGCTCTCTTTCAGATGAATATTTTAAGTAGAGCTTGTTTTCAACTATATCCCTGATCTCCCTGACAGCCGTAAATAATTCTGTGTAGGTAGTGTATAAAGGGGTAATCCCAAGGCGGATATTATCGGGATCCCTGAAATCCGGGATGACGACAGTTTCTCCGAGGTCCGGATCGATCAGTGCTTTGCAGATGCGATAGGCTTCCGGATGGCGCAGCGACACGTGCGATCCGCGCATTTCAGGTTCCATGGGAGATCCGGATTGAAACCCCAGGGGATAGAGATATGCCTTAGCAAGTCTTAAAAGGAATTCAGACTGCGAAACACTTTTCTTCCGTATCCTGTCCATACCAATCCCGTTCATCATATCGAGAGTGGGCTCGATAGCTTTCAAAGATAATATGGGTGGGGTACCTGCAAGAAAACGTTTTATCCCTTCTCCCGGACGATAATTCAACTCAAAATCGAAGGGATTCTTCTCTCCGAACCACCCCCATATGGGTGACGACAGTTTATCCTGGAGATCCTTTCGTACATACAGAAACGCAGGCGAGCCAGGACCTCCGTTGAGGTACTTGTAGGTGCAACCCACTGCAAGGTCGGCATTAGATTCGTTCAGTTCACCGGGTACTGCACCGATGCTGTGACTCAGGTCCCATAAGATCATCGCCCCTTTCTCATGGGCGAGCGATGTGATCTCCTTCATACTGTACCTGAAGGCAGATTTGAATGCCACATGCGAGAGTGAAACCAGCGCAGTATTGTCGTCAATAACATCCTTCAGATCCCTGGTATCGATCGTCATGCCATCCCCTGAAGAAACAACTGTCAGTTCATATCCCTCACCGAACTCCCTCACCAGCCCCTGGAGAATATAAAGGTCAGAAGGGAAGTTTAATTCATCTGTCACTATCCGGGTCCTACCAGTTTTGAACTTAAGTGCTGCATGGGCAAGTTTGTAGAGGTTGACTGAAGTGGTATCGGTTACAACTACTTCACCCTCAGACGCTCCGGCAATCCGGGCAATTTTATCTCCAAGTTCAAGGTTCTTTGTAAACCACTCCTCGTTCCAACTCCGGATCAGCCTTTCGCCCCACTCCAGGTTAACTGCCCGGTCAAGAATTGTCTTGCTTCCGGCAGGCAATCTGCCGAGTGAATTGCCATCCAAATAAATCAGATTTTCATCACCCGTAATGAACCTTGACCTGAACAGAGAGAGCTCGTCCTGTTCATCAAGTGTCTTTGCCTCATTATATGCCTCTTCAATTTTCATCCTTATTCCTCCTTCAGCATTTTTACAATCTCGGGGATTGCCAGCCTGACCCACTCCGTATACATCTTTCCCGATGGATGCAGACCATCTCCGGCTATGAGTGTTTCATCCTGCTCAGCAAGTCTTGAAATGCCTGTCACATCTATCCAGACAATACCCCTGGCCAGGGTTATCTGCCTGTTTATCGCATTATACTGGTCAATCTCCCTGGCAATTTTCTCCTTGTCCCTGTCCGAGGCGAACCTTGTTACTCCCCAGTCCGGAATGGAAAGAACAATGACCCTTCCGGGGTCATTTCCCGCAAATCTGATCGACTGATCCATCAACTCCCCGAACTCTGTCCTGTAGATATTGATGTCCATTCCACGGTACTGGTTATTTACGCCGATCAGCAGGCTTACCAGGTCATACGGGCCCTTTGGGTCAGCAGCTTTTATGCCGGCCTTGAGATCTGCTGTTGTCCAGCCGGTGACAGCTATGATCTCGGGAGCTTCAACGAGGTACCCCCGCTTTTTCAATGAATCGGCTATCTGAACCGGATAGCGGAGGGTGGAGTCAACGCTTTCACCGATAGTGTATGAGTCTCCCAGCGCAAGGTATCTCAATCTGTCGTGTTCTTTTTCCATTTTTTCACCGGTATCTGTATCTGTGGCAATCGAATGCTTCTTGGCATCACTGCTGCAGGAAAGAGCAGTGAGAAGAATCAATAAGGTCAATACATGGGTTCTCATGGACTATGAATCTATGACTGGTCAATATACTAATTAAGAATAAATGCCGGGTTTACGGTGCAACTTATTTTCTGTTATATGATCATGACGGAGAAATCATTCATTGACTTTCCGGGATTTAATAGTAGCGGTAACAGTGGTGATTTCTCATAGCTCCTCATTATTTTTTTGTATTTAGCCTGATAATGGTTTAACTTTGATAATGAACCAAATAGTGCACCGATGTCGAGCATTATCGAAGGATATAATTACGACATTTTTATCAGCTACCGCCAAAAAGATAACAAAGGCGATGGATGGGTGACAATCTTTGTCGAAAATCTCAAGGGAGAGCTTGAAGCTACTTTTAAAGAAGATGTATCAGTTTATTTCGATGCAAATCCTCATGACCGGCTTCAGGAAACCCATAATGTCGATAAGAGCCTTGAAAATAAACTTAAGTGCCTGATATTTATACCAGTCCTTTCTCAGACCTATTGCGATCCCGGGAGCTATGCCTGGCAAAATGAATTTCTGCCTTTTATTAAAATGGCAGACAATGACCGTTTTGGGAAAGATATCAGGCTTAGGAATGGTAATGTGGCAAGCAGGATCCTTCCAGTACGGATACACGATCTTGACCTGGAGGATATTGAACTTTTTGAGAAACAGACAGGAAGTGTGCTGCGTCCGATGGATTTTGTTTTCAGTACATCTGCAGGGGTTAATCGCCCCCTTCAGGCAGATGAAGATCATCCGATTGACAACTTAAACAAGACATTTTATCGTGATCAGTTGAATAAGATGGCGCGCGCCATTAAAGAGCTTATTCTTGCCATGAGGGCAGAACCTGGTCAGGAATTGATAGAAAAGGATCGATTTGTTGAACCTGTAAAAGATGGCAAAGATGAGGTAGCAAATGAATTTAAGAAAAAGATTTCAAATTCAACCAGAAAGAAGCTCCTTGTTAGCTCTATTGCTCTTGGTGCGATACTGATAATTACTGCAGTACTTATTTATCAGGGCTCTTCAGGAAACAGGAACAATCTGAATGCTATGACTTTGCCTGTTCAAGTCATAAATGAGGATGGAGAAATGGAGGTTCGAAGGATTTTCAAAGAGAGTTTTATGAGCAGGGTTGCGATCTTCCCTTTTATGAATGAGACCGGCGATTCATCCTATAACTGGATGCAATATGGATTTACTGATGCAATAGGCCAGGATATTAGTCAATTCAGTTATATCATGGTCGGAGTGCTTACAGATACCAAACATCTGCAGGAGCAGATAAAAATTGCCCGGGCTTACAATTACCCGTACTTTGTTACAGGAGCTTTCCGGACAGATGGCAGGAAATATGAAGTGACCACCCAATTATATGCGACTGTTAACGGCACTGTTGTCGAAGAAAAAAAATTCAATGGGAATGATTTCTTCAGCCTTGTCGATTCTATCAGTCTGCAGACTAGAATTGACCTTGGTGTTTCAAACAGTATTATCAGCAGTTCCCCTGATTTGCCAGTTAAGGAGCAATTAACCGATAATATGGATGCTTTTCGATATTATGTAAGAGGATTATATATAGACTCACTGACAACTAATCTTCACAGATCCATTGAAATAGATTCAACGTTTGCTATGGCTTTGTATAAGCGTGCCTGGAATAATTATTTTTATCAACAATGTTTTGAGAGTGCCATCACGGATATAAACCAGGCGATGCGTCACCGTCAGAGGTTGCCGGAATACAATAATATTTCAATAAGAATTCTGTATTATTTAATCCGTGAAGAGGATAATAAGGCAATTGCATTGACAGAAATGCAGCATGAACTCAAGCCAAAAGATGCATCAATATTGTACGATCTGACAGGTCTGTATGAACGCGAATTGTTGTTTGATAATAAATTTGACAGGGCTACAGAGCAATTAGCTGAACTGGTTCCGGATGATCCAAATTACTTCTATGATATTGCTTATAGTTATCTGCGCGCCGGTGAATTGGGTAAGGGTCTGGAAGTATTGAAGAAGCTGCTCAAAGCAAATTCGGAGAATGCTGAGGCATTATTGCTGATGGGCGAGATATACTTACATAAAAATGACCCGGAAACAGCAAAAAGAATGTTTCAGAAAGCAATATTAATTCAGCCCGAGAATGAAAAGGACTGGTCCAAAATGTTTGACTATATTTCTTTTGCGCAGAACAACAAGGTCAACAGTGAATTCCTTAAGCCGTTTACCGGATATTACCGGTGTGAGAATAAAGAGATGACTTACTCTTTTTATGAACACAATAATCATCTTGTTGCCCAGGCGAAAAATCAATACCCTATGTTTAATTATCCTGTCTCTGAAGCGAAGTTTATTTCAATCAATGGCACTGCTGCATTTACATTTGTCAAAAATGATCAGGGTAAAGTCATTAAAACTATCACGGATCAACATGGTTCATCAAGTATTGCATGGAAAGAGGATTCCCTGATTCTTGGGGCAATGCGCCTGCTGAATGAAGGTAATAATATGGAAGCGTTTTATGCATTCCGGGAAGCCTATACCAGTAATCCGGATCATTATTACCTGAAAAACTTCATCCGGCACCTTGAGTTTGTTCAAAGTGCGGAATATGGAAGGGCTGCGCCTGTTTTGGACACATATATCGGCAAATATGGTAGCAGGACCATTTTCAGAAAGAATAACAATTTCTATTTCAAAAACAATAATGGTTATATATACAAACTGCTTCCATTGTCTCAGGACAGATTGATGATGCCCAGTTTCTATAACATACAGATACAGATCATCAGAAAGAATAATTCAGTTGAAGGAATGAAGATGATATATCTGGATGGAAAAGAAGAGTTCTTTCCGCGGAATATTTAATTAAGAAAAGAGAGGGAAGATTATTCTCCGCCAACGGCATGAGCCGGCACGACGCTGATGATCAGGAACCGGGTGACCTTTCCGGGCGCTGCACCGGGTATTCAGACAGGGCATTGCAACAGCATTTGAGATAAGAGGATTATATTCATGATCCTCAAGGGGGTTGTA
>Ga0209262_10000288_pt1 | contig 25568 bp, 21 predicted proteins | sample Lowcelwee11metaG_FD_187171 | JGI IMG/M metagenome (GOLD analysis project Ga0209262, IMG submission 187171) | Freshwater pond sediment microbial communities from the University of Edinburgh, under environmental carbon perturbations - Low... | ecosystem: Environmental > Aquatic > Freshwater >... | reverse complement strand
TACGAACGCCGACGTCGCGCAGCAGCGCGTCGAGGTGACCGAGGGGCTCCGCGGCCACGTGCTGGAAGACCAGGATCTTGCGCATCGGGGTGTGCGAACGGGGGACGCCGCTACTATACCGTGCACTCCGGTATGCTCGCGCCTCCGTTCCGCGAGACCCGGTGCATGGCGGATCCGTATCGACCACTGCGAGTGCCGCTGCACGACACGATCATCACCCGTGGCCTGCGCCAGCACGTGACCCGCTGGCCCGGCGAGGATCCCGAGCCGCTCGTCCTGCTGCACGGCTGGATGGATACCGGCGACACGTTCCAGTTCCTGGTGGACGCAATGCCGGCCGGGCGCACGTTCATCGCGCCGGACTGGCGCGGCTTCGGGCGCAGCGAGTGGCCTGCGAACGGGTACTGGTTTCCGGACTACTATGGCGACCTCGACGCACTGCTCGATCGCTTTTCGCCGGACGCGCCCGTCACGCTGATCGGCCACAGCATGGGCGGCAACATCGCGACGCTGTATGCCGGGATCCGGCCGGAGCGCGTGCGCCGCGCGGTCTGCATCGAGGGATTCGGGCTCGCGCGCACGCACCCCGAGCAGGCGCCGGGACGCTACCGGGAATGGCTGCGACAGCTGCGCGAGCCGCCGGAGTTCGCGAGCTTCCCATCCGTCGCGGCCTTCGCCCACTTCCTCGAGCGCCGCAATCCCCGCCTCACCGCCGAGCGCGCCGCGTTCATTGCGCAGGCCTGGACGGCGCCGCAGCCGGACGGCAGCGTGCGCGTGCGATCCGACCCGGCGCACAAGCGCATCAACGCCACGCTCTACCGCCGCGAGGAGGCCGAGGCCTGCTGGCGGGAAGTGACGGCCCCAGTACTGTACGTCGTCGCGGAGCAGTCGGATTTCCTGCCACGGCTGGGCGAGGATGGGCAGCCTGCAAACATGGCGCGGCTGGTCCGCCGCCTCGAGCCCTGCGTGATCCCGGACGCGAGCCACATGGTGCACCACGAGCGTCCGGAACTGCTGGCGCAAGAGATCGAAGCCTTCCTCGAGCGCACCTGAGACGCGCGGCGCGTCGTTCGGCGGCCGTTCGCACCTATAATCCGGGGCAAGATGTCCGAGGCCGATTCGAAACTGCTGGCCTGGTTCGCCGAGCTGCGGCGCCGCAAGGTGATCCGGGTGGCTGCGGTTTACCTGGTGGCCGCGTGGCTGCTGATCCAGGTCGCGGACGCTGTCTTCGAACCGATGGGACTGCCGCCCTGGTCGCTCAAGCTCGTGATCGTGCTCGCGGCGCTCGGCTTTCCGCTCGCCTGCGTGCTCGCCTGGGCGTTCGACGTGACGCCGCGCGGCATCGAACGTGCCGAATCCGCTGCGCGGTCCGCAGCAGCGTCGTCCGCGGAGCGACCGAGCCTGGCGACGCCCGAGCCGTCGCCCGCGCCGGTCCCCGCTACGGCGCCGCCGGCGACCGAGTCGGTCGCGATCCTGCCATTCGTCGACATGAGCCCGGAACGCGACCAGGAATACTTCTGCGACGGCATCGCCGAGGAGATCATCAACGCGCTGTGCTGCATGCGGAACCTGCGGGTGGCGTCGCGCACTTCGTCGTTCCGGTTCAAGGGTCATGCCGCCGACATCCGCGAAATCGGCCGTGCGCTGGGCGTGGGTTCGGTGCTCGAGGGCAGCGTACGCAAGGCCGGCAACCGCGTGCGCATCACGACGCAGCTCGTCAGCACGGCGGACGGCTACCATCTTTGGTCGGAGAGTTTCGACCGCGACCTCGGCGACGTCTTCGCGCTGCAGGCGGAGATTGCGCAGCGGATGCTCAAGGCGCTCAAGCTCAGCCTCGACCGGCGCGAGACGGCGATGCTCGAGCGCGGCGGCACGACTAACGCCGAGGCCTACGACCTCTACCTGCGCGGCCGGTCGCACATGCGTTACGGGACGAACAGCCGACCCGCAGTGGACTTGTTCCGTCGCGCTCTCGAGAGGGATCCCAAGTTCGCCCAGGCCCACGCCGAGATCGCGAGCGCCATCGCGCTGCGCGGCATGTGGCGCCTGAACGTGACCCCGGCCGAGATCGAGGAGGCGATGGAAGCGAGCCGCCGGGCGCTGGAACTCGAGCCGCTGTTGCCCGAGGCCTATGTGGCCCGCGCCTGCCTGCTGTCGATGGAGGGCAAGGACGCAGCGGCCGTGCAGGACTTCGAGCAGGCCATCCGCCTCAACCCGACCGCGTACTACACGCACTATCTTTACGCGCGGCACCTGTTCGCGACGGGGCGGATCGCCGAATCCGTGCGGATGTACGCGGAGGCCGATCGGCTGCAGCCGGGCGATTACCAGGTGCTCTGCATGTACTACGGCGCACTGCGCAAGCAGGGCGACGTCGCGCGCGAGCAGGAAGTCGCCGTGCGCGCGATGGACGCGATCGACCGGCAGCTGAAGCTCGATCCCGACGATGCGCGGGCGCTGCAGCTCGGGGCGGTGACGGCTGCAATCATCGGCCGGCGCGAGCACGCGCTCGATCTTGCGGCGCGTGCGCTGCGCGCGCGTCCGGACGAGTTCGGCACCGCCTACAACCTGGCCTGCGCGTACTCGGTGCTGGGTGAGCGCGACAAGGCGATCGACATGCTGGAACGGGCGGCACGTCAGGGCGGCGGTAACCTCGGCTGGATCCGGCAGGACCCGGATTTCGACTCGCTGCGTGACGATCCGCGCTTCCAGCGTCTCGTCGCGGTCATGAGTGGCGCACAGGACGGGGCTGCGACATGAGCACGGGCCACTCCGGGGCCCTGAAAGTCGTGCTGCTGTCCGTGGTCGTGCTTGCGCTCGTCGCATCGGGCCTGCGCCCGTACGACCGGCTCACGTGGTTCCTCGAGGTGCTGCCGGTGCTGATCGCGGCGCCGTTGCTGATCGCGACCCACCGCAGCTTTCCACTGACGCCGCTCGTCTACTGGCTGATCGTGATCCACAGCCTGATCCTGATCCTGGGCGGGCACTACACGTACGCGCGCGTGCCGCTCGGCTTCTGGATCCAGGACTGGTTCGATTTCACGCGCAACCACTACGATCGCATCGGGCACCTGATGCAGGGCTTCGGCCCGGCGATCATCATCCGCGAGCTGTTGATCCGCACGTCGCCGCTGGCCCCGGGCAAGTGGCTCTTCACGATCGTGCTGTTCACGGTGCTCGGCATCAGCGCCACTTATGAGCTGATCGAGTGGTGGACCGCGCTCGCCAGTGAAGAGGCGAGCGCCGCGTTCCTTGGCACGCAGGGCGACGTCTGGGACACGCAGTGGGACATGTTCCTGGCGGGCTGCGGCGCGATCGCGGCGCAGTTGATCTTCGAGCGGGCGCACGACCGGCAGCTCGCCGCGGTCGATCCGGCGATTGCCGACAAAGTGGAGCCTCGGACGTGAACCTGAGGCGCGAATGGCCGTTGACTTACAAATGGGCGCGACGCATTTCGGTCGCGCTCGTAGGCTTCACGGTACTCGGCATCGGCATCGCGCTGATCGTGCTGCCGGGACCCGCGTTCGTGGTGATCCCGCTCGGCCTCGCGATCCTGGGCGTGGAATTCGCGTGGGCGCGGGCCTGGCTGCGCAAGGTCCGGCAGCGTTCGACGGACCTCGTCAACACGATCAAGGGGCGGCCGAGTTGATGGCGCCTCGTTGATGGGGCACTGGACCCGCCGGAGTTTCATCGCCGCAGCACTGTGCCTCGGCGGCTGTGCGCGTTTCGATCGCCCGCCGCTCGGGGAGCTGTATCGACCGGCCCGCGCGAACGCCGATCAGCCGCCGCTGGTGCTGATCCCCGGCGCCTTCGGTTCGAGCCTGCGCGACAGGCGCTCCGATCGCGAGGTCTGGCCGGGCAGTTCGACCGAGCTGCTCACGAGCGACTATCACGGTCTCGAGGTTGGCATCGATCCCGCCACGCTGGAGCCGCAGGCCGGCGACATCGAGGCGTACGACCTCTTCGAGCAGGGCCTCGGTCGCGACTTCTACGGGCAGTTGCTCAGCACGCTGGAGCGGATCGGCGGTTACGTGCGCTGCGTTGCGGGTGCGGCGCCGCGGGTCGGCGGGCGCAACTACTACGTCTACCCGTACGACTTCCGCTTGGACAATGTCAGGGCCGCGCGAGGTCTGCACGACTTGATCGAGCAGATCCGGGCCGACTACGGCGACCCGCGGATGACCGTGGATGTGCTCGCGCACTCGAATGGCGGGCTGGTGGCGCGCTACTACGCCCGCTATGGCCTCGCCGACCTGCCGGAGAGCGGTCCCTTCGTGCCGACCGGCGCTGGCGTGAAGTCCATCCGCCGCCTGCTGCTGGTCGGCACGCCGAACCTCGGCACGATGCGGCCCGTCCTGTCACTGCTGCGCGGCGAGCAGATGGGCCTGCGGAAAATGCCGCCGGACGTCATCGCAACCTGGGCAAGCGGGGCGCAAATGATGCCCCACCCTGCGCTGCCGTGGCTCCTGGACGTATTTGGCCGGCCGCTGGAATACGACCTGTTCGACATCGGGACGTGGCGCAGCCTGGGGTGGTCCGTCTTCGATCCCGAGATTGCCGGGCGCGCTGTCACCCGCCACGGTGGCGGGGCCGAGGGCCACCGCCACTACGGGCTGCTGTGCGAGTACCTTGCGAAGCACCTCGAGCGGGGACGGCGCTTCATGGAATCGCTCACCGTCTCCGCCCCGGGCCTCGAGCCGCAAACCTCGGTCTTCGGTGGCGACTGCGAGCTGACCCTGGCGCGCATGGTGGCCGAGCGCGTCGAGGGCCAGCTGCTCGCCCGCGATCGCATCGCCGACATCGCCGCGCCGGTGCCCGGCATCGACTATGAGGCGCTCATGTTCGAGCCCGGTGACACGGTCGTCACGCGGTCGTCGCTGCTCGGCCGCAGTACGCTCAACGTCGCCGCGCCGCGTGTCGGGATCGAGTCGCTACGGGTGGCCCACAGCGTGTTCCTTTGCGAGCAACATCAGCAGCTCCCAAGCAACCTGAGCTTCCAGGACAACCTGTTGAACGCGTTGCTGAGCGTGGACGCGACCTGAGCGGCCGGGCTCAGCGGATCGGCTCGTCGAACATCAGCGCCCGCACGAAGCGCACCGGCGGCGAGCCGAACGACAGCACCTGGTCGTGGAACGCCTTGAGGTCGAAGCGCTCGCCGCCGCGGCGCTCGGCCTCGGCGCGCAGGTCGGCGTGCTCGAGATAGCCGACGAAATACGTCGAGAGCTGCGCAGACGTGAGTTGCGCGCGGACCCACTTGCCCGCGGCTTCGCGTTCCTCCTGGAAGCCCGTCACGGTCATCAGCTGCATCGCCTCGTCGCGCGTCATCCCGTCGACGTGGATCGCGGAGTCCATGATCGCGTTGGTGACGGCGCGCAGGTACCACTTGAGCTGGACCAGCCGCATCAGCGGGTCGTCGCCGCGGAAGCCCTGCTCCTGCATGACGCGCTCCGCGTACACGGCCCAGCCCTCGACGAACGGGCCGGAGAACAGCATCGCGCGCAGCACGGACGGGTAGCGGTTCGAGTGCGCGATCTGCAGGAAGTGGCCCGGCATCGCCTCGTGGATGCCGAGGTTCGCGATCGAGCGGCTGTTGTACTCGCGCAGGAACGAGTCGGCCTGCGCGTCGGTCCAGTCGCCGGGTATCGGCGACACTGCGTAGAACGTCCGTTGCCCCTTGTCGAGCGGGCCCGGCGGGTCGCAGTAAGCGAGCGCGACGCCGCGCTGGAACTCGGGCATCAGGATGATCTCGAGCGGCTCGTCCGGCACGGTGACGAAGTTGCGCGCGCGCACGAACGCGGTTGCCTCGTCGAGCGTCTTGCGGGCGAGGTCCACGACACCGTCGCGCGCCGGGCGATCCGCGTAGGCGAGCTCGAGCGCGGCGGCGATCGCGGCCTGCTGCTCGGCCGCCGTGGGCTGCTCGGGCAGTGCCGGCGCGCCCTCGCGTCCTGCGAGCACGTTGCGCGCCACGTCGTACATCTCGCCGCGCACACGCGTCACCTCCGCTTCCGCCCGGGCGCGGATATCCTTGCGCGACAGCGGTGACATCAGCGCGAACGCGAGCTTCGCGTCGTAGAGTTCCTGCCCGATCCGGAACTCGCCCTGTGCCTTCGGCACCAGTGAATTCTCGAGCCACTTCTGGTGTTCCTGAACGGCAGCGCGCGCGAGCTCGATCGCGCGCTCGAGCCGTGCGCGGTCGGCGGCCTCCAGTGTGCCCAGGTTCGGCACCACGAGGCCGTCGACGAGGCTCAGCAAGCCCGGGTTCTGCTTGACGACCGTCTCCGCGTGGATCGACGGCACGCGCTCGGGCACCAGGTTCGCGCGCGCCTGCTCGAGCAGCCGCGGCAATTTCTCGAGCCGTGACGTCAGCGAGCGCAGGCGCTCCGGCAGCGGCGCGAAGTCGCGTGCGAGCAGGCCGTAGAGCGCCTGGCCCGTGAGCTGGGTGTAGACGAGTGGGTCCCAGGACCAGTCGCGGTAGGTTTCTTCCGACCAGAGCGCGTAGCGCAGCTGGTTCTCGAGCATCGCCGCGTCGACCTGGTTGGCGCGCGACAGCGCGCTGCGGTCGATGCCTTCGAGCTCGCCGAGCAGCCGACGCACCCAGGCCGCGCCCTGCGCGCGGCCGGCCGCACTGAAGTCGTCCAGATCGCCGTCGAAGCGGTGGTCGCCGAGGGCCGTCGCATCGACGGGCGAGTAGCGGCCGAATTCGGCAACGAAGCGTGCGCCGAGCGCCTCGAAGCGGGCATCGGCCGCCGCCGGCTGCGCGGGTGCGGCCTGGGCCGGGACGGCTAGCGCCAGCAGCGCGGTCAGCAGCAGGCCAAGGCTTCGGGGCAGTGATCGCATCGTCGTCTCCGTGGTGTCGGGGCCGGGCCCGAGCGCGCTATCCTGCCACGACCGATGGAGCCAATCATCCGCCGCGCGGCTGCATGAACGCGCCGACCGACCCGCGCCGCGCCGTGCTGCGCAATCGCGACTTCACCTTTTTCCTGGGCGCGCGCTTCCTGGCGACGCTGGCCGTGCAGATGCAGACGGTGGCGGTCGGGTGGCAGGTCTACGAGACCACGCGCGATCCACTCGACCTCGGGCTGATCGGGCTGTCGCAGTTCCTGCCGTTCGTGCTGCTGATCCTGCCGGCCGGCCACGTGGCCGACAGCCGTGACCGCCGGCGCATCCTCGCCGCGTGTTTCGCGCTCGAGTGCCTGTGCGCGCTGCTGTTGCTCGGGCTTGCGTTGCGTGGCTTCGGTTCCGCCCGCCCGGTCTTCGCGGTCATGGTGCTGTTCGGCATGGCGCGCGCCTTCGCGATGCCGGCGGGCCAGTCGCTGCTGCCGAACCTGGTCCCGCGCGAGCAGTTCGGCACCGCCGTGGCGCTCAACTCGTCCACCTGGCAGGTCGCGACGATCGCGGGCCCGGCGCTCGGCGGCTTCGTCTACCTGCTCGGCGCGCCGACGGTCTACGCGAGCGTCGCGGTACTGCTCGCGATCGCCGTCGCGATGGTGCTCGGCATTCGTCGCGGCGGCGTCGACGCGTCGCGCACCGCCGAGCCGCCCGGCTGGGAAGCCCTGCTGTCGGGCCTGCGCTTCGTGCGTTCGCGACGGCTCGTGCTCGGGGCGATCTCGCTCGACCTGTTCGCGGTGCTGTTCGGCGGCGCCACGGCTTTGCTGCCGGTCTACGCGGCCGACGTGCTGCACGTGGGCCCGAGCGGGCTCGGCTGGCTGCGCACGGCCCCGGGCATCGGCGCGGCCGTCTGCGGCATCGCGCTCGGTGTCCTGCCGATCCGGCAGCGGGTCGGCCAGTGGATGTTCGGCGGCGTCTTCGTGTTCGGGTTCGCCACGTTGATCTTCGGGCTCTCGACGATCTTCTGGTTGTCGCTGGCGGCCCTGGTCGTCATGGGTGCCGGTGACATGGTCAGCGTCTACATCCGCCACCTGCTGGTGCAGCTCGAGACGCCGGACGAGATCCGGGGTCGCGTGAGCGCGGTCAATGCCGTGTTCATCGGTGCGTCGAACGAGCTGGGCGAATTCGAATCCGGCGTGACTGCATCGTGGTTCGGCGTCGTGCCGTCGGTCGTGATCGGCGGCTGCGCCACGCTGCTCGTGGCGGGAGTCTGGGCCCGCCGCTTCCCCGAGCTCTGGCAACTCGAGCGGTTCCCGGGCGGGGACACGTGAAAGCTGTACGAATGTACAGTATGCTCCGGGCATGCGACGGGCAGACCGCCATTGGGTCGAACGTGGGCGCGGCGCGGTGTCCAATCCGGCCGGACGCTTCGAGGCCGCGCGCCTCGAGGCGACGGACGACGGCTGGGGCGCGCTGGACGAACCGCCGCGCCGCGCCGAGACGACCCTGACGGCCGACCGGCCGCGGCACGCGATCACGCGCAACGCTTCGCCCGACGTCCCCTTCGACCAGTCCGTCAATCCGTACCAGGGCTGCGAGCACGGCTGTATCTATTGCTTCGCCCGGCCCTCGCACTCGTACTGGAACCTCGGCCCCGGGCTCGATTTCGAGACGCGGCTGTTCCACAAGCCGGGGCTCGCGCGGCTGCTCGAGCGGGAGATCTCCGCACCCGGTTACGTCTGCAAGCCGATCAATCTCGGCGCCAATACCGATCCCTACCAGCCGGCCGAACGCGAGCACCGGACGACCCGGCAGCTGCTCGAGGTGCTGCTCGCGCACCGGCATCCGGTCACGATCGTCACCAAGGGCGCGCTGATCCTCCGCGATCTCGACCTGCTCGCGGACCTCGCGTCGCGACGCCTGGTCTCGGTGGTCGTCAGCCTGACCACGCTCGACGACGGGCTGAAGCGCGCCCTCGAGCCACGAGCGGCGTCACCCCGCGCGCGGCTACGCGTCATTGCGGGGCTTGCGGCCAACGGTGTGCCGGTCACCGCGATGATGGCCCCGGTGATTCCAGCGCTGAACGATCACGAGATCGAGGCCTTGCTCGACGCGGCCGCCGGGCACGGCGCGAGGCGCGCGGGTTTCATGCCGCTGCGCCTGCCGGGCGAGGTCGCGAACCTGTTCGAGGCCTGGCTGCGCGAGCATTACCCGCTGCGTGCCGGGCGCGTCCTCGGGCTAATCCGGGAAATGCGCGGCGGCCGGCTGAACGATCCTCGATTCGGACACCGGATGCGCGGCGAGGGGCACTATGCGCAGCTGCTGTCGGCCCGGTTTGCCGCCGCCTGCCGTCGGTCCGGCCTCGATTCGTCCCGGATCGTCCACCTTGATTCGGGCGCGTTCCTCCGCGACCCCACGGCGCCCCGCCAAGCTGATTTTTTCAGCTGAATTTCGCGGGTTGCGTCAACCGTTTGCGCCGGTAGCGTTGACGTATACTCGGACGTGCCTGGAAACGGATGACCGCATGACACCGCATCGCAGTTCGTCGCGACCGTTTCGCGCCGGGCAGGGCCGCTGGAGCGCGCTCGCCGGCGTCGCCGCCGTGGCCGTGCTCGGCACCGGCTGCATGACCTCGAAGGTCGAGGAGACCCGCCAGGTCGCCTCGGCGATCCAGGCGGACGAATCCATCGTCGTCCTCAAGAAGCCGCAGCTCGAGGGCATCGGCACCGAGGAGAAGTTCATCGACTGCCTCCAGGAGAACCTCGGCGGCGAGCTGGTCCATCCGGAACAGGGACAGTCGGCCAAGATCTCGAAGGCGAAGAACGCGGTGCCCTTCAAGATCTACGGCGAGCAGGAGTTCACCGACGCGCTGTTCCCGTGGTTCGAGCCCAGCACCGCGCCCGCGAACGCGGACGGGCTTCGCGTGCTGCTCGAGCGTCCCGGCGTCGTCGAGCGCCTGGCGCAAATCGGCGTCCGCTACGTCGTCTGGCTGGATGGCCAGACCCGTAAGACCGACGGTGGCGGCAGCATTGCCTGCGGCGCAGGCCCGGGCGGAGCGGGCTGCATCGGCCTCGGCTGGTGGGAGAAGCAGTCGGGCTACGTGGCCTCCGTCTGGGACATGCAGACCGGCAGCGAGCTGGGGTCCGTCAGCACGGACGTCACCGGCACCTCGGTACTGATCGGCGCCGTGGCGCCGATCCCGATCATCGCGCCGGTGCAGCGCACGGCCTGCAACCGGCTCGCCGAGCAGCTGCGCTCGTTCCTGGGCGGCGCCGACCTCGTGGGTGGTGGGGCGGCCGCGGGCGGCTCCGGCGGGTCGCGTTGAACCACTGACCCCTCGGGCAGATCGAAGTAATGGAACGGGCGTCCGGGGCCTTGGCAAGGTGTGCCCCGTCGACGGAGAAAACAGCGATGCGAGGCTTGGTTTCATTGCGGATCGTGTTGGCGCTGGCTTGCGCCACGGTTGCCGGCGGCTGCGCCACGACCAGCGATACGTCATCCTCATCGTCACCGCCAGCGCCGCCGAGCCAGTCATCGCCGCCGAGTTCCAGCGGCAGCCCGGGCTCGCCGGGCGGCTCGCCATCGCAAGGTGGTGCACCGTCGCAGGGTTCCGAGTCGCCCTCGGGTGATGCGAGCGGTTCAGCCGGCCAACCCTCGCCACCGACCTGGCCGCAGCCGGCTCCGTCCGCGCAGTCGGGCGAAACGGGCCAACCGGGCCAACCGGGCCAGGGCAGCCAGTCGGGCCAGGGCTCGCGGCCGGGTTCCGCGGGTGCCCCGGGTGGCGAAGGTGCGGAAGCGGCCGGCCAGGGGACCGCACCGGGGGGCCAGGGGGCTGAAGGCAGTGCCGAGGGTGCCGGCGAGGGTGGCAGTGGCAGCGAAGGCGGTGGTCAGGCCGGCTCGGCGCCGTCGACTCAATCTGGCAGCCCGGCCGGAGCACCGGGATCCACCGGCTCCCAAGGCTCCCCCGGCTCTGCAGGGTCTCCAGGATCGGCGTCCGCTTCGGGCGGCAGCCCCGGTGATTCGGGCGGGTCCGGACCGACGGGCAGTGCTGGCAGCACGGGCAGCCAGGGTAGTTCCGGCGGCACTGCGCCGGGCGGGCGCTCGGCCGGGGGCGGCGCGGGCGGTGGTCCGGCAACCGCCGAAGATCGCCGGGCGCAGATTGACCGGCGGTTCGACGAGACCTTTGCGGTGTTCGACGAGCGGATGCGCAAGGAGCAGGAAACCGTCTCACAGGAGCGCGCGTCCCGCGGTGGTTCGGTGCCGGGCGGCACGGGCGCGGGCGGCGAAGCCGAATCCGGGTCCGGCGGCGAATCGGGCGAGGAGGGCGCCGGCGAGGCCGGCGAGGCCGGAGAGGCGGGAGATGAGTCGGGCTACCCCGGTGTGCCTGGTGGTCGCGGCGAGTCCGGCGGGCAGCAGTCGGGCGAGCAGGGCGGCGGAGGCGGAGTGGGTGGCGGAACCGCGGGCGGCTCGGGTCCCAATACCGTGCCAGCCGATATTCCCGACGGTCGGGACGACGACATCGTCGCGCGCCAGTTGCGCGAAGCCGCGATGAAGGAAACGGACCCGGAACTGCGCGAGCGGCTCTGGGAAGAGTACCGGCAGTACAAGAAGAGCACGACGTGAACCCAGTCAAACGAGCGAAGCGCAAGGCACCGGCGCTGTTTTCGATGGCGCTGGCCGCGCTGCTGCTGTCCGGCTGCGTGGTGCAGGACCAGCGGCCCATGCCGCGCATCATGGCCGAGCGGGCGACCACCGAGGTAGCCCAGGACGAGTTGCTCGACGTCGGTGTTCGACTGTTCGACCCGAACGTGCCCGAAAGCGAGCAGGAGCGCGAGAAGCGCCGCATCTTCCCGGACGTGCGCAAGGCCGAGTCGCGTTACATCCCGGTGCTGATCCGCGACACGCTCGAGGGCACCGGACAGTGGGGCCAGGTGCGCGTGCTGCCGCCCAGCGGCTCGGGCATGGATGTCTTCATCGACGGCACGATCATCGAATCGGACGGTCGGGAGTTGCGGCTCGACGTGGTCGTGACCGACGCGGCCGGCCGGACCTGGCTGCGCAAGACCTACGAGGGACAGGCCGACACGCGCGCGTACAAGGACGTGGTCGCGAAGCCGCGCGATCCGTTCGAGAACGTCTACAACACACTCGCGAATGACCTGCTTGCGGCGCGGCGCGAACTCACCCGCGAGCAGCGGGTGCAACTGCGCCAGGTGTCCGACCTGCGCTTCGCCGCGGATCTCGCGCCGTACGCGTTCAATGGCTACCTGACGCAGGATCGCAAGGGCCTTTACGCGCCGGCGCGGCTGCCGGCCGAGGACGATCCGGTGGTGCAGCGCATGCAGCGCGTCCGGGAGCGCGACTATGCGCTGGTAGACACCTTGAATGAGTACTACGCCAGCTTCGCGGACGGCGTCGACGACCCCTACACCAACTGGCGCAAGTACAACCACGAGGAACTCGAGGCCGAATCGCAGGCGAAGCGCGAAGCGCTGACGCGGCAGGTCCTCGGCGCGGTCGCGGTCGTGGGCGGCATCATGGCGGGCCAGGAAACCAACAGCAGCGCCGGGTCGGCGGCTGCGACGGCCGCCGTGCTCGGCGGCATGTACGCGTTCAAGAGCGGCTTCGACAAGCGCGCGGAGGTCAAGGTCCACGCTGAGTCGTTGAAGCAGCTCGGCGATTCGTTCCAGTCCGAAGTGCAGCCGATGGTCGTCGACGTCGAAGGGCGCACGCTGCAGCTCAAGGGTTCCGCGGAGCAGCAGTACGCCGAGTGGCGGCAGTTGCTGCGCGAATTGTACGAAGACGAGACCGGGATGCCAGCCGCGCCCGGCATCGCAGCGGCTGGCGCCGCGCCGCCGCCCGGGACTCCCTGAGTCCGCGCCGGGGCAGGCACCATGCTCGAGAGCGGGCAGATTCTGGCTGCGCGATACCGCCTGCTGCGCAAGCTCGGCGAGGGCCGCACGACGCAGGTCTGGTTGGCCCGCGATGCCGAGACGGGCACGGATGTCGTGCTCAAGGTGCTGCCCGCCGCGTCGAGTGGTGACCGCGCGCGCTTCCTTGCGACGACAGCACTGCAACGGCAGATCCGGCATCGGAACGTGCAGCCTTGCGAGGCCGTTCTCGACGGCGATCCCGCATTCGCCGTGTTCGCGCACGTCGCCACGGGCGACCTTGCGCGCCTGCGCGGCCGGCCGTGGCGCGAGTGGTTGCCGGCGCTCGCCGGGGTCGCAGACGGCGTGGCGGCACTGCATGCACACGGCATCGTGCATCGCGACCTGAAGACCTCGAACGTGCTGCTGACGGAGCGTGGTGAAGCTTTGCTCGCGGACTTCGACCTGGCTGCGGCCGTCGGCGCGCGGGATGCGCCAACGGGAGGGTCCCCGTTCTCGATGAGCCCGCAGCAACTCGACGGCGACGCACCCGCGGAGAGCGACGACGTCTATGCGCTCGGCGTGCTGGCCTACGAGCTCGCGACGGGCTATCCACCCTTCTATCCGGACGCACGGCCGGAGCGCGTGCGGACCGAGGCGCCCGCGGCGATGGCGCCGCGACACGCCGTGCCCGAGCCGCTTGCGCAACTCATGCTGCGTTGCCTCGCCAAGCGACCGGAGGATCGGCCGCGCGCAATGGCCGGCGTCGCCGCCGAACTCGGAGCCATGGCGCAGGGTCTCGGGCAGGAGCCGACGCGAGCGCCTGCAGCGAGCGTCACGTTGCGACCACCGTCGACTGCAGACGGCGCGATCGATCCGCAATGGCGTCGACCGGTTGCGGCGGGACCGACGCCCGACCAGCTGCGCTCGCAGGGTTTTCGCCGCGGGTTGGTCGCGGGCAGCCTGGCATTTCTGGCACTGGCGGCGGGCTTCGTCTTTTTCGTGCTGCCGGACTGGGTCGGACGCGACGCTGGGACCGCGAAGATCGAGACGGCGCCGGTCGCCGCCACGCAGACCGGGCCCGCGGCCACGGCGGCGCCCGACTTGCGGCAACTCGCGGAGGCGAAGCAGGTCTTCGATGACACACGGGCCGAGCTCGCTCGCCGTTACGAGGATCTCGAAGTGCGCGGCGCGGGAGCCTGGGGTCGCGAGGCATTCGCGAGTGCGGAGCGCAAGCTCGCCGACGGCGATGCCGCGGCGGCGCAGAGAGAGTACCCAAAGGCGATCGAAAGCCTGCGCGCGGCCGAAGCAGACCTGCAGGCCGTCGCCGAGCTCTCGATCTCACGCCTGAAGGACGCGCTCGCCGCCGGTGCCGCAGCGCTCGATGCCGGTGACGAGGCAGAGTCCCGTCGGCAATTCGGGCTGGCGCTGCAGATCGAGCCGACGAATGCGCCCGCGAAGCGCGGCCTGGAGCGCGCGGCCACGATCGTCGAAGTGAAACGCCTGCTCGCGGAGGGCGAGGCCCTCGAGCGCAGCGGAAACTCCACCGAGGCGGAGGCGGCTTACCGCAAGGCGCTGCAGCTGGATCGCGACACGTCGGCCGCTCGCGCAGGACTGTCTCGCGTGCAATCGCAGGCGTCCGGTGCCGCTTTTGCCGCCGCCATCTCGCAGGGACTGGGCGGTCTCGCGCGCAAGGACTTCGCAGCTGCAAAGGCTGCCTTCGAGCGCGCGGGTCGCATCCGGCCTGGCGCGCCGGAGGTCGTCGACGGCCTGGCGCAAGTCGAGCGGGCCGTCGGCGACCAGTCGATCGGCGCCCACCTCGCGGCCGCCGGGCAGGCCGAGCGGGCCGAGCGCTGGTCGGTCGCGCTGACCGAGTATCGCAAGGCGCTCGACATCGATCGCAACCTGCTCGCTGCGCAACAGGGCGTCGAGCGGGCCGAGCCGCGCGCGATGCTCGACGGCGAACTGAGCACCTACCTCGAACGCCCGGAGCGGCTGTTCTCACCCGAGGTCCGCAGCGTAGCGCGCACGGCTGTGGCGCGTGCGAAGGGAATCGCAACCCCGGGTCCCGTCCTGACGGACCAGGTTGCGGCCGTGGAGCGCCTGATCGCAGGGGCGGAAAAACCGGTGCGCGTCGCGCTCGCCTCCGACAACCAGACCGAAGTCACGATCTATCGCGTCGGGCGCCTCGGCGCCTTCGAGCACAAGGACATGGAACTGCTGCCGGGACGGTACACCGTCGTCGGCGTGCGCCCGGGGTACCGCGACGTGCGCCGCGAGCTCACTCTGCTGCCCGGCAGCGCCGCGCCGACGCTGGTGATCCGCTGCGAGGAGCCCATTTGAGCGTCGACCTGATCCTGCGCGAGCCGCTCGGCGAACGTGTCGTCGGCGCTGCGGAGTTTCCGCTCTCGCTCGGCGGCGACGGGGCCCAGGTAATGCTGCCCGGGTCCGGCGGCATTCAAGCGTGGCTCGCGCAGCATGACGGCCAGCTCTTCGTGCAGCCCGCGAGCGCGGACGCGAAAGTGTTGCACAACGGCGCCCGCATCGCGGACTCGGCCTGGTTGCGCAGCGGTGACGTGCTTGATGTCGGCGGCGGCCGGTTGAAGCTGCGCCTGGACGACGGCCGGCGCGTGCTCGAGGTGGTGGCGGGCGCCGCGGGCAATGTGACCGCACCGCCAGCGGTCGAAGCCTCTGCGGCCATCGCCGGCACCGGGCTGGACGAGGACGAGCGCATCGAGCCCGTAGCGTTTCGCGGCTCGGTCGAAACCGAGGTCGAGGCGGAGCGGCCTTGGCCGTGGCGGCGAATCGGCATTGTCGTGTCGCTGGTGGCTCTCGCCGCGGTGGCGGCGGTCGTGTTCACTTCGGTCCCGGTGCAGGTCGCGATCGATCCGGCGCCGCAACAGTTGCGCTTCGCGGGCGGCTGGCCTGGGTTGCGCCTGGGAACGAACCACCTGCTGCGGCCCGGCGCCTACACGCTCGAGGCCGAGCACGAGGGCTACGCACCGCTGCGCGTCGCGGTCGAGATCTCGAAAGAACGCAATCAGCGTCTTGCGTACAAGCTCGTGCCGTTGCCCGGTCGGCTCGAGATCGTGCTGCCCGTGACGGGGCAGGTCGTGATCGACGGCCGTGCGGCGGGCGAGGCGCCCGGCGTCTTCGAACTGCCGGCGGGCAAGCACGCACTTGCAATCGACACGGAGCGCTACCTCGATTTTTCCACCGAGGTCGAGATCGAGGGTCTCGGCCGCACGCAGAAGCTCGAGCCGCAGCTCACGCCGGCCTGGAGCGTGGTCTCGATCGCAACGGAACCCGCCGACGCCGAGGTGCGCGTCGGTGGCGAGCCGCGCGGCCGCACGCCGTTGCAGCTGGAATTGCTGGCGGGCTCGCATCGCGTCGAGCTGCGGCGCGAAGGCTTCAAGCCGTGGATCAGCGACGTGCAGGTGCAGGCGAACCAGCCGCTCACGCTTGGGCCCGTGCAGCTCGGCCTGCCGGACGGCCGGCTCGTGGTGCGCAGTTCGCCATCGGGCGCGAACGTGACCGTGGGCGGCGCGTACCGCGGTCGCGCGCCGCTCGAGATCGACGTGCGCCCCGGCATCGCTCAGCCGGTCAGCGTGTTGCGCGACGGTTACGAAGCCGCGGAGCGCGAGATCACCGTTGCAGCCGGCGGCCGCGAGGTCGCCGAGTTCAAGCTGGTGCCGATCCTCGGCGAGGTGATCGTCCGGGCGAACCCGACGGATGCGCAGCTCTTCGTCGACGGCGCCGCGCGCGGCGCGGCCAGCCAGACGCTGAGCTTGCCCGCGACGGCACACGTGATCGAGATCCGCCGCAGCGGATACGCGCCGCACAAGGTGACAATCACGCCGCGCCCGGGCCTGCCGCAGCGGATCGACGTGACCTTGCTCGAGGGCGTGTCGCGTGATTCGGGGGCAGCCGCGATGGCGGAGCCGACCGCATCGGCCCCCGGAGCCACGCCCCCTGCGCCGGCGATCGTCGGCCTGCCGCCGACGCTGCGAGCGAAGGCCGGGCAGGAGCTCAAGCTCGTGCCTGCCGGCGAGTTCACGATGGGCAGTCCGCGACGCGAGGCCGGGCGCCGGGCCAACGAGGCGCAGCGTCCGGTCCGGCTCGAGCGGCGCTTCTACCTGTCGCCGCGCGAGGTCACGAATGCGGAGTTCCGGCAGTTCCGCCCTTCACACCGCTCCGGCTTCATCCTGCAGAGCACGCTCGATCTGGACCGGCAACCGGTGGTCAACGTCAGCTGGCAGGATGCCGCGGCCTATGCGAACTGGCTGAGCCAGCAGGACGGCCTCGAGCCGGCCTACGCGCAACAAGGCGGCCGGCTGGCGCCGGTCGTACCGGCCACGAACGGTTACCGGCTGCCGACCGAGGCGGAATGGGAGTGGGTCGCGCGCTGGTCCGGCGGCGCCGCGCTGCGCAAGTATCCGTGGGGCGACACGCTGCCCGTGCCACCGGGCGCGGGCAACTTCGCCGATCGCAAGGCCCAGCCCCTGGTGGCGCAGGTGCTCGAGGACTTCGACGACGGGCACGCGGCCACCGCGCCCGTCGGCAGCTTCGCGGCCAACCCCCTCGGCTTCCACGACATGGGCGGCAACGTCGCGGAGTGGACGCACGACCTCTACACTGTGCAGCCGCCCGCCTCGGCCGTCGCCGTGGATCCCGCGGCTGGCGGCGCCGGTACCGTGCGCGTGATCCGCGGCTCGAGCTGGCAGCATTCCGGCGTGACCGAGCTGCGGGCCGCCTATCGTGACTACGGGGACGGCAAACGCAATGACCTCGGCTTCCGCATCGCGCGTTACGCGCAGTAGCCGCAGCTTGCGGCTGGCGCTGCTGCTGCTGGGCGGCGTGCTGGCCGTTGCTGGCGTGTTGCGTGCGCAGGAGACGCCTCGACCTGCACCGGAAACGGAAGCGGAAGCGGAAGCAACCACGGAGGGCACAGAGGGCACAGAGGGGGCGAAGGGCGCGCAGGATGCGGCGGTGAAGCCGCCGCCGGCTGCGGAGGCCGACGCGACCGAGAAGGCGCCGACGCCGAAGGGACCCTCGCCGAACCGTTTCGAACCCACCGAGAAAGTGCGCGCCGATTTCGACGTGTCCTTCCCCATCGACATCTGAGCCGGAGATCCGCGGCATGGCCCGATTCAAGACGCGCGCGCCGAACGAGCTGCTCTACAGCCTGTTCGCGTTCATCATCATCGCGATCGCCGTTCACGCCGTGTACGTGACCGTGGTGCGGCCGCAGGCGACCGCGGTGCTCGCGGAGCAGCGCGCCGCGATGCTGAACGATCCGGAGTTCGTCGCCGAGCGGTCGGTGTACGTGGTACTCAAGGACTGGGAGCAGGAGGCTGCGATCATCCTCGCGCTTTGGGCCGTCGCGATCATCGGCTACAAGGCGTGGCAGACGCGCCGCGAGCGTGAGCTGCTGTCGCGCGACCTGATCCACGTGCCGGAGGGCATGCGGATCCTGCCCGAGGACGTGCGCGAGCACGCCCGCCAGCTCGAGGCGCTGCCGCCGGCGGAGGCGCAGTGCCTGCTGCCGCGGGCGCTGCTGGTGTCGCTGTACCGCTTCGGGGCGACGCGCAACGTGCAGGACGTGTCCGAGGCGGCGCGCGGCGTCTGCGAGGCGGAGGCCGACCGGCTCGATTCCGAGCTCTCGATGCTGCGCTACGTCGCCTGGGCCATCCCGGCGATCGGCTTCATCGGCACCGTGCGCGGCATCGGCGACGCGCTCGGCGAGGCCCACAAGGCCGTGTCGGGCGACGTCTCCGGCGTGACGGCGGGCCTCGGCACCGCCTTCAACTCGACGCTGATCGCGCTGCTGATCAGCATCGTGATCATGTTCCTGCTGCACCAGCTGCAGCTCGCGCAGGAGCGGCTGGTGCTCGACAGCGAGACCTACCTCGACCAGTACCTGATCCGCCACATGCAGGTGCGCTGACCGCCGATGACGCTCGCGCTCGAGATCAATGACGTCGGCCTCGTGCTCGCCCGCGACGGGGAACTGCTCGCGGAGGAGCCCGGCTTTGCGATGCTCGACGGCAGCACAGCCGAGACCGGCGCGGCCGCGATGCGCCGCGCGCGGTTGAAGCCGCTCTACGCCGAGTCGCGCTACTGGCAGGACCTCGGCACGGCCCCGCTGGCGCGGCCGATGCCGGCCGCGAAGACGCACGCGGAGATGGCCTACGCGCAGCTCGCGGCGCTCGCCAGCGCGCTGCCCGCGACCGATCGGCAGCTGCTGATCGCGGTCCCCGCGTGGTACACGCGCGAACAGCTGGCCGTGCTGCTCGGGGTGGCGCGCGAGGCGGGGTTCGAGACGGTCGGCCTGGTGGACGCGGGCCTCGCCGCGGCGTCGCTCGAGCCGGCGCCGGAGGCGGTGCTGCAACTCGAGCTGGCGCTGCACCGTGCGGTCCTGACCGTGCTCGACCACGGCGGCGAGCTGCGCCGCACGCGCTACGAGCTGCTGCCGCAGCACGGCTGGCTCGCGCTGCAGCAGGCCTGGCTCGACCGGATCGCCGCGGCGTTCGTGCGCAAGACGCGCTTCGACCCGCTGCACGAGGCGGCCAACGAGCAGCACCTGTGGGACGGCTTGCCGGGGTGGCTCGCGATGCTCGAGCGCGCCCCGACGGTCACGCTCGAGATGCAGGCGGGTGGCGTCGTGCATTCCGTCGAGCTGGCGCGCGAGGAGTTTGTGGCGGCCGCGACCCGCATCTACGACGGCCTCGCGCAGGTTTTGCAGCGGGCCCGGCCTGCGGGCGGGCGACTGCACCTGCGGCTCTCGCACCGCCTGGCGGGGTTGCCCGGTTTCGCCGAGCGCCTCGCCGAATTGCGTGACTGCGAGGTGACGCGGCTGCCGCGCGGAGCGGCAGCGCTCGGCGCGCTCGCCTACGAGCGCACGTTGCGGCGTGACCCGGGTGCAGTCGTGCTCGTGCAGCGGCTGCCCGTGCCGCTGCGCAGCAGCCCGGCACAGGCGGCCACGCCCGCCGCGGCAGCGGTGCCCGTCGAGGCCCGTCCGACCCACGTCGTGCTGCAGAGCCGTGCGTGGGCGATCCGCCGCGAACCACTCACGATCGGGTCCGCGGTGCCGGCCGGATTGCGAGCCCTTGCCGTCGACGCGGGCCCCGGCATCTCCCGCCAGCACTGCACGCTCACGAGCGGTGACGATGGCGTCTGGCTCGAGGATCTCAGCACCTACGGCACGCTGGTGAACGACGAGCGAGTGCGCGGCCGGGTCCCGTTGCGCGTTGGCGATCGATTGCGCATCGGCAGCCCGGGCGTCGAATGCGAGCTGGTCCGCGTGGTGGACGGCGATGGCGCGCCGTAAGGCCGAGGTCTTCAGCCTCTCGTTCCTGGACGTGATCGCGTGCGGGTTCGGTGCGATCGTGCTGTTTTACACCATCATCGCCGCGCAGGCCGGCGTGCAGCGGCAGGAGCGCAACGACGACCTGCAGGCGGAGGTCGATCTTCTCGAGGAGCAGGTGCTCGAGGGCTACAAGGACCTGGTGGAGCTGCGCAATTCGCTCGACAGCACCGACGAGGCGGTGCCGGCCGAGGGGCTCGCGGCACGCATCATCGAGGAGAAGGAGCGGCTGATACAGCAGCTCGCCGAGGCGGAGAAGGACACGCTGTCGCGGCGCGAGGCGATCGAGCGGCTGAAGCAGGACCTGAAATCGCTCGAGGAGGGCACGCGTCGCCTGAGCGCAGGCACGCCGGCCCCGGGGCAGCCCGGCAATCGGATCAAGGGCTTCGTCGGCAGCGGGGATCGCCAGTACCTGACGGGTCTCAAGGTCGGCGGCGAGCGCATCCTGATCCTCGTCGACGTCTCCGCGAGCATGATGGACGACTCGGTGGTGAACGTGATCCGGTTGCGCAACATGCCGGAAGTGCGCCGCATGGCGGCGGGAAAGTGGCGCCGTACGGTCGCGACGGTGGACTGGCTCACGTCTCAGCTGCCCGGCAAAGCGAAGTTCCAGGCATACGCGTTCAACACCCGGGCGAAAGCGCTGGTGGCTGGCAGCGACGGCAAATGGCTGGACGCTGGGGATGCAAGCGCCCTGAACGACGCGCTGCAGGCGCTGCGCAAGGTCGTGCCGCAGGATGGGACGAGCCTCGAGAATGCATTCACCGCGGCGGCGGCCCTGGCGCCGCGGCCGGACAACATCATCATCGTCACCGACGGCTTGCCGACGCAGGGCGCCGGGCCACCTCCGGTGCGCAAGACCGTGGACGGCGAGGCGCGGCTGCGGCTGTTCGAGCGGGCGATCGCCAAATTGCCCTCAGGCGTGCCGGTCAACGTGATCCTGCTGCCGATGGAGGGTGATCCGCTGGCCCCGGGTGCCTACTGGACGCTGGCCCGTCGCAGCAACGGCTCCTTTCTCAGCCCTGCGCGGGACTGGCCATGAAGCGCTCGCGGCTCGGGCGGCGCGACATCGAGGTCTTCAGCCTCTCGTTCCTCGATGCGATCTGCTGTGGGTTTGGAGCAGTGATCCTGCTGCTGGTGCTCACCGAGGTCGGCGAGCCGATCGTGTTCGAGAAGTCGCGCGAGGATCTGCAGGGACGGCTGCTCGACCTGCAACAGCAGCTGGAGGAGATCCGCGGCACGAGCACCGTGCTCAATCGCGAGCTCACCTCGCGGCGCGAGCAGCTCTCCGAGGAGCAGCAGAAGATCGCGCGGCTGCGTGGCGACCTGAGCGCACTGCGCGGACAGTACGAGTCGTCGCGCAAGGATTCCGAGGTCGCCAACGAAATCGAGGGCCGGCTGGTCTCGGCCCAGCAGGAGCTCACCGAGGAGATGAAGCGGCTGCTCGGCGCGCAGTTCCAGCGCCGCAGCGACAGTGCGATCGGCGGCGTGCCGGTGGACAGCGAATACATCATCTTCATCATCGATACCTCGGGCAGCATGGCGAACTACGCGTGGCCGCAGATGCTGCGCACGATGCAGGAAGTCCTCAATGCACATCCCACCGTGAAGGGCTGGCAGGTGATGAGCGACGAGGGTGGCTACATGTTCCCGTCCTACCGCGGCCGCTGGCTGCCGGACACGCCCGGGCAGCGCAAGATCGCGCTCGACCGGCTGCGCAGCTGGTTCCCGTTCAGCAACTCGAGCCCGGTCGAGGGCATCGTCGAGGCCATTCGCACCTACTACTCGACCGGCCTCAGGATCAGCCTCTACGTGCTGGGCGACGAGTTCACGGGTCCGTCGATCGACTCGGTGGTGCGCGCGGTGGACGTGATGAACCGCGAGGACAAGACTGGTCGCCGGCGCGTACGCATCCACGCGATCGGTTTCCCGGTGCGCCCCGACGCGCCGCAGTACACCAGCATCCGCTTCGCGTCGTTGATGCGGATCCTCTGCGATCGCAATGGCGGCACGTTCGTCGGCTTGAACGAGCCCTCGAGCTATCGCCGCTGATCGGGAACGTGCGACGATTCCCACGATGTCCGAACTGAACGAAGACCAGCGTCCGGGGCGACGGCGGCGCGCACGTCGCGCGACTGCACGCGCCGGGGCCGCGGCCCTGCTGGCACTGCTCGGCGGCTGCGGCACGACGCAATTCGAAGCGCAGACCGTGATTCCGGCGCCGCTGATCACCCAGATCCCGATCGTCGTCGGCGTGCACATCACGCCGGAGTTCCGCGACCAGGTGCACCGCGAGGAGCGCGACGGGGGCGACATCGAGATCGCCGTCGGCAAGGCGCAGACCGCCGGCTTCCTGCGGCTGCTCACGGCCATGTTCACGCGGGCCGTGCCGGTCCCGTCCGTCGCCGGGGGCGCAGCGATCGATCCGGAGATGCGCGGCGTCTTCGAGCCGGTGCTCGAGGAATTCTCGTTCATCACGCCGGCGGACACGGGCACGTCGTTGTACGCGGTGAGCCTCAAGTACCGCGTCAACGCCTACCGCCTCTCCGGCGAACTGATCGATTCCTGGACGTTCACGGGCTACGGCGCCGAGCCGAGCCTGGGCCTGCCGACCCAGGGCAAGGCTGCGCTGCAACGGGCGACTGCGCTCGCGATGCGCGACGCCGGCACGAAGCTCGCGGTCGAGTTTCGCGAGCAGGCGATCGTGCGCGGGTTGATCGAAGCCGGGGCGCCCGCCACCGCGGCGCCGGAGCTTCAGCCGGTTCCCTGACCGGCCGCCGGCTCAGGCGGCGGAGGTGCCTGTTCTTCAGCCTCGCCGAGCAGCACGAACACGGGCTGCAGGAAGCGCACTCCACTGGTCGCGACCGGCTCGCCGTCCGAGAACCGCGGCCGATAGCGCGCCGCCTCGATCGACTGCACGGTCCGCGCCGCGAACCGCGCGTCCCCGGCATCCGACACCACCTTGACGTCCTGTACGCGGCCCTGCTCATCGACCGTCAACTCGAGTTCGACGCGGCGGCGTTCCGCCTCGTCGGCCGGTCGCTGCGCATAGCGGTCCCAGCCCTCCACCGGTCGGTACTGCAACAGCACCGGAGCACCGAAGATCTGCTCCTGCAGCGGGCGACCGTCAGCTGGTGCGGCCTGCGTGGCAGCGTGCCAGGCCTGCAGATAGTGCGGTCGCGCGCGATCGAGTTCGAGGCGCGCCTGGAACCAGTCGCCGAGCTGCGTGCGGACGGCTGCGACCAGCGGCGGTGACGGTTCCGGTCCGGCGCTTGCAAGCTCGGCTGCCCGCTCGAGCCAGCGTAATCCCTCGGCCGCGATGGTCGACGACGACAGGCCGGGCAGTCCCGGCATCGCAGACGAATCGTGGAACATCGTGCTCCGCTCTTCCTCGCCGGTCGCCTGTGCACGGGCCACCGGATCGAGCACCCAGCGCTGCGCATTGTCGGCGAGCGCCGTCAACGGCCCGACGAGGTTGATCGAGCCCGGCCCCTCGAGTTCTTCGACGGTCTTGAGCGACTTCAACAGCGTGGTCCGCGACGCTTCGTAGGCGGCCACCACGGAGTACCAACGACCGAGCGATTCGAGCTCTTGCGCGAATCGCAGGCTGCGCTGTCCGTGCTTGCGCTCGACCAGCCGCACCGCGTACCGGCGGGCCTGCAGTGCCTGCTCCAGTTGCCCGAGTTGCGTCAGCGAGTCCGCCTGCTTTGCCAGTAGTGGCAACTGGTCTTCGTTGAACAGCCCTTCCGAGCGACGACTGAGCGCAACCGCCCGGTCGAGGGCCGGCGCGGCGAGGTCGTAGCGCCGGGCCGAGTAGTACGCGGTAGCGAGGCCGGCCTGGGCGCGCGCGAGGCGCGGGCTCGTGATCCGCCCTGCGGCCTCGATCAGCGCGAGCGCGCGCAGGTAGCTCTGCTCGGCGCCGAGGTAGTCGCCGGCCAGCTGCTGGGCCAGCCCGAGGTTCATCAGGGCCACCTGCAGTGTCTCGGTCCCCTGGGATTGCTCCTTCTCCGTCAGCGCGACGACCGTGCGGCCGGCCTCCACCGCAGCCGCGTGCTCGCCGGCGTCGAACAAGCGCTTGAACTCGGCATAAGCGTCGGCGCTGGACTCGGGTTGCGCCGGCGGAGGGGTGGAGGGCGAGTCGAGTTGCGCTGCGGGCTCCGTCGCCGCCCCGGTGGACGCGGTCGACAGCACGAGGACGGTGAGCAGGGACCAGCTGGCCTGCAGGGCGCGGTGAATTGACGCGGGCCTCGTCATGCCCGCCAACAGTGACACGCCCCGGGCGACGACTGCAATCCTGCGCGCAGGCTCGGTCAGGGCCGCCGGAACAGGTAGTGCGATACCAGCCACTCCTGGCCCGAGCGATGGCCGAAGAGCTCGGCGCACGACATGAAGAACACGCGCCAGTAGACCCACCAGCGGCGGGCCTCGCCGTCGCCATAGGTGGCCGCGAGCACGGGCAGGACGCGCTCGCGCTCACGGTCCATGTTGGCGAGCCAGGCTTCGGCGGTCTTCTGGTAGTGCGTGCCGCTCACGCGCCAGTGGTTCGCGAGGCGCAGGTCGTTCTGGAAGTAGAGCAGCAGGTGGTCGCTCGGCATGATGCCGCCGGTGAAGAAATAGCGCGCCATCCAGTCGCTCTCGTCGCGAACTTCGAACGGGTAGGCGTAGCGGGCGTGCGTGAAGATGTGCACGAACAACGTGCCACCCGGGCGCAGCCAGCCGGCGATCCGCCCGAGCAGCGTCTCGTAGTTGCGCATGTGCTCGAACATCTCGACCGACACCACGCGGTCGAAGCGGCGTTCCGGCGGAAACTCCAGCACGTTCGCGTCGCGAGTCAGCACCTCGACGTTCGCGAGGCCGCGCTCGGCGGCCCGGGCGTCGATGAATTGCTTCTGCGTCCGGGAGTTCGACACCGCGGTGATGCGGGCGCGTGGAAAGTGCTCGGCCATCCACAACGTCAGCGAGCCCCAGCCGCAACCGAGCTCGAGAATCTGCTCGCCGTCGACGAGCCCCGCCCGCTCGCAGGTGAGCCGCAGCATCGCGGCCTCGGCCTCGTCGAGCGCCGTGACGCCCGGCTCGAAGTAACACGACGAGTACTTGAGGTGAGGTCCGAGCACCAGCCCGAAGAATGCGCTCGGCAGCTCGTAGTGCTGCTCGTTGGCCTCGCGCGTCGCGATCGCCACCGGGCTACGGCGCAGTTCCTCGACGAAGCGCATCAGGTGCGCCTGCTGCGCTTCCGGGTCGCCCTTGTCCTCCTCGCGCAGGCGCGCCTCGAGCAGCCGGCGGATGCCGGTGCGGATCACGCTGTCGGGCAGCAGGTCGCGTTCGAGCAGGTTGAAAGGCAGCGACGACACGTTTCAGTTTCTCCGCAGCAGGATCGAGGCGGCCGGCTGGCCGGCATCCAGCCGCCGCAACTGCAGCAGCACGTACACGGCCATCGCCATGTTGCCGAGCAGCATGATCGCGACGAACCAGCCGGTGCGGGCCGTCGCCGTGGCTTCCTTGTA
>Ga0209262_10000287_pt1 | contig 25631 bp, 23 predicted proteins | sample Lowcelwee11metaG_FD_187171 | JGI IMG/M metagenome (GOLD analysis project Ga0209262, IMG submission 187171) | Freshwater pond sediment microbial communities from the University of Edinburgh, under environmental carbon perturbations - Low... | ecosystem: Environmental > Aquatic > Freshwater >... | reverse complement strand
TTCAGTTGACAATATTTGGCCTATCCGTCAAAAGGATTCGCTATCGCTCAGTTTTTTATTGGCAAAAATTCATCTCGCCGTTAACCTTTCAGGTTTAACGGGAGTCCTCTTTTTGCATTACAGATAGTAGGTAAAACCCTAATTGTGCTGTAGTATGATTTGCTAACTAATAGCTGTAAAGCAGACAGAGACGATATTTCAGGCAATAGGTGAAACTGATAGATAATAGTCCTGTAGTTGATCGCTGACCGAAAATTTGTTAAAATAACTTAACAATCTGTTGCCAAAATTGGTCATAAAAAAGACTTATGAGCGTGAAAACATTATCTCCAGAAACTCCTACTAATTCGTCATCTCAGCAAATTGTACCGATACAAATAGCAATTACTGATGATATTCAGACAATTGACTTGGATGTAGAGACAATAACTGATGCGACAGATGTAGAAGAACTGCCACCTGATATTAGTCAGGAAGAAGCTATTACCCTACGTTATGATCCAGAGGCGATCGCCGATTTTTATCGCTATCGTCCTTGGGAAGTGTGGAGTCGGCGAATTAGTGTCGTATGGATTTTTGTTACCTTCGCCTTAAGTTTATGGGCTGATCGGAAAACTGGTAGTGTCAAGAAAAACGAGCTGAAACGGGCAGCCAGATTGCGAGAAATATTAACTTTCTTAGGTCCTGCTTTTATTAAAGTTGGTCAAGCCCTCTCTACCCGGCCTGACTTAGTACCCCCCGCCTATTTAGAAGAATTAGCCAAATTACAAGATCAATTACCGCCTTTCCCCAATGAAATCGCTTTTCAATTCATAGAAGAGGAATTAGGTGCGCCACCCCAAGAAATTTATGCAGAATTATCAGATCATCCCTTAGCGGCCGCTTCCTTAGGGCAGGTTTACCGGGGTAAATTAAAAACTGGTGAAGAAGTAGCGGTAAAAGTACAACGCCCCGGTTTAGCGGAAAAAATCGCCTTAGATATTTATATATTAAGGTCTCTAGCGATTTGGGCAAATAATAATGTGAAAAAAATCCGTAGTGATTTAGTCGCTATTATGGATGAGTTTGGGCATCGCATTTATGAAGAAATGGATTATGCCCATGAAGGTCGCAACGCCGAAAAATTTGATCGTTTGTACGGCAATTTACCAGAAATTTATGTACCAAAAATTCATTGGCAATACACTGGTCGGCGAGTTTTGACCATGGAATGGATTAACGGTACAAAGTTAACTGATTTAGAGGCAGTACAGGCTCAAGGTATTGATGCCAAACATTTAATTGAAGTGGGTGTGCAGTGTTCCCTTCGCCAATTATTAGAACATGGCTTTTTTCATGCCGACCCGCACCCTGGTAATTTATTAGCCAGTCCGAATGGTAAGTTAGTTTATTTAGATTTCGGGATGATGAGCGAAGTGAAACCTCATCAGCGTTATGGTTTATTAGAGGCAGTAGTACATTTAGTTAACCGGGATTTTGAAGGTTTAGCTAAGGATTACGTTAAGTTGGAATTTCTCACCCCAGATACGGACTTAACACCGATTATTCCAGCTTTAGCGGGGGTATTCAATGATGCTTTAGGTGCTAGTGTAGCGGAGTTGAATTTTAAGAGTATTACCGATCAATTATCGGAGGTAATGTATGAATATCCTTTTAGAGTGCCAGCTTATTACGCTTTAATTATTCGTTCCCTCGTTACCTTAGAAGGTATTGCTATTAATGTTGATCCTAATTTTAAAGTATTAAGTAAGGCTTATCCATACGTCGCTAGACGACTATTAACTGATCCGTCACCGGAGTTAAGAACTTCTTTAAAAGAATTATTATTTAAAGATGGAGGATTCCGCTGGAATCGTTTAGAAAACCTATTACGCAATGCTAGTAGTAGCGATGATTATGATATTAGTCAGGTATTAAACCAAGCCTTAGAATTTCTCTTTTCCCAACGGGGTGATTTTATTCGTGATCAGATTGTGGATGAGCTGATTAATAGTATTGATCACGCTTCTCGCCAAGCAGTGGCTAATGCTAAAGCTGTATTAGGTGAATGGTTTGGTTTTCAAGTCAGCCAACCAATTATTGATAATAATCGTGTTTTACCAGAGAAAAATTCTCCAGCCGATACAGTTGAACAGATCAAGCGTATTTGGCAAATATTAGAAAGCACTCCTGGTTTTAATAGTGATGATGTTTTACAACTATTACCTGCATTATTAACTAAACCGGAAGTGCAAAAAATGGGGCAGAATGTCGCAACTGGTTTAACTCAACGGGCGATCGCCCGGTTTATTCGTAGATTTTTGGTGACTCCTGATTTTGCTCCTCCCCATAATCCAGCTAAGAATATAGAGAATAACTATCATCAGCCAATTAATTCAACTAAGTCATCTAATTTGCTATTACCCAAGGGTCGTTAGAAATTTATCTAACCCATATTCCGCAGGTTGATGTAAAAAATCAAATAATAATCTAAAAATTCTAAAGGGGCAATTCGTAAATTGCCCCTTTGTTGTTTAAGGGGTGTTGTTATACTAACTGCTCAATTGATCTTTCAAATCTACCGTTGCCCAATAGGAGTCCAAAAGACGTTTTACCCTTTGTCGTAAAACCGCCCAATGAATCGGTTTATTCACATAATCTATTGCACCCACCTCAAAGGCTCGCTCCACCGACTCATGATCTTCTAAACCAGTAATCATTAAAACAGGCGGATGATTCTCTTCTGGTAATTCCTGTAACTTTTGACAACAAACAAAACCATCCATTACCGGCATCATCGCATCTAATAAAATTAGGTCAGGTTTTTCCTCTGCATAACGCTCCAATGCCTCTTCTCCATCTGCTGCCTCTTTAATCCGATAACCTTCTTTTTGCATAGCGAGGCGAATTTGTAAACGCATCATCCGATCATCTTCCACAATCAATATTAGAGCTTCTTTCTTGGTGAAAATATCGAGGTTTGTCATAGAAGATTTTTAATAATAATTTCCAAATAGATTTGAGCAGAAATTCATAAATTTATATTCTATTCATAAAAAAAGTGCAGAGTTTTTGTAAACCCTGCACTTTTCATCAAAAGAGATTAAATACTCCTGTTAAATTTTCCAATTATTATCCAATCCTAAACAATAGGTGCATTGGGATCAACAATTGGTGGTACAACAGGATTATTGATGGGAACAACATTATTACCAATATCATAGGTAATATTTTGACCAAGACCGACTGTAATATCACCAACAGGAGTTGTCTGGAAGATATTAGGTTGAGCGACTGTCCGAATCGGATAAGTACCTGGAGCATTCAAACCAACAAAGGCATAAGCACCATTGGCTGCACTGAATGTACTGGTTTCATTATTATCTAAGAAACCATCAAAATCAGAGTCAATATAGACTTGAACATTAGGAATACCGAATAATTCTTTCTCGCCATTATCAGGGAATCCATTACCATTCAAGTCATTGAATACTGTACCGCTGATCGTACTTTGAGGTGCATTACCAAAGTTGTAAACATAGCTCTCACCAGTTACATAATCAATAGTTACGAGAGGAGTTGTTTGATAGAAACCACCTCGATCTACTTCCCGTAAAACATATTGACCTTCTCCTACATGATCTAGGTTTAAACCATAGGTTCCGTCAGGACCAGTGATTTGATTGGGTTCAAAACCTTGAATTTGACCATCATTATTTAAGTCTAGGAAAATCTCTACGCCAGGAATAGGTGCTTCTGCCGCAAAGGGTTCATAGAATCCATTGCTATTCAAATCATTGAATTTAATACCGCTAATAGTATTCCCTTCAATAGACATAAAGGCATTCCTAAAGTTAATACCACTAGGATTGTCGTTAGGAACTACAACAGTAATCGGACCGGGATTATCACTTACCTGTTCGATTTGACCATCTTGACCAGGTAATAGATTTTGGCGAACATTATAGGTTCCAGGTGGCACAGCCCGGAATATATATTCTCCCCGCTCATTGGTAGTAGTAGAGTTTTCGCCTGGATCAAAGAACTCATTAGCGTTTAAGTCAATATAAATTTGGTTTCCAGCAAAACCAAAGTCGCCGGCATCAAAAACATCATTATCATTAGTGTCTTCGTAAACAACACCGCTGATGCTACTGCTATAAGGATCCTGACCAAATACTGTAGAGTTACCAAAGTTATAAACTATACTTTGACCGGGTGTTACAACAACTGCTGGATCAACTGTAGTTTGAGTGACACCGGGAGCTAATTGCTCTCTCACCCGATAAGTACCAGCAGGTACATTACTAAACTCATAGTTACCAGCACTATTAGTTACAGTAAAGGGTTCATTTACTTCCCCAATACCATTGTTATTAATATCTAGGTAAATAGGAATACCAGAAATTACAGGATCATTTGCATCAGGGAAACCATTACCATTCAAGTCATTGAATTTAGTACCAACAATTCGACCAGGACCAGGAATTAATCCGTCTGGAATACCAACAGGTGGTAGAGGACCTGGACCTGGACCAACAGGACCGCCACTAAAACCAATATTGACAAAATTAGCATTAACTCCAGGATCAACTGTGATTACAGGATCTGGTGTGCTTTGAGTGAAGCCTGTTTGGGCTATGCCTTTAACAACATAAGTACCTACGGGTAAACCGTTGAAACGATATTGACCTTGAGCATCACTAATAGTAGAAGGTTCACCGCTATCTAAAGTACTATTGTTATTAGTATCTAAATAGGTTGTAAAACCTGGTAAACCAACTTCATTTGCTTCAACTAAACCGTTAGCATTAACGTCGTTAAATACTACTCCACCAATTTGATTAACACCAGGAGCTACTTGACTAGCTGTTCTAGTTGTAGTTGTAGTTGTAGTTGTATCAGGACCAACAGGACCTGGAGTATTAGGGGTTGTAGGCGGGGTAATAGGAGGTGCCACAATACTGGGGCTATTAGCAAAATTCACGGCAGGTAAGAATAAATTTTCAGGGGTAATACCAACAACAGGATCAGGTGTGATTTTATCTAAACCAGCTACTGGTACTTGTCTTAAAACGTAATAACCGGGAGTTACCTGAGCGAAAGTATAGTTACCAATAGCATCGGTATTAGTTACTCTTTCCTGTGGGTCAAAAATATTATTATTGTTGGCATCTAAAAACAGCGGTACATTAGGAATACCAGTTGCACCGGCATCAATAGTGCCATCTCTATTAGCATCATTGAAAACAAAACCACGAATTTCACCAGTAATAATATTTAAAGGTGTATTACCAAAATTGATTTCTGTTAAATCGTCACAATTTGTTAAATCAACAACGGGTGATTGGCTGGTCTGACTAACACCTGCTACCCCAACTTCTCTAATTACTAAACGAGTAGCTGGTAAATTCGGCAGGAAGTAAGCACCATCATTACCAGTTAGAGTAAAGGGTTCATTACTATCTAAAAAACCATTGCTATTCACATCAGCATAAATTGTATAGTTAGGAATACCTGGCTCATTAACATCACGTAAACCATTGCCATCAGCATCAAAATACTTGAAGCCACTGACGCTACCAACAGTTTTTACTTCTGAATTACCCAGATCAACAACCACGGTTTGTGGTTGATTATTGAAGAAAATCAAGGGACTGCGACTTGTTTCAGTTGCAGGTGGATTGGCAATTTGTTTAACGTTATAAACTCCGGCTGCCAAGTTACTAAATGTGTAAGAACCAATATTGTCAGTAAATACTAGGGCTTCATTACTGTCAAAAATATTGTTATTGTTGGAATCTAAATATACTTGAATTCCTTCAATGCCACTTTCATTACTTTCCCGCAGACCGTTGAAGTTTTCATCATTGAAAACTATGCCGGTGATTGTATTAACATTGCCAGGACCGATAGGCGCACCTGGAGTATTGATAAAATTAGCCTGAGCTGCGGGGGCAACTAAAGAGAGATTAACAATTGGATCTGGATTAACTTGCGATAAGCCAGGTTGTACAATTTGTCTAACTGTGTAAGTACCTGGGCTCAAATTACTAATATTATAAGTCCCGGAATTATTAGTGACAGAAGAAGGTTCAGCACCGTCTAAAATACCGTTGTTATTAAAATCAACATAAACACTAATATTAGCTAAAGTAATATCGGTACCATCAAGCGCTCCATTGCTATTCACGTCTGTGAATACTGCACCGGAAACACTACCTGGACCGCCTATTTGCGATGCGATTCTTGTATCTGACACTTTAATTACTCCTCCACCATAAATTTGTTTTAAAATCCTAGCCGATTTACGGTTAGGATTCTTTTGGCCAAATATTTATACTTTTTTCTGACTTACAGGATAAATATTGTTTCAATTTTTTTAATTGTTCCAGAAATACCCTATAAGCCAAACTATTTGCACTTTGTGGCCTAGAAAAGCCGATAAAGTCTTTTTTGCATACCCAGCTTAATCACCAGTTTTTTGCTGGTATGAATAAAGCTACAAGGATAACGCAGGAGATTATACCAGGTTTTCAGCAAAATTGACAATCAAATAGATCAAGCCAGCTATTTGGACATGAGTCATAAATTTATCAAAATTGCAGTTCGATGCAATGTTAATTGTCGGCAATCACCTGATCGAGCTTTCAATTTAGTTACCTTGTATTCATCCTGCATTTATAGTATTTGTCCTACGGGGACGCTTGTTTTTATATTTCTGTTCCTTGAATTATCTTGTTAATTCTGAATAAATTAACAATTTCAGATGAACCACGTAGATTAAAAGCCGGCATATACCGACTTTTGACCCTAAATAAATTAATTTTAGACAGCAAAAACTTATAAATAAAGATAAACCAATTTTTGGTTCTAATAACCTTTATTTAATAAGCGTCCTGTAACTCATAGAAATCAGGAGAAACATAATCTTTCCGTAGGGGCCAACCCACCCAATCTTCAGGCATGAGAATACGTTTCAGGTTAGGGTGTCCCTCGTAAACAATGCCATACATATCGTAGGATTCCCGTTCTTGGAAATCTGCTGACTTCCAAATCCAATAGACGGATGGTAAACGAGGATCGCTTCTGGGAACGAATACTTTGACTCGCACTTCTTCTGGTGTAACAGTATTATTTGTCACCTTAACTAAGTGATACATACTCACCAAATCTTCACCCGGACCAGCGTCATAACCACACTGACATTGTAAATAGTTGAAACCATAGGCATAGAGGGCTGTAGAAATGGGGATCAGGAAATCCCGATCTACTTTAATAATTTCTACACCTAAATGATCAGGACCTAAATATTCGTGGGCAAAACCATTACTATTCAACCATTGGGAGACTTTCCCCGCCTCGACAATCGGTGCTTCTGTCTGATCAGTCACGTCGTTGTACCTCCTGGGTTTGTGATGCTAAGAGGGCGGGTGGAATTGGCATACCAATCGCTTCTGTTAATTCTTTAGGGGGAACTTGCCGGGTATTTGACTGTATATATTTGCCGGTTAAAATTGCTTCTGTCGGCTTCATTTGATGACTAATTGTGTAATAACGATTAGTTTGTAATAGTTTGGCCCGCTCTTGGATTGAGTCATTAGCAACCTTTTTACGCAGTTTAATCACTGCATCAATAATTGCTTCAGGACGAGGCGGACAACCGGGAATATAGACATCTACAGGAATTAATTTATCTACACCTCTTACAGCCGTAGGTGAATCAACACTGAACATTCCGCCAGTAATAGTACAAGCTCCCATAGCAATCACGTATTTTGGCTCTGGCATTTGTTCATACAAACGGACCAAAGTCGGAGCATATTTCATGGTAATTGTGCCGGCTGTGATTAATAAATCAGCTTGCCGAGGACTAGAACGAGGTACTAAACCAAAACGGTCAAAATCAAAACGTGAGCCAATTAAAGCAGCAAATTCAATAAAACAACAGGCCGTACCATATAACAAAGGCCATAAGCTAGAAAGCCGAGCCCAATTATATAGATCGTCCAAGGTAGTCAAAACGACATTTTCCGAAAGATTTTGAGTAACGGTCGGCATTGAGGCCGGATTGATAATTTGTTCTGGTTGACCTGATTGAGAAGTTAAGACCATTCCAAAGCTCCTTTGCGCCAAGCATAAACTAGGGCTATTACTAAGATTGTGATAAAAATTAAGGCCTCAATAAAGGCTAATAAACCTAATTGACTGAAAGCGACGGCCCAAGGATAGAGAAACACTGTTTCTACATCAAAGATGACGAAGACCAACGCAAACATATAGTAACGAATATTAAATTGAATCCAAGCACCACCTATTGGCTCTACGCCCGACTCATAAGTAGTGTGTCGTTCTGGTCCACGTGCTTTGGGGCGAACCAATTTAGATACGCCAATGGCCAAAAACGGTACTAGGCTACAAATAATTAGAAAGCCTAAAAAATACTCATATCCACTTAGGACAAACACAATAAAGAAAACCTTTAGATAAAAGAACTGGATAATAGTTTGCTGAATATTCTGACACAATTTTCGGCGGTTTTCACTTAGGAGACCAGAGCCTGATAATTATGGCCAATTAACATGATCTTTGATTAATCATGTTTTGTAACATTTTGTAATATTATCGAAAGTACATTCTCATAATTATCAAAATTTGTAAAAGTATGTTTATAAAAGTATGAGTGAAACAGCCACTGAGGAAAAACCATTAGACCGCTATGAATGTCGAGCCTGTGGCTATGTGTATGAACCAAAAAAGGGAGCCAGAGGGGTAGAGCCAGGCACCGCTTTTGAAGAAATACCGAGTAAATGGCGTTGTCCGGTCTGTGGAGCAACGAAAACTCAATTTAATAATATTGGTTCGTCGGAAACGGCAGGTTTCTCAGGAAACTATCGCTATGGTCTAGGGGTGAATAATTTAACCGCTGGTCAAAAAAATTTATTGATCTTTGGTGGTTTAGCCCTAGCAGCCGTATTTTTCTTGAGTTTATACGGTTTACAGTAAGTTATTGGCCCATATTTTTAATTTAGAATAATGCAATCATTTTTTTCCTTTACTAAAAAAATTTTCATTTTATGTACAGCCTTGTTATTGTTTACGGGCTGTAAAAATATTGGGATGTCCAATGTCGTTGATAATCCCTGGCAATTAATTAATTTACCTAGTCAGTCTAATTTAATTGACATTACTTTTAGTACACCTCAACACGGTTGGGTGGTAGGAAGTGAAGCGACTATTTTAGAAACCAATGATGGGGGAGATAATTGGCAACCCTACACTATTGATCTAGGGGAGGAAAAGGCCCGCTTTACGGGAGTGAGTTTTGCGGGGAAGGAAGGCTGGATTGTCGGACAACCGTCAATTATGTTGCATACAACAGATGACGGGAAAAACTGGAGCCGATTACCTCTGAGTGCCAAATTACCAGGTAGTCCTAATACTATTATCGCTTTAGGCCCTAACTCAGCCGAGATGACCACTAATGTGGGGGCTATTTATCAGACGGAAGATGGTGGCAAAAATTGGAAGGCCCAGGTAGAAGATGCGGTGGGAGTAATTCGCAATATTTCCCGCTCCAGCGATGGCAAATATATTGCTGTATCTGCTAAAGGTAACTTTTATTCTAGTTGGTCACCAGGCCAGCAAGTTTGGCAACCTTTTAATCGGAATAGTTCTCGCCGTTTAGAGAAAATTGGTTTTGCTCCTGATAATCAACAGTTATGGATGATTGCCAGAGGTGGACAACTACAATTTACTGATCCGGCTAATCCTGGTGAATGGCAAGAGCCGATTAATCCTGAATCAACAGCGAGTTGGGGTTTATTAGATTTAGCTTATCGGACTCCTGACGAACTTTGGGTGTCTGGTGGTAGTGGGAATTTATTAAGAAGTGTTGATGGTGGAAAAACTTGGCAAAAAGATCAAGATGTGGAAGATGTAGCGGCCAATTTTTATCGAGTCATCTTTTTCAACCCTGAGCAAGGATTTATTCTTGGTCAGAATGGCACTCTTTTAAAATATAATGGTGCGAAAGAAATACAAGCTACATAAGTTTAATTTAGAGTAGCTTTGATCGTGATAAGATTTTGCTTTGATAGCTATAAGAAATTTTAGCTATTAGCTTTTTAACATTCTGCACCTGTTGTTGGAGGAAAAATTTATATGGCTGGTGGTTCAACTGGCGAGCGCCCGTTTGGCGACATTATTACTAGTATTCGTTACTGGGTAATTCATAGCATTACTATTCCCGCTCTGTTTATTGCTGGCTGGTTATTTGTTAGTACCGGGTTAGTTTACGATACTTTTGGTACTCCCCGGCCTAACGAGTATTTTACTCAAACCCGGCAAGAAGTACCGATCATTTCTGATCGTTATTCCGCTAAGAAGCAAATCGATTCATTTACTAGCAAGTAGTTTTTCTGGGTGGCGGGGGTTGTTTGTCGATAAACACGCAACCTTCCTACTAGAATAAAAAACTGTTGACTAAATTTAATTTTTTGATGCGTAATTAATTACATCTGGAGTTTGAGATAATGACTAGCCGTTCCCCGAACCAACCAGTCACTTACCCAATTTTTACGGTAAGATGGTTGGCTGTTCATACTTTAGCTGTTCCCACTGTCTTCTTCTTGGGGGCAATCACCGCTATGCAGTTTATTCAAAGATAGATAATCAGGATAGGAGATAACGATGCCCTTAAATCGTATTAATAACCCCAATCGACAGCCTGTAGAGTTAAATCGTACTTCTCTCTATTTAGGTCTGTTATTGATTTTTGTTCTAGGTATTTTATTCTCTAGTTATTTCTTTAATTAATAGCCAATATTAATTAAATTTAAGATAACTTTTGCAATAGCCAATACTTTTTTTGATTTTGACAACATCCTTTGTTGAGTATTATCGTCTGAAAATATCAATCTCATATTAAATTTAGAGGGGGAAAAACAGTGTCTGAACCAGGAAGAATACCTTTGTGGTTAGTAGCTCTTGTAGCTGGAACAGGTGTGCTTGTGGTAGTGAGTCTTTTCTTTTATGGCTCTTATGTCGGTTTAGGTTCTTCTACTTAATACTGATTCACAATTATTAACTGAATAATCAATTTTTATTTTGATTTGTAGCCAATACCTGTGAAAATCCTGCTCTTTTCGGGCGGGATTATTTTTTTTGTGTAAATTTTAAATTTTTGTTATAGCAACCACTCAGGTAGTTAAGACAAAATTTCTGATAGACCCTTGAAATGGGTGCGTTACACTTCGTTAACACACCCTACATATCTTCTCTTTTTGGGCGGGATTATTTTTTTAGATTGACTGTTTTGTTAATTAACTGGGGCGAAAACGACTTAATCTTAAAGCATTAGTAACGACTGAGACGGAACTAAACGCCATAGCTGACCCGGCAATAATTGGGTTTAATAGCCAGCCGGTTAAGGGATATAAAATACCTGTGGCAATGGGAATACCGGCAATATTATAAATAAAGGCAAAAAATAGGTTTTGTTTAATATTATTAATAGTTGCTTCGCTTAATTGAATAGCCGTCACTATGCCCTGTAAGTCACCGGAAATCAGGGTAATATCACTGGCTGCGATCGCCACATCAGTGCCTGTACCAATTGCTATTCCCACATCGGCTTGAGCGAGGGCAGGAGCATCGTTAATACCATCTCCCACCATGGCGACTATATTGGGTTGAGATGAGTGATGAGAGGAACTAGGATGAGAATTTTGCAGTTGCTTAATAATTTCGGCTTTTTGGTCTGGTTTCACTTCCGGGTAAATTTCTTGAATACCGACTATATTAGCGATCGCCCTGGCTGTATTTTGATGATCACCGGTTAACATGACGACTTTCATACCGGCTTTTTGTAACTGATGAATAACTTTTTCTGCCTGGGGTTTCACTGTATCGGCGATCGCAAATAAAGCTACTATTTTTTTATCTAGGGCGACATAGGCAATGGTTTTCGCCTCTTGCTGCCATTTTTCGGCGTATGTTTCTAAGGGTGTAGTATTAATATTTAATTCTTGCATCCATTTCGGTGTGCCAATTTGCAAAACATGATTATTAATTTTTCCTTCGACTCCCTGACCGGCGATCGCTAAGAAATGATCGGGATTAGGTAAAGGAAATTTTACATCTTGATTTTTGGCATATTCAACAATTGATTGGGCGAGGGGATGTTCTGATTGATTTTCGATACTGGCAATCATTGTTAATAAGTCTAAAGCAGAATTTCCAGAATCATTGACTGTTATATAATCTGTTACTATTGGTTTACCCTGAGTAATCGTACCAGTTTTATCTAAGACAATAGTATTAATCCGGTGGGCTATTTCTAGGGTTTCGGCTCCTTTGATCAAAATGCCGTATTCTGCTCCTTTACCTGTGCCGACCATGACAGAGGTTGGGGTTGCTAAACCTAAAGCACAGGGGCAAGCAATAATTAATACGCTGACCATATTAATTAAAGCTAGGGTGAAATTTCTGGTAAATATTAACCAGCTAATCCCAGTAATTAAAGCAATAGTGATCACTATTGGGACAAATACACCTGTTACTTGATCTGCTAGTTTTTGCAGAGGGGCTTTACTAGCTTGAGCCTGTTGTACTAATTTAATAATTTGGGCTAATACTGTATCTTTACCGACCTTGGTTGCCTGGAAACGAAAACTACCATTTTGATTAATAGTTGCTCCGATCACCGGATCATTAATATTTTTATTAACAGGTAAACTTTCCCCAGTCACCATGGATTCATCAACGTGGGAACTACCGCTAATAATTACGCCATCCACTGGTATTTTTTCCCCTGGTTTGACAATCACAATATCTCCCACTTGTACCTGTTCTATGGGAATATTTACCTCTTGATTATTCCGGAGAACTAAAGCAGTTTTTGCCTGTAAACCAATTAATTTTTGAATAGCAATAGAAGTCTGTTTTTTCGCCCGATATTCCAGGAAGCGACCTAATAGGATCATGGTAATAATCACCGCAGCCGCTTCATAATAGACATCGGGTTTTAAGTTATTATCCAGGAAAAATTGTGGGTAAAAGGTGGGAAATAGGGAATAAAAATAAGCGCTACCTGTACCTAATGCCACTAGGGTATTCATATCAGCAGTGCGATGTTTCAGCCCTTTCCAGGCTCCCCGCCAAAATACGCCACCACACCAAAACATAACGGGGGTAGTCAGGATTAATTGTAATAGGGGATTGTGTAACCAATGGGGAATAAAACTAATATGTAAACCTGTCATCATTGGTAGGGAACCAATTACTAATATGCTGCTACAAATCCCCCCTAATATTAGTTTGCGGGTGAAATCTTTGACTATTCTTTGATTGGTTAAATCGTCTTCTAATAAATCTCGATCATCTTTTAATAGTTCAGCATCATAGCCCGCATCTACTACCGCATTTTTGATAGCAGAGAAATTAGTTGTTTGATTACTAAATTTCACCTGAGCTTGCTCCATAGCAAAATTTACTAAACATTCTTCCACACCTGGTACTTTTTTAATAGCCTGTTCAATCTTGTTAGCACAAGCAGCACAAGCCATACCAGTTAATTTTAGATCAACTATTTCTCTAGCCATTGATTTGCCCCTATGATTACCAGCGGTTTTTTATCTTGTCACAGATTAAACTATTCAGCCCCGTAACCTGCATCAACAACAGACTGTTTAATTTGATCTATATTGATTTGATCTGGCTGAAATTCTACTTTTGCTTGAGCTTGAGCAAAATCAACTTGACATTTGATAACGCCAGGTAATTTTGTAATAGTTTCCTGAATAGCATCAGAACAGGCAGTGCAGCCCATGCCAGTTAATTTTAAAGTGATTGTTTCCATTGTTGGTAATACTTGCTTTTATTAAAAATCGTAGTAGCTGGGTATTGTAACACAAGTATTTTTTTATGGCAGAATAATTAAATATTGCTATAAAATATTCGGTTTTTTAGGCATTTCTACTAACCAAAATCTTTCCATTAATACCCCTAAACCCGCTCCTAATAGTTCTGCTAAGGTACTCATTAAACGATAAAGAGCGACAAAACCTAAAATTAAACTAACGGCAAAATGTTGTTGCAAAAGGGCGATCGCTGTTACTTCAAATACACCGGCTCCACCTGGCGCACCGGGAATAATTAGACCTAATAACCAAGCTAAACCAAAAGCCCCAATTAAAATTGGTAAATCTGGTATATTAATCGGGGCGATCGCCCAGACGGTGAAAATAAAACCGGCGGTACGAAAAATTAAAAATACTATTTCTCCTAACCAAACTTTGCCAGGATAGCGGGTCATTTGCCAATCATTATTACTATCTAGTGATTCGGGGGAAAGGGATTTGGCTTTAGCTTGACTGAGTTTAGTGACGATTGGGTTTAAAATCTTGGGATGAATAGCGATCGCAATACCAATTAAAACTAAAATAGGCATAATACCGTAATTAGCAATACTACCACCTAAGCCAAATAGTAAGGCAGAAGCCGCCATTAATAATGCTTCTAATACTACGCTGACAATAGCTGCTGAGACAATAAAACCTTGTTTTTTACAAGCGATAACTCGCCAATAAAAATGCCAAATATTACCGGGTAAATATTTAGCAATATTAGCTTTCAGGAAAACAGGTACTGCCCATTTCAGGTGAGCGGGCTGTTGTAATTCCTGTAAAATTATTCCCCAGACTGCTCCTGCCCAAAGTAGGGAGATAATAGTTATGCCAAAAGCGATCGCTAAATGCCACCAACCAGCATCAGTGATTCTAATTGCTAAAACTCCTTGCCAGTGGTGGCGTAATGTACCAGCTAAAAAAAAGAAAGTTGCCCCAATAATTAACCAGTGCAAAAAAGGTTGTAGGTAAGATTTAATTTTGTTCATGAATGATTGTTAACCATACTAATTAATAGAATTTTTTGCTCATCCCTAATATTCATCACGTTTTTTATTCCTAATATTAAATTACTTACGTATGCAAGATTCTGGGCAAACATCAAAAATCCACATCTAGTAAAAATACTGTGAAAACAGGATTCAAAGATTTTGATTGTCATAATTGCCATTAAACTATAAAATACAAATTTGATCAATTAATTCACTATCTGTATAAGTGAAAGACTTATTAATACTTTGCAATAAACTGTTTAAGTATTAGCTATAATAGAATTAAAGATTAACTCCTGGTGATGTCATGACTCGTAAAAAACAGCAATTAGATTACATTAATTCCTTGTTTACGTCAGGGGACAGTATCATTGAAAAATTGCCACTAGAAGTGCGAGAATGGGCGGAAAGTTTACCTTGGGATCAGCGTCGTTATGTTTTATCTTTATCTTATATATTATGCGGTTCTACGCCAGAAAAACAAGCAGAATTTTTAGATGATTATATTGCCGATGGTTTAGCCCTGAAAATGTTGCAGGATATAGATACTATTCAGCGTGTGAATGGTTATTTAAAAGATTTGAGAACTCAGAATAAATTAAGTGAAGCGACTCTGAGAAATTATATTAAGCAATATTATATTCATTCTGCCCAAGATTCCCGCCGGCAACCTGAGCAATATTTAGAGTCTGCTTTAAAATTAGTTAATCATACGGAAGAGAAATACGATATTTTTAATTATATTCTGGGTTTTGAGATGATCAAAATCATGTTTAAGATGAGTTGGTTTCAGCATGAGAAGTTGGCTGGTTTACAAACTAATCAAGAGATTTTTATTAATACTTATATTAAGCCAATTCAGCACGCTCACAAGGTGAATAGTATTATTGTACCGAAGGAGGAGCGGGTATTTTTTGCCAAGCGGGATTTTTATGTACAGGTCCCTAATATTTCTGTGAGAAAGTTAATTACGTTAGCGATGGCTACTTTTTCGACGGTAACGGTTTGTGAGTGTGGTTTTCTGGTGACTCGTCATCTGCAAGCGTTTCGTTTTGATTATGATTATATTTTTGATGATTCTGATCAAACTGCTATTTTTGAAGGGGAATATGAGTCTAGTATTCATTAGGGTAATATTAAATAATCTATCTGGAGGGGAATATGGAGCCTAATAACCTAGAATCTTTGATTCAACAGGGCCAAGAATTACTTGGTCGGGGTGATTATCAATTAGCTTTAGAAATATTTGACCAAGCTCTAGCAATTGACCCTCAATCTACATCTGCTTGGTATAATACAGGTAATGCTCTGTATGACTTAAAAGAATATCAGAAAGCAATTCAATGTTATGACCAGGCTATTCATCTTAACCCTGAATTTGAATATGCTTGGTGTAATAAAGGTCTTGCTCTGTATAATTTAAAAGAATATGAGAAAGCTATTCAATGTTATGACCAAGCTATTCATATTAACCCTCAATCTGAATATGCTTGGGATAGTAAAGGTAATGCTCTGAGGAATTTAAAAGAATATGAAAAGGCTATTGAATGTTATGACCAGGCTATTCAAATTAACCCTCAATATGAATCTGCTTGGTATAATAAAGGTATTGCTCTTGATAATTTAAAAGAATATGAAAAGGCTATTAAATGTTGTGACCAAGCTATTCAAATTAACCCTCAGTATTTGAATGCTTGGTATTGTAAAGGTATTGCTCTGTATCATTTAAAAGAATATGAAAAGGCTATTAAATGTTTTGACCAGGCTATTCATATTAACCCTCAATCTGAACAGACTTGGCAGAATAAAGGTAAAGCTCTGAATGATTTAAAAGAATATGAAAAGGCTATTAAATGTTTTGACCGGGCTATTCAAATTAACCCTCAAGATATGAATGCTTGGAATAATCGAGCTATCTGTCTATTAAGTGCAGGTCGTTATAAAGAGGCGATCAAAAATTATGATGAAGCATTAAAACACCAAAATCCAGAGAATCCAGAACATCAAGAGATATGTGGTTCTTTGTATTCGAGCAAAGGTTCTATATTATTACGTTATGCAGAAATACAGAGTATGCCTAATGAGAGGCGATATTATCGAGAAAGGGCAGAAAATAGTTATGAGTTAGCTTTAGAGTTTTTCCTATTTGAACCTGATCCAGAAATAAAATTTCAGGCTTTTCCTGAACAACATTTAGAAGTTTGTCAAAAATTGATCGGAATTTATCGTTATACCCGACCAAATGAAATACCGGAAATGATCCGGCAGGTTAATGATTTACTAGCTCGTTTCCTTGCCAATCCTGACTATCCAGCATCACGCAAAATAGCTATTCAACGGAAATTAGCTAATTATCAACAATTAAGAATAGATGATCTGATTCAGTCAGACAAAACTATTGAGGCCTTAGAACTAGCAGAACAAAGGAAAAATGACTGTTTAAGGTGGTTATTTTCCATTGATAATCAGAAAATCATTAGCTCTAAATATGAGCAAATTCAAACTTTATTAAATCCTAATACAGCCGTTATTTATTGGCATATTAGCCCGACTGCTATTAGTACATTTATTCTCAAACATCAGCAAACCCCCATTGTCAAAACCGTATTATTCCAACCAACGAATCAAACCGATAATTTACAACGATTTGAAAAATGGCTGGATCAATGGCTAGAAAATTATGATGATTATTGCCAACAGCCTAAAAATCAGACAAAACAACCTGATTATAGTAACTTGTCAATTGCACCAGCCCCAGGTGGCATAAAATTAAATTTCGCTCAACTGAAACAACCCGATCAGCCAATCAGTAAAGATAAAGCCGATCATCCTTGGCGACAAACCATGGATAGCCAAATAGCAGAATTGCGAGATATTCTGAAAATCAAAGATATTTGGCAGGATTTAGACGGGATAACTAATTTAATCCTAATTCCCCATCGGTATTTACATACCCTCCCCCTAGAAATACTATTCCCTGAGCAATACACCATGACGAGATTACCTAGTGCTAAAGTCGGTATTGATCAGCAGGCCTTTTCCCCTGCCACTAACCCCGCCATGCTATTATTAGAACAAAGGGGGCAGAATTTAACTTTTACAGAAATAGAAGCGATCGCCCTGCAACAACTGTATAAAATCGATCACCACTTACAAGGAGATGTTAACAAAGAACAAGTATTAGAAAACCTATTAAATCCCGATATTAACCTATTTCATTTCACCGGCCACGCCCAACACGACTCCAGCACCCCCAGTGAATCAGCCCTAGTACTCAACAACGGTGAACAACTGACCATGATAGACATCTATCAAAAAATTAATCAATGTCAACAATATTATCAACTAGTCTGTTTAAACGGCTGTGAAACTGGTATTACTAACCGAGAAGACCTAACCGACGAATTTATCGGTTTAGCCAGTGCCTTCTTGCCCAAAACCCAATACGTGATCAGTAGTTTGTGGCGAGTAGATGATCAGACAAGTACCTTATTAATGATGGAATTTTATCGCCTATTACAAGTAGAAAAGATCAACGCTATTGAGGCACTTAATCAAGCTAAATATTGGTTACGTGACTTGACTAACAGTAAATTAGCGGATTGGTATGATCAAATATTAGTGCCATTGTTCCTAAATGAACCTGATCAAAAGTATTTGGAGTATTGCCAGATGCAAAGTCAACGTTTAAAGGAATCTGATATAATGGAGACTTCACACTATAAACACCCCTATCATTGGGCAGGTTTTATTATTCACGGGAGTTTTGTATGACAGTTTCAAAATTCACACCGCAGGCCTTTGTTACAGCCTTAATCACCGTAGAAAAAGAATTACCAAAAGAAATGATCACAGCAATTCAAGAAGTTGGTCAAGCCTGTCAAAATGGTAATATTCAGTCTTTAAGTCAATTACGAGAAATTGCAAAACTAGACCCTGATGATTTTTACCAAGTTTATCAGAGTGCCTATAAGGAATTATTAGCTATTGATGAAGCAAAGGAAAAAAATAAACATATTAGCGATCCTTTACCTACTCCAGTTAAACCAAATGGAAATGAAGAACCAAATATTCTAGCTTCTTTAGGACCTATTTTGGGTGATAATAACCCAGCACAAAAAGCTAAAAATATTTTTGGGACAAATTCTCTAAAACCTGATATGGCAACAGTAGTTAGATGGTGTGCTGAAAATATTAGACTGTCATAAGATAATTAAAATCTAGTATTTATTTAAGGGAACTGTGTAAACAGTTCCTATTTATTATTGTTAACCGCATATTGACAAATGAACTATTAAGAAAAAATGATTAAATTAAAAGAAACTAGCCTTGATTTATTTCACTATACCCTAAAACAAGGTCTAGGAATACCTGCCAGCCAAACTGAAAATTATTATAAGCAATTTTTACAAGATATTATTGATAAATTACCAACTAGTATAAAGAACCAATTAACCCATGAAAATCGCCAACAATTCATCAATCTCGCCATTAAGCAAAAAAAATTACCCGAAGAATTACCCTTTACTGGAACTATTGCTAATCATCAAATTGGGGGGCAATACCTTCGATACATTGACGAAGATAATTATCGCCTATATTTTACTAGTTATGTCAATGAAACTAGTGAACCTTATGGCAATGAACTAATTATTTCATTAATCAATCAGCTAAAAAATCTGATTCCTCCTCCCCCTGCCCAATTAGATCATCTTGGTCAAACCTGGCTATTATCAGGATGCTTAACCAGTAATTATACCAACTCAGAAATTACAGAATTTATCCAATTAATTTCTCAAAATATATTAAAAACCACTGATGATCCAATACCAGAACCTTTAACTGGCCAATATGCTGGCAGTAGTATTTTACAATATTGGGGTAATACAAAAGATAATCAACACCTACTCATTATTTTATTTTGTAATGAAGAAAATACAATATATTTGGGCAGAGAAGACTATGTTAATCAATGGTTAGACCTATTATGTTATCGTCATAAAATTATTTGGGCTTATCAAAACAGTACACAACTGAAAACCCAACTATTTGATAATTATAATAAGATTATTGCTATGCAAAGTCTATCAAACTTAAATTTGCAACAACTGAAAAATGCTATGACAAAATTATCAAAATTTGTCATAGCCCTCAACTATTTAGAATTCCAAGCCAGCACTATTAGGGTAAATGCTGAAAACTATAGCAAAAAACTATTAGAAATATCCCAACAAGTTCCCCACAGTAATTTGAAATTTTTTGAGGAATTTCAAGATAATATTAATCTTTACCAAAAAGCCATAAAAAAAGACCTAGAGAATTTTCGCCCCTGCCTAGAAGTATTAAGAAGCCTTACCGATACTATTAGGGGAACAGTCGAGATCAGAAAAGCCGAGAGCGATCGGCAATTTCAACAAATTATTGGTATTGGTGGTTTAGGTGTAGGAGTAGCCTCCGTCGTTGCTTCCGCCGTAGCTGGTCAAATCCCAGAAATCCAAAGTGACAATACCCTTAAAAAAATTATTGTAGCAATGCCATTTCCCTCTGGTTGGTCAAATCTGCAATACGTTCTAGGCATCAGTTTAATTAGTGGAGTATTAAGTAGCCTGCTCGCATATATCATAGTCAAATTATTTGTTTTATATCGTAGAAGTAATTAATCAATTCACCTAACTACGACCTAAATATATTTATACCTTATCCTGATTGTTAATACTTACCCAGTACATCAACTGTTAAAATATTAGGATTAATAATCGGTTGATCTGTTTGACTATTCAATATTAGGGTTCTGCCCATGATTAGTATTCTGTCAACCCAAATTAATAGAACAAAGAAATACTGCAAAAAATTTATAGGAATTAATAGTGTTACTATCCAAAGGACTAGAAGTTGAAATTTATACAGGTAAACCCGATGGGCAGATAGTCGGTTTAGCCGATCAAATAGTTGCTGAATTAGATGGTTTTGTCAGAGAGCCAGATAGTCGCAACGTTGAATACACCACGGCCCCTTTTACTAATTATGAACGGTTGTTATGTGCTTTAGTCAAACCCCGTTTACAACTGCGAGAATATTTAAAAAAGTTAGGCGACTATACTCTAATTCCTGGTAGTACTCTATCTTTAGGAGACAGCAGTCAATTCCACCGATCTGATCCGGCAAATCCTTATCATACCTACATAGAACAAACCTACGGCACAAAAGTAGTGACTGCTAGTATTCACATTAATATTGGTATTGCTGACCCCGAAATATTAATGCGGGCGATTCGTTTAATCCGACTGGAAGCACCTTTATATTTAGCCTTGAGTGCGGCATCTCCCTTTTTAGATAGTGAAGCAACTGGCTATCATTCCACGCGCTGGGCAGTTTTTCCCCCCACACCAGCCTTTGTTCCCCTTTTCACTAGTCACGCCCATTTTATTCAGTGGACAGAAGAACAATTAACCTTGGGAACCATGCAGAATGTCCGCCATCTCTGGTGTTCCGTTCGTCCCAATGGCGATCGCCGTCCCTATAACTTAAATCGCTTAGAGTTAAGAATTTGTGATTTAGTAACTAATCCGATTGCCCAATTAGCAATTGTTGCTTTTTTAGAAGCGAGAATCCATCAACTATTAGCTAATCCAGACTTAGACCCATTAAAATCTAGTACCTTAAATTTTGCTAACCAAGCAGAAGAACTGATTGATTTAACTACTGCCAATGAAGCCTTCGCCGCCAAATCTAGTTTGGATGCTCAATTACGTCACTGGCAAGATGGGCGAAATATTATTGCCCGTGACTGGATTGGCGAAATCTATGAAGAAGTTTGGCCCTATGCTAAAAAATTAGGTTTTAGTTGTTTTCTGTCCCCCCTGAAAAAAATATTACGAGAAGGTAATACGGCCCAAAAATGGCTAGAACAAAAGGCGAAAGGCCGGTCAACAGCCCAAATTATCCAGGCCGATATTTTGGAAACTAGGCAACAGGAAGAGGAATTGTCAGACAAATTATGTCAAACGGTTAATTTTTAGATAATTTAGCCAAAAAATTCGGTTCTGATTCAAATATCTAATATATCGGCGGGGATCGCTATCTCCGCTAAGTATAAAAAAAACCTATGATTATTTTAGATTTTAGAGTTATTTCAAGAAAATTAGTTAATTATTCATGCCACAAGTCGTCTTAGTTCATCCCCAAATTCCCCCCAATACGGGCAATGTGGCCCGCACCTGTGCCGCCACTGGTACTCCTTTACATCTAGTCGGACCGATGGGTTTTGAGATTAGCGATCGCTACTTAAAACGAGCCGGTTTAGACTATTGGCCTTACGTCAAACTGCAATATCACGAAGACTTACCAGCCTTTTATCAATATCAGCAAAAAATCGGTGGTCGCCTATTAGGTTTTAGTAAAAAAGGAGCCGTTAATTACATCAAATTTGTTTATGAACCAGCGGACTGGATTCTTTTTGGATCAGAAACAGCAGGCCTACCCGCCGAAGTATTAGCCGTATGTCATAGCAAAATTTACATACCGATGACAGAACCGGCTGTGCGTAGTCTCAATCTCTCTGTCAGTGTGGCTTTAGGGCTATTTGAAGTGCGTCGCCAATTAGGACTATTAGAAAATTGAGATATTTGAATTATTAAACTCAGCTAACTATAAGAAATTCCTATCTAAATATCAATTGTCAAACCCAAAAAGCTGATATATACATTTTGAGATGTATTAATTTCATAAATCTTCACAAAGGCCTCTAAAGGGACTAAATAAAAGGTTTATGACAGATCCCATACAAAAATTTGTCCTAGAACAAACTCTCAAAATAAATCAAGAAAATATTTCTAATTAAGCAGAACTATATCTAACGTTGGTTTCGGGTGATTTACTAGTCACATACTTTATTAAAAATGATCCCACTTCACTTGCTTTTCTCAAAAATGCAGTGTATTTTTACCTTAGTTTGACTTTGTGATCCAAATCTCACACAAATTGTAATTTTAATCACAAAAATTAGGTTTTTCAATTAAGGGGATCAAAGCAGTTGTTTATTAGGAGGTCGTTTTTTGAAACGAACATTTATAGCCAATAAATTTATAGCCACCAAGGAACTCGATGTCGATGCCACCGTGGAGAAAGAACAACCCGTTAATACGGGTAATGCCAGAACATACTCCTCTGTAGCAATGTTTGGCATCGCAGCTTTATCTGTAGGGGCTTCGGGGATCATGTTACCGAACGGGGGCGACCAAGTTTTAGCAGCCGATCCTCCCACCGCCGATATTACGCCGAATGTGGCAAATTCTAATAATCAGGATTTATCACATATTCTTTCCCAGCAAAGAATTAGTTCTATTGATTCAGAAATAGCTGTTATTCCCGAATCTGGTCAAGCACTAATTCGGCAAAAATTATTTCAGAATGACATGGCCGGTGATGTCAGTATTGATTCTCCCCATACTCTTACTGTCACACCCAAATTACCAACCCAGGAACCCAGTCTTAATAAATTTAAGACTCTGCCGAAGGTTGATGCCTTATTAACAGGGGAACAGTTGCCACAAAGTATTGCAATGGCACGCCCAAATTTAGGTTTAAATTCTTATCCTTTATCTTCAGAATTTATTCGGTCTAATTCTTCTAATGGTAATACTAAAACTCCTGCTATGGAGCCATTACCAAGCAATTTAACCTTACCAGGCAAGCATAATCATGCCAAATTACGGGTTAATAATTTTGCTGAAGTTTCAGTTAATCAGACTGCATCAAACAGTCAAACAAATAATCAATTGAATAATCAATTGAACATAGAATCGCCAGACCAACAGTCGGCGGAGTGGGTGAAAGAGGATTCCGTGGAGAGTTTCGTGGGTGAGGCAAAATTAGCTAATCAAAAAAGTTTAGCTAATTTAGTTCCATCAGTATTATCAGCACAGCCTGAAATAGTTAGTACAAATCTATCCCAGGTAAATGTTAATCAGGATATGGCTGATACTGTACTTTATCAGGTACAACCAGGTGATACCTTAGAGCTGATTGCCAGCAGTCAAGGAATTACAGTTGAGGATTTAATCAAATTCAATCAGATTAGTGATCCTAATTATCTGACTGTTGATCAATATCTGAAAATTCCTAAGTCAGTAGATAACGGTCTTTCATCATCAACTGTGATGGGTGAAGATATTCTAGCTGCGACAAATTCGTCAATAGATACCATCACTAATACTACTGAACCTGTGGCAGAGGGTATTACTCCTGCTCCTTTAGTGGAAGAAACAGCAGTTAGTAGTTCTAATACAACAATCACCTCTGTAATGGAGCCGAGTATTAGTTCATCTAAACCTGAAGCAATCAATAAATTCTCTGGGACAAACTGGGAACCTGAATTACAGCAAAATTTATCTGCTGAAAAACCGATTAATTCTATTACCAGTAATACTCAATCTAACAACGTAGCAGTTCGCCCTTATGGTCAAAGACTGCGCAGTGAAATGTTGAGATTAAGAGAAGAATATGGCGTAAAAAATAGTCAAACTTCTCAGCCTGTTAATGAAGTAAAAACAGTCGCTGTGGAAGAAACAGCTTCGCCAGTGGTTGCAGCAACATCATCCGTTGCTATTATTCTGCCTGTAGTGCCGACAACTAAGGTGCAGATTGTTGCTAATAGTGTTAATGCTCCTGAAGCAAATACCGCTAGAAATTTAGTTAGTCAAACTACCGTTTCTCGCCCAGAAATTAGTCGCACTAATGTAGCAAATGGTCCTGTCTTGGAATTACCTCTGCGATCGCAGTCGGAAAATAAGCCAGTTACTCCAGTTGCTCCAGCCAGAGTTCCTGCAACCGTTGCCGTTGCTCCTAATAAAGTGACAGCCGAAGAAATTTTAAATAATCCTGCTATTGGTCGGATTGTTTCACCCAAATTACCACCCCTAGATGGAGCAGATACTTATTTACCAGGTGGTACTTTAAGATTTAACGGTTTCATTTGGCCAGCTCGTGGTCAATTGTCTTCTCCCTATGGTTGGCGTTGGGGCAGAATGCACTATGGCATTGACATTGCTGCTGATATTGGCACTCCCATTTACGCATCTGCTCCTGGTGTTATTCTGACAGCCGGTTGGGATGATAGTGGTTATGGCAATTTGGTGGAAATTAAACACCCCAACGGTGCTATTACGGTATATGCCCACAATGACGAGATTTACGTGCGAGAAGGGCAACAGGTAGCTCAAGGTGAAACTATTGCGGCGATGGGTAGTACGGGTAGAAGTACAGGGCCTCATCTCCATTTTGAAATTTTACCAAATGGTCAAGGAGCTGTTGACCCCATGGCCTATTTGCCTAGTGACGTGGCCAATCGTTAATTAATTTCTCTATAGAAAGATGATTAATTAGGCTAATAACCTAGTCTTTATTAACCGAAACCTACGATTTTTATCAGGATCGTAGGTTTTTGTTTTTTCAATTATGTTTTGTCTAAAATATAATTCAAAAAAATTTATGTCAGTTTTTTATATATAAAATTTTTTATGTTATATTAAAAAATGTCGAAAAAATTACGGCTCAGTAGCTCAGTGGTTAGAGCAGGGGACTCATAAGCCCAAGGTCGCAGGTTCAAATCCCGCTTGAGCCATATTATTGACACTCTCACCGTTATAGCCGAAGGCTATAACGGGAGATTCTTGCTTCTTTCAGATTGCCTCTTAACTAGACATCAAGATTACTCTTGATACCCCCGCCAGAACGACTCCACAAGCGTTTTATA
>Ga0209262_10000286_pt1 | contig 25749 bp, 43 predicted proteins | sample Lowcelwee11metaG_FD_187171 | JGI IMG/M metagenome (GOLD analysis project Ga0209262, IMG submission 187171) | Freshwater pond sediment microbial communities from the University of Edinburgh, under environmental carbon perturbations - Low... | ecosystem: Environmental > Aquatic > Freshwater >... | reverse complement strand
ATTTCAACGTTTCCAGGTGTTTCCCAATGGATAAGTTTCTGTTGACGGATTCCGCGCACAGTACGGCGAACAATACTCGAACGCGTTTCTCGTCTTCATGGCCGACCCACCACGGCTTTTCGATCTCTCTTGTCGTCGTCAGAGTAAAACATCCGACCTTCAACGGATCGAAAACGACAACATCTCCCTCCGCCTCGAAAACTCGCGGATCCGAAATATTGGCATGAATCGGATTCATCAGAAACGCCAAGTCAAGGCCAGTGTAGGCGTGAAGAACATCTCCGGAACACAGTTGCGGATTTTCTTTCGGACTATTCATTATAGTCACGCCTTCGCCCCACTGTGTGTCGTTCTGCGTTTTTCCGTTTTGGTCTGTCAGTTTGTAGAGTTTCATTGTCTGCCCTCCTCTTCCCTTCGCTGGCGTCGGCCTGTTGGAAACAACACTAAACCAGCTTATCTCGCCTGTCAATGATATTTTTGAAAAAAAATAAGGGCGCTTTGGTAAGGCCCCTTGAAATTAAATGCAATCCCTGTTACCTTTTTCACAAAGGAGGTGCGAAAGATGAAAACGGAAGATGTAAAAAAGCATTTTGGAAACGTTCAAAACGTCGCGAAAGCTCTAGGCATTTCGTGCCCTGCTGTTTACATGTGGGGCGAGGATGTCCCGATTGCCAGGGCTTATCAGCTCGAATCAATAACAAAGGGCGCACTAAAGGCGGTGGACGATGATACGCGGGGATGATGAGGTATTTAAATTCAGTCTTATCATGCTGGCAAAGTTGAACCAGGCCAAAAACATCGGTAAGGGATCGTGGCTTAACTGCAAGAAAAGCTATCTACTTTGGCGGTTGTTACAAGAATCTTGCGAACTGGCGCGGGCGCTTGTCAATCTTTATTTCGCGGAACAGAGGTTTAAGAAAAACCCCTCGCTTCGGACCCGCGACATGACGGCCATGGCCAGACACAATGTGGCCGGTGAAGCCGCCGACGTCGCCAACTTTGCCATGATGATGGCGGATAAGGCGGGCGGATTGGAAAGACAAACAGCGAGCGAATGAATCTAACAATATGCTTCCTTCGGTCAGCAATGACCCCCGGTGAATTGGAGTAGATCGTGGGCTAGGAACCGGAATGCACCACGGCGAAGGGCTGGCGTAGAATCCGGGTGAGGCCAGGCAGGAAGCATAAACCGTCGACGCCACCGTAGCCTAGAGGCTAGGCAACTCACTTGTAATGAGTAAAACGCGGGTTCGATTCCTGCCGGTGGCTCCAAAATATAACGCTTGAGCGACGGGTTATAAGCCCCATGCACCGAGGTCAAAATGACACACAAAGAATTGGTTTTGAAGGCTGAAAGATGGTTAAAAAACCAGGGGTGCGGAGTTGTTTTCCGCGATGACTTCAAGGCATCGACCCACAACGGAGAACTGCCTGACGCAATTGGCTGGCGTGATGGTCTTTCTATCATGGTTGAGTGCAAAACTTCGCGGGCGGATTTTCTGGCCGACAAGGTCAAGCCGTTTCGCCAGACGCCGGAGCGCGGGATGGGAGATTGGCGGTTTTTTCTCTGCCCGCCCGATATTATCACCATGGCCGATTTACCCGAAGGATGGGGGCTGCTGTATGCGCTACCGAGGCAGATCAAGAAGGTGCATGGTGTGCCCGGTAACTGCGGATGGTGGCATGGCAAGCCGTTCGATGGCAATAAACGGTGCGAGACGCAGATGATGTACTCCGCCCTTCGAAGGATGGTGGTTCGTGGGCATTTTGATTTGGTCTACGAAGGACTGCCAAAGGGCTTATAACGCGGGCTTAGACTATGCGTGACGGGCCGGAGAGCCGGGACAACACCCCCTTAAGATTTCGATCTTTTGGGGGTTTTGTTTTTTTTAAAAAGGGCTTGCAATCACCAACCATAACTATTACACTAAGCAAGACAAAAAACGAACTCGGAGGGTTTATGATTATCAATGGAAGAGGTAAGCACAACGCTTTAATCCGGGAACAAAACGAAAAGAGAATTTTGGATTACCTGCGAACTCAAGAAATGACAACCATAACTGAATGTGCCAGGGCGCTAAATCTTACTCCATTCACGGTATCGAAAGCCCTCAAACGTCTTGGTGTGAAAAGGGGGTAGGATAAATGGCCGGTGATTGGATAAAGGTAGAATTATGCACACCTGAAAAATCCGAAGTTCTGGCCATAACCGCAACAATGGGATGGGACGACCCAGATTTGACGGTTGGAAAACTGTTCCGTTTGTGGCGGTGGTTTGACCAACAAACGGTAAATGGTAACGCCGCTAGCGTTACTTTTGCGTTACTAGACCGTATAATTGGCGTTACTGGATTCTGCGAAGCGGTTCAAAAAGTGGGGTGGTTGGCAGTCAACGCAGACGGAATTTCACTCCCTGGCTTCGAAAAACACAACGGAAACACGGCAAAAAGCAGAGCATTGACGGCTCGTAGGGTTGCGAAATTTAAAGAGAATTTTCCAGGTAACGGCGAAGGTAACGAAAAAGTAACGCCGCCACCGTTACCAAGAGAAGAGAAGAGAAGAGAAGAGAAGATAAAGACCTTAGAAGCTGTCGCGCGCGATTTCGAAACGGAAGTGGAAGAAATAAAAAAGTTGCATTTGCAGACTTGCGGGCTGTCAAGCGTCCCCCCACTAAAAATAGTCCGCGAAATTCTTGCCGCCGGAAATCCAGTTTCCGTAATCGAGGACGTGTATCAGCTATGTGGAGGCGACGTCCACATGTACCGCCAGCGGAACATCATCCAGCGGTTAACGGCGATACGAGACAAACCCCCTCCCGAAGTCAAAGACACGTCCGGACCTTACGTCCCCAAAGACGAAAACGAGGCTAAGCTAATCGAAACAATGAAGAGGCGCGGTTTCTGGGATGAGTGAACAGAAGATTGACCAAACACAGGCCGTAATCATCGCGACGATGATACTATTCCCGGAAACCATCCACGAAATAACTAACGCGGTCCATCGCGATTGGTTCACGGGAGAGTACAAAAAAGCCTTCCTTTACCTGGAAGAAATGGAAGGCGGAGATGTTGCGTCCGTTTCGGCGGCAACCGGTTTGCCAGCAACGACGATTTGTTCATGGGTAGACCTGGAGTTCACAACCGCTTTTCTCGCAAGCCATTGTCAAAACCTTGAACTAGAGGCGACGAAACGGAAAATTCAAAGCCTTGGCCGTCAATTGGTTTCGGTCCAATCGCCAGAAGAAGCCAATATCTTGATCGAAAGATACACGGCAAGCCTGACTGAAATGTCAAAATCGGAACCGGTTTCGATGAAAAAAGGACTTGCTAAACTCATGAAGGAAATCGACCGGCGTTATAAGCAAAACGGAAAAATTACCGGCATGAGTTATGGAATCGAAGCCCTTGATTTTTACACCGAAGGGATGCACCACGGCGATCTTGTCATTGTCGCCGGATCATCTAGCATGGGTAAAACTAGTTTTGCACTCGGGGCGGCTGAATCGGCGGCAAGCCATGGATTCAAAACGCTAGTCTTTTCCTGCGAAATGACCACGGAACAGCTTTTAATGCGGTCAGTAGCGTCTAGTTCGTGTGTTCCGCTTAGTCTGATCCGCGCTCCCCAGCGGTTGCGCGACTTTGATTTCCCGAGGATTACCGAATCTGTCGGGAAAATGAGCGACTGGCCCATGTTAATTGACGACCCGGCAGGAATAACACTATCAGAACTGACAAGAAAAGTCAGAAAAGCAAAAAAAAGCGGTCTGGATCTTATGCTTATTGACTATCTACAAATAATGAAATACGACAAAAGCAAGGAGGTGATGGAACTAGACAACATCACAACCGGCCTTAAAAACTTGGCGAAGGAATTGAAAATCTGTGTGATGTTGCTTTCGCAACTAAACCGTGGGAGTGAAAAAGATAAACGTAAACCGGTAATGAGTGACTTGCGCGGATCGGGAATGATTGAAAACAACGCCGACGTGATCCTATTCCCATACAGGGAAGCCGCCGGATGTCAAAAATGCCAGGACAAAATCGAAGACGGCGAGCACAGCACGAAAGCGCACCAGGCGAAAGCGGAAATCATCATCGGCAAACAACGTCAGGGAGAAAGGAACGTTTCGGTTCCGTGTCTATGGATGGGGAGTCGGACAAGGTTTTTTGACACCGAAAGGGTAAACCATGACTGAAATCGAACGACTCAGGGAAGCGCTGGCGGACACCGAACGAAAATGGCGGGAAGAAAAGGCGATGAAGGACGCGTTTCTGAAACTAATCGCAAAACACTTCGCGCCAGTTAGCACGAAACATGCGCCAATCGAACAGGATTGACACAGGTTCGACGAACACAGCACAACGCATACCACGATAAGGCTTTTGAAAAAAAACATCTTAAAAACGAAATTTGGAGGTTTATGAAAAAAGATAAGATTGCCGTGGTGAAATTCGAAATGGCCCGACTGAGTGCCGCTATCCGAAGACTTGAAGACGCGACGCTGGACGACTTGTCCAGCAGTATCATGTGGTCCCCGAAACACACTGGAACTGTCCGCCGAGCCAGCATGGATTTGACTCGGGCACTGGCCGAACTGAGGAGGTATTAAAAACAATGACTGATTCAACACAACTAAGATTGTTGCCGTGCCCGTTTTGTGGCGGGACAAAAACTCGGATGGGCCGCGTTACGTTTGGGCACGGCGACGGCGGGGAATCAGTGAAATGCGAGACATGCGGCGCAGTAGTGCCGGACGATTACATCGGCAAAAAGGCGAAGGACAAGTGGAATACGCGGGCACTGGCCGAATTGAGGAAATATTGACATGCCGAAGCCAAGGATGTGCAACTTCGATTGCGAACACGCCAGGCAATACCGAGTTGGCTTCGGCGGTCAAATCTTTAAGTCGATGCCGGACAAGAAAACCAAACTGATAATTTGTAATCTACTGAACCACGATCAACGATTTATGCTCCATGCCGTTGTTAAATACTTGGAGTATATCGATCTCCGAGGGCTTATGCAAAAGCATCAGCGCGATAATTGGGACAGTTGGAATGCCTTTGGCAAGCTGGTTTTCTTTGTTCCTTACGTCGCAGGGCGGGTACTGTTGCCTATATTTGCAATAGTCTTGACACCTCTTCTCGTTTTACTGGTGAAACGAAGTTAATCAGGTATTTGGTATTTAACGTGGAGTTCAGCGGCACGTCCGCTGGAACGCAGGGTTAGCCTTAAGCCAACGATAGGAGAGAGTAATGCAAAAGTTTCAGAAAGGCGACTGGGTTCGCGTGGCCAAAGACCTTGGGCCGAATATGCGACACTTCACGTCCGACTGCGAAGCCATCGTGCTTGGCAGCTACGCCGACCAGCATGGCGGCAGCGACCGAAACAGTTTCACGCTGCACCTGAAAGGCAAGGGCCAGTGTGCTTGGTACTACGGCAGCCAGTTGACGCTGATCGAGTCCGGACGCCTGGACAAGCTGCAAGCCTGGGAAGACGAGGACGAGGCCGAGCGCAAGCAAAAGAGCGACCTTGACTGGATTTTCGCTAACGGCCCGGCCGTGGCCGAGAAACCGCACGGCGCAAGCATTCAAGCCCTGGCCGAGTGCTTTGGGATCACAAACCTATGGGGCCGCAACGGCGAGGGCATCACGTATTACAGCAACGCGCTGAGCACGCTCGAACTGGCGGCTCCGTACCTTGCGGCCGGAGACAAGGCCGGATGGCTGGCGCGCTGTGAATTGCTGAGAGCTAACGCGGGCGCGAAGCGTCCGTAACAACGGCCTTGCGGGTAAACCGCGAGGGAACCGAGTCGGGCTTTGACCCGCTGGTTATCTATCATGTTGATCGGAGAGACTATGTTGACGTCAGTGGAACAGAAATGGATTGACGACATGAACCGCTTAGCAAAGCGTAAACCAAAAAACTTACTAATATACACAACCGATACTAATCTGATCGTTTGCAAGGTCGGCGTACCATCGTCGGATGTTTCTGAAACAATAACATTATCCGTAAATGCTGGCTGTATGCTTACTGACATGCACGATGATATGGATAATGGGGCCAATGTCTCTGGCCGTGCATATCGGGGCGCAAGGAATGATAGATAACGCGGCGCGGTGAGCTGCCCGCAGGGACCGCTTCACTGGCTGGTTGGCGCTGCGCGCCGAACAACCAGCCCAGATCACCGCGCCGCGTTGTTACGGGCGCGAAGCGTCCGTAACAACGATTGAACTCAGCGGACCCGGCCACCGGACCTTGGCCAGGAGCACACCGCTAAACCGGGTCCGCTGGAGTGAATGGTTATGCCATTTTTACATATTGATTCCGGAAGAATTGTTGAAGTGTCTCAGACAGATTACGACTGGATTGCTGAGCGTATGAATACGTCATGCTCTGGAACAGTGTCGTTTACCAGCGCCGCAGTGAGGCGATACCGAAAAATCACCGGGCAAGAGCACGAGGCCGGGTGGAAAGTGCGGGCACAGATGCTAAATGAATTTGGTCATTTGGCATAACGCATGATAGCCGGAGGCGCAGACAGCCGGAGCGCCACCGAGTTTGTCGAGAATAGCAAGCGTAACCACTTCCGGCTGATTTTATGGTTAGGCATGAGGTGCAAAATGAAACACGGTTGGCAACCGATAGAGACATCACCGATGGACCGCCCGATTCTTATAAGGGAAGAAAGCTACCAGCCCGATTTGGTCCGGTGGCAGATGAAACGACCGGAAAGAATGGTCAACGGAAACCGATGTTTGGCAGTTCCGGCCGGATGGTTTCGGTTACACGGGGGGCGTTCTCATATTTTACACCCAACTGAATGGTTGGATATACCAGCCTAACGCGGAATTGACGGGCTTTACCCGTCGAATGACTGGTTAAAACCATCATTCAATCGTATCAAAACACGGAGCGTTCGATTAATCGGTAGGTCACGAGGCAACATAGTGCGCACTATGCTCGGGATGTGGGTTCAACTCCTACACGCTCCACTAATTTTTTAACGAGAAAGGTGAGACATGGAACAAGCAAAAGATAAGGTGTTGATGGAATTCACGGTGCTGTGGGATGGTTGGGGATCAGACTCGAAAGCTTGGGTTCTGGAGCGCGAAGACGGCACTCGATACCTGAAAATGTCAAATCACGGGTGCGAGTATGAGGGGAGCAATGAAGAACTGAATGAACGGATTTTAGAGTACGAAGATGTACTGAAACAGACGCGAGATGCGCTTACGCTACTGACGCAAAACCATAAATCCGCAAATACGGAGTAATCCAAACATGGCAACAAACCACAAAATATCCAAGGCAATTCTTGTCGATGTTGAATACCTGAAATTGTTGGAGCATTTAGCCGAAGAAATTCAAAATGCCAGGCTTGCGGAAATGGAGGTGTGGGCACGAAATAGAATCATCGCGGCCATGACAGTTTCAGAAGAGATAGAACGGTTCTTGGCGAAAAACGGATTGTAAAAAAAGGCCCACACCAAAGTCTGGTTGTGGGCCTTGCAATTTAGCTACACATCCGAACATCCGTAGCAGTGGTAGTTATGTTCTACGCCGTCGGACGGTTTCCATCCGGATGGTTCTGTCCAACGTATTACATCCTTCTCAATTTGACACCGTGTAATTCCTCCGCATTCGTGCAGGTAAACCAGAACAAATTTGCCTGAAAATTTGTCCCAGTCAATTGCGGCTTGAATGTCATCGTGTAAATAGGACCATAGCCCATAGGTCTTTGCTTCGCCTACCGAGTTCAGCGGGCCGCTTCCGTCGGCGGCAAACCATATCGCGCCAGAGTATTTGTCTCTGAACCATTGAGGCCACAAAAGACCGTAATCTTCTGTCGTAAAAGTTGATCTAAATCCCATATGTCACCACCTCCCGTTAAGCTTTAATGTACCAGTTGAAACCCCTCCCTGTATGCAGATTCCATTTCTGGAGTTACCACTGTAAAAGCTTCCTTTAGCGCCATTTTGTCGCACAAAGGCATACTATCACCATCTTCAAGCCTTGCTCGAACTTTGTCGCATTTGTTCTGGAGCAAGGCATTAGCTTTACCATACTGATACGCCGTTTCGATTGCTGTCATTTTTCCACCCTGTCCAAAGTTGACGACCTTATAAGCTCGCTCGGAGTCTGTGCCGACGCCTGTGCCGCTGATTCTACTTGTTGCCATTCTGCCACAGTCCAGCGGACTTGCTTAACTGTGCCGCGATGTTCAGTTTTGACAGAGCCAGGCTTTCGCCCGGCCCCTTTTCTTGTGCCGCCCCTCATGGTTAAGCCTCTGCAACGGGGTTAAAAACCGAATGAGCGTCATTCATCGCCATTTTGAAAACGTCGGCCGCTTCTTCATCGGTGTAGGTTCCGATAAGCTCGCCATTGAAACCGTCGTTGCCGAACCAGAAAATCCCTGCTTCTGTGTGATCCATGTAACCGCGCTTGCAATCGTAACTCATGGCTGACTCCTTTGTTTGTTGGTTTGTCCTTCACTGTGATTTAACTTTATCACCCCTTTGATTTCTTGTCAACACAAATAATCAATAAAAAGAGAAATGTTTTGATTTATTTTGCAAAAAAAAAAGAACTGTGCTATCCGATTGATATCGTCATTTTTTTGGCGGTCATGTTCAAGGGGGATGAGTATGGTATATTTTCAAGGCGAAGACCCGCAAGATCCCCAAAATTACCACGAAAAACGTAAACTTGTCTTAACTCCCGCCGATATAGAGGCCATTTCAGAGGCCATTGCCAACGCACACCATTGTAAATTTACCGAGGCCGAACGGGTAAAACTGCAAACAGTTTCCCAGGCCGATGCAAATATTCTGGTTCACCTCGCAAAAGCGTATACCGATGCAACAAATTACATTTGGAAAGGGTTACTCGCCTTGGCGCTGGTCGGGCTGATATGGCTGGCCATGATTGGCGCTGGGCTGAAATTCCCTTTTGTTGGGAAATAATCGTGCCAAGATTCATAAACTTTTCAAAACTTTGGTGATTTGTGGCAGCTCCTAAAGGAAATAAATTCTCTCCCGGCAGGCCGAAAGGGTCTGTCACTAAGCAGACTATCGAAATCAAAGAAATGATTATCCGCGCACTGGACCAAGTTGGCGGGTCGGATTATTTGGTTGAACAAGCCAAAAAAAACCCCGCCGCCTTCATGGGCCTTGTGTCGAAGATCATCCCGAAGGACGTGAACAACAATGTCAGCGGTGAAATAAAGCTGGTCCGCGTGGCAACTGGTATCCCGAGGAGTCCAAAGGATGGAAGCGGTTGACCTGATACACACGGGTTACGCGCCCAACAAGTTCCAATTGGAGATCCACGAAAATCTCCGCCGCTTTTCCGTCCTCGTTTGTCACCGACGTTTTGGCAAAACAGTTCTTGCCGTTAATGCGCTCATTGATTCCGCGATTACAGCCGAAACCAGAGACGCGAGGCTTGCATATATCGCCCCGTATCTCCGCCAGGCGAAAGACGTCGCTTGGGGTTATCTCAAACAGTTCTCTCTCCCTATTCCTGGGGTGAAAATAAACGAGTCAGAGTTGTGGATTGAATATCCTGGCGGTGCTCGTATCCGCGTTTACGGGGCCGACAACCCGGAATCTCTTCGCGGTATTTACCTGGACGGATGTGTGCTCGACGAAGTGGCCGACATGAGGCCCGCGATATGGGGCGAGATCATTCGACCGGCGCTATCAGACCGCAAGGGATGGTGCCTGTTTATTGGGACGCCGAAAGGGTTCAACCTATTTTCGGAACTGTATTTCAAGGCACAGGAAGACCCGACATGGTATGCCGGTTTGTTCTCAGTCGAACGCACAAAGCACGGACTCGACTGGCTGGACGACGAGGAATTGACCCTGGCAAAGTCAACCATGTCGGACGCGCAATATCGGCAAGAGTTCCTGTGTGATTTCAATGCCTCTTCGGAAAACACGCTGATTCCGATTGACGTTGTAACGGCGGCGGCTGGAAAGAATATCAGGCTTGAGGATTACAACCGATCCCCGCGCGTAATCGGCGTTGACGTTGCCCGCTTCGGAGACGATAGGTCGGTAATCATTCGCAGACAGGGGCTTGTATGTTTCGAGCCGAAAATTTACCGCGACCTTGACAACATGACTCTTGCCGGGATCGTCGCCCAAGAGATATTCGACTGGAAGCCCGACGGTGTGTTCATCGACGCCGGACGCGGGGAGGGTGTTATCGACCGACTCCGCCAGCTTGGGCACAGGGTTGTGGAAGTCAATTTCGGCGGGCGGGCGAACGATAACCAGCGATACGCCAACAAACGTGCCGAAATGTGGGACACGCTCGCAGAATGGCTCAGATTGGGCGGAGCGTTGCCACATAATCAAGAACTTATGAGTTCGATTGTGGTTCCGACCTATTCGTTTGACGCGGCGAACAGAATGCAGCTTGAAAAAAAGGAAGAGATTAAAAAGCGCGTTGCATTCAGTCCGGACCCAGCCGACGCGCTGGCATTGACGTTCGCGCAAAAGGTGAGCAGACGAGAGGACGCGGATAAGTTCCCGATCCAAGCAAACAACAAGTACAAGCTGTTTTCGTGAGGGACGATGTGCGGAATATCACCAGATAGCGCAGTGTCCAAAGCATTCCGGTGGGGAACCTTGCAGGAGCCTACCGAGCGAATATTTGGCAAGAAAAGTGTTATCTCCAAAGCGTACAACACGCTGGGGCCGTCAACGCTCGACCCGGCCGGAGTATTTGGTGAAAGCAACACCCTGCTTGGCAAAGGATTCACTGAAAAGGCAGACTTCCTCAAGATGGGCGCTGCAAAGCGGGCGGAAACGTCGAAATACCAAGCCGATATGGCCGCGTATCAAAAAGCCGAAAACAGAAACAACAGACTCCGCGCCATCGCCGCAGAAGACAAAAGAACGATATTGGGAGGTTGAAAACATGTGTACTGGCTCCTCACCTAAAGCACCGGCTCCGCCTCCGCCCCCTCCTGAGCCACTGAAACGCGCCGACGAAGGAATGCAGATTTCCCGCGACGACGCCAAGAAACGAGCGGCGGCGCTGGCTGGCATTGCATCTACCAACAAGACAGGCGGAACACTCGGCGGGACAACCGCGACAACTCAGCAGAAAACCCTATTAGGACAATAACATGGCGAACATCCCGGAAATACGGAAACACCTGCTTGAAGTCGCGAAGCAACTTGACGATGTTTTCGAACAGACGCGGCCGGCATACCGCGACCTGCAAGAGTACATCTTGCCGTGGTCAGGTATCGGCCTGAGCGCAACCGACGCCAGCAGCGACCTTGAAGACTACGACCGCAAGGATTTAAGCATCATCGATTCAACGGCGACGTATGCGATTGAGGTGCTAGCCGCCGGGATGCAGAGCGGATTGACCTCCCCAGCGCGACCGTGGTTCCGGTTGGGATTGTCAAACGGGGAAATGTCCGAAGACCCAGAAATTAAGCAATGGCTTCATACCGTCGAAAACGAGATGCGGTATGTGTTCAGCCGGTCGAACGTATACCAGGGCTTGCATCACACATACAAAGAGTTGGGCGGTTTTGGCACGGCGGCCATGGCCATGCTGTTTCAATTCGACACACTTTTGCGCGTTCGCCCGTTCACCGTGGGGGAATATCGTATCGGATTGAGCGCGGAGCTTCGTCCCAACACTTTCTTGACCTATTGTTACATGAACGCTCGACAGTTGGTCGAACGGTTTGGCCGTGACAACGTATCGGAACAGGTAATCAACGCTTACGAAAACGGGCAAAGCGAGACGCTGTTTAAAATCGCATGGCTGGTTGAACCGAACGATGACCGCGTTAAGGCAAAGGATTTTCTAGGTCGTCCGTTCCGAAGCGTGTATTTCGAGTGCTCAAGCCGCGAAGACAAGGTGCTGGACATTTCCGGATTCAAATCCTTTCCGGTTGTGGCCCCGCGCTGGGATGTAATCAGCAACAAAGCATACGGCGTCGGCCCCGGTCATGTGACTCTTGGCAATGTCAAGATGTTGCAAAAGATGCAGGAAAAAGGATTGATCGCCCTGGATAAGTCGGTGGACCCGCCGCTTGTCGGGCCGTCAGACCTCAAACAGACCATTATCAACACCATGCCCGGAGGCGTGACGGCCATTGACGAGATGACCGGAACGCAGGGACTTCGGCCACTGTACGAAATGCGCCCCGACTTCCAGGCGCTTGAATTTAAGATCGACGCGACAAGGCTGCAAATCCGGACGGGTTTTTACAACGACCTGTTTCTTATGCTGGCGAACCAGCCGCTACGCTCCGGTATTACGGCCACCGAGATCGCAGAACGACACGAAGAGAAGTTGATTATGCTTGGGCCGGTGCTTGAGCGGCTTCACGCTGAACTACTTGACCCGCTGATTGACCGTGCATTTGAGCTGATGCTTGAAAACAACATGGTCCCGCCCGCTCCTGAGCAATTGCAGGGGACCGAAATCAAGGTGGAATACATCAGCATTCTGGCTCAGGCGCAGAAGATGGTGGCGACCACATCTGTAAATCAGTTCTTCGGGTTCGCCGGTCAGTTGGCGGCGGCAAACCCGGAAGTGCTTGATAAGATCGACTTCGATCAAGCGGTTGACGTTTATGCAGATTTGACCGGGGTTCCGCCTTCTCTTGTGGTACCTGACGATCAAGTCGCCGCGAAACGTCAAGCCAGGGCGCAACAGCAAATGGCACAATCGGCAATGGCGATGATTCAGCCGGCGGCGCAATCGGTAAAGGCCATGGCCGACGCACCGATGGACAGTAACAGCGCACTTGACGCACTACTTGGGAGGCCAACGCGATGACAATAACACTGGACCAATACATTGAACTTCTCACTAAAAAGCGGGAAGAAGTCGGGGGAGACCGTGTTGTGTGTTTCACCCATCGGCAAAAGCTAGAAACAATCGACGGATATATGTACGTGTGCAATTACCCTGACTTCGAGGATGTTGAGATCCGCGATGTTCTCGTGGTAGCAGGGAATTAACATGACAGACCGCGAAAAGGTTCAGGCCATTGAGCGCCAAATTGAGCTTGACGATATTCGCGCCGTCATGGCCACGGTGGAAGGTCGCCGATTCATGTGGCGATTTCTTGAGGCTGGAAACATTTTCAGAAAGTGTTTCACCGGCAATTCGAGCACGTTTTACAACGAGGGTAAGCGTGAATTAACCCTTGGGTTTTACGCAGATGTAATGGAAGCCTGCCCGGAATTGTTCTGGAAGGCGCAAAAAGAAAACTCTATCAAAGGACAAACGACATGACCGAAGACGCGACCAACGTGCAGAACTCCACCGAATCGGCGGGGACGGAAACGGTCGAAACAGTCCTGGCAACGGCAACCGACGAACAGCAGGGAACCACCCAGGGCGAAGCGACCACCGAAGGAACAACCGAACAGAAGGAAAACGAAGAGAAGACCGGCGCTCCGGAGACCTACGAAGCATTCACTATGCCGGAGGGAATCGAACAAGACGCCGCCGTGATCGAAGCGGCAACGCCGATCTTCAAAGAACTGAACCTTACGCAAGAACAGGCCCAAAAGCTGGTTGATGTTTACGCCAAGGTTCAGGCCGACCAACAAAAAGCCGTCCAAGAGTTCTGGACGAACATGAGGGCGGAAGCCGCCAAGATTCCACTGGCCGAAGTCGGCTTGGCCAAGGTCGCGCTCAAAAACCTCAGCGACGGCGGCAAAATGATTGCCGATGATCCGATGTTGGGCAATAACCCGGCAGTAATCAAAGCTCTGGCCGAACTGGGCAAGCGATTTTCTGAGGGACAGTTTCACGAGGGGACAACCGGGAACGTCCCCAGTGAACAGAAGATGCTAAATACGCTTTACGACAAGATGTAACAACGCACCAAGGACCGTCGTGAGACAGGCCCGTAACAATAAACTTCCCGCCGTGAGGCGGCACGTAAAAAGGAGAACACACCATGGGAGCTCTTGCAGTTACCAATCCGACCTTGCTTGATGTAAGCAAGCGACTCGACCCCAACGGCAAAATCGACATGATTGCCGAACTGTTGACCGAAACCAACGAAGTCCTTGAGGACATGACTTGGATTGAGGGTAACCTTGCCACCGGTCACCGCACTACCATCCGCTCCGGATTGCCCGAACCGACGTGGCGGAAACTCTATGGCGGCGTACAGCCGACCAAATCCCGCACTTTGCAAGTAACTGACAACTGTGGCATGTTGGAAGCATACGCCGAAGTTGACAAGGCCCTGGCCGATCTCAATGGGAACGCCGCCGCTTTCCGCCTGTCCGAAGACCGCGCTCACATTGAGGGGATGAACCAGGCCCTCGCCACTACTCTGTTTTACGGCGACGAAGCGACCTATCCCGAGCGATTCACCGGACTTGCCCCTCGCTTCAACCTCACCACCGCCGAGAACGGTTCGAACGTTATCAAGGGCAGCTCGAACGACACCGACAATACCAGCATTTGGCTGGTTTGTTGGGGCCCCAATACCGTCCACGGCATCTACCCGAAGGGTTCCAGGGCCGGTCTGCAAATGACCGACAAGGGCCAAGTTACCATCGAAGACGCCAACGGTTCGAACGGCGGGCGATATGAAGCCTACCGGACACATTACCGCTGGGATTGCGGCCTGACCGTCCGCGACTGGCGGTACATCGTCCGTATCCCGAACATTGAAGTTTCCGACCTGACCAAGAACGCGGCCAGCGGCGACGACCTCATCGACCTCATGGCCCAGGCTCTCGAACTTCTGCCGTCAATGAAAATGGGACGTCCCGTGTTCTACTGCAACCGGACGATCAAGTCGTTCCTTCGTCGGCAGATTGCCAACAAGGTGGCGTCCTCGACCCTTACCATGGATCAAGTCGCCGGGAAACACGTTCTGACCTTCGACGGCGTACCGGTCAAGCGCTGTGACGCCATCCTTAACACCGAAACCGCCATTTCCTAAGGAGATATGAGCCATGATTCTCGACGAACGACTTGAGTTTTGCGAAAGCTACGACCTCGACCAAGAGGCCGGGACTTACCTGGCTACCAACCAGATCGACCTTGGCAGCTCCCCGACGCTGCAAGACATTGGCAACGGGCAACCCGTGTATCTGTATGCCGTTGTCACTGAGGCTTTCACCGACGGCGGAGACTCGGCGACCTTGGATATCCGCCTTGTGTCCGACGACTCGGCCAGCATTCACGCCTCCACCTCGACGATTCATCTTTCGTCCGGGACGATTCTCAAGGCGGCTCTGGCACTCGGAACCAAATTCGTTTGGCAACTTCCGGTCAAAGCCAACTACGAACGGTATCTCGGGATCAACTTCGTGGTGGCGACCGCTGGTTTCGACACCGGCATGATTACCGCCGGTCTGACCCTTGATCCTCACGGATGGACCGCTCTTCCTGACGCGCTGTAACAACTGACAATGGGGGAGAGCTTCGGCTCTCCCCCTAACCACATGGGTGAGATATGAAAGTACGCGCCAAAGAGAAATGCTTTGTGGACGGTTCGCTACGTTATCCCGGCGACGTGTTCATTTACAACGGGCCGAGCGCCAGGTACCTAGAGATCCTCGAAGAGATCGAACAGGTCGAAATCATCGAAGAGCCGAAGCCGGAAGAGCTTTATCCCGGCAAAGACTCGGAATATCTGAGGGGAAAACTGGCGGAATACGGCGTTAAGTCGGCTCCGCGCACCGGACGGGACAAACTCGCCGCCATGCTGCAAGAAATCGAAGCGAAATAAGGGAGGCCGCCGTGGACCTGTATAACATGGACGAATCGCTTGAGCAAAAGCCGCGTCTTGAGCTTGACGCCAGGGCGTCGAAACTGCAAAAACTCGAACGGGCACAGCCTGGCGCGGCGTTCCGGTTAACGGCCACGGCAAAAGTTGTCGAAATCGAAAGCAAAACCGGTGAAGATGGGATGCCGAAAACCGTGACCGTTCTGGAACTCGAACAACTCACAATTGACGACCCGGACATTAACATGTCGAGCGTCTATCCAACCATGATGCAGGGGGCATAAATGGCCGCTACCGTTGCAACACACGTCCACCAGACACAAGACCCGAAAAAATACTACGCGGCCACGTTCCTGAATATCTATGTGGATACAGCCGAAACTAACGTTGTCAAGGTCGACAAATCAACGTTGACCGGGCCGGACGGGACCGAGCCGTCCATGTTGGCCATTGAGAAGGTTCAGTGGTGCATCGGCGGTTACACGTCCGTCAAGATCAGTTTTGACCATACCACAGACGTCAATGCGCTTGTTCTGGCCCCAGGTTGCGGGTCTTTCGACTTTTCCGCTTTTGGTGGGATGCAGATTACCGCCGCCGGAGACACCGGGGATATCATGTTCACGACCGCCGGGACGACCGCGACTAACAACTACTGCATTACGCTCACTCTCCGGAAGATCGACTAATGAGTTACGCGGAGTTTATTGATCGGTTACGGCCGAACGATATTCTAAATTCGCTGCTGTACACCGACTACGAAAACACCGGGACTTATCATTATATCGGTCTGGTTTCTCCAGCCGGGGCGTGGTGTGTCGTGCAAGTTGAGATATCCACAAAACAAGCGCTGTATTGTTTCGGCTCAACGGGATATTCCACCGCGTGGGGCGACCGGTACGTTCTGACATACGCCACCCCAGACCAATCATAAGGAGACAACATGGCGACAATTAACATTTTCAACGACTTTGCAGAGCAGTTGGCAAAGGGTGTTCACAACTTCGGCACGGACACCATCAAGCTATTTCTGTCTTCGACGGCTCCGACCGCCGACATGGACGAGGCGGCCGACCTGACCGGCCAAATCGCGTACACCAACGTCAGCGGCGGACAACCAACAGTAACGATTGCCGTGTCCGACGCGACGGATACCGTGCTTTCCAGTGACGCCGTTGTGATTACGGCGACCGATACCGTGCCGACGTTCCGATACTACGGGCTGTATAACGACACCTCGACCGGCGACAAGCTCATTTGCTGGTGGGACCATGGGAGCAACGTCGATCTTGCCGCGACGGAGACGTTTACGATCAACTTCAACAATGACGCGACAGCCGGAACCATAATGACCATTGGCCAAGGAACGATTACCTAACAGGTGACTTCATGGGGGCAACTCTAGAGCCGATAACCACGACTCCCATCTTTTTGTTGCGGTCCGGCGAATCGCACGAAAATCACGGAGATCCATATTCCTTTGCGGCGGTAGTTTCGATAGTCGGAGACGTCGCCGAAATCAAGGGTGCAACCGGGCGCATATCTGACATTCCGGCAATACGGGAAAAGATGAAGGAAATCGGAATCCGACAAGTTAAGTGGCATCGAAGTGTTTCCGGAGAAATGATTTTGCATACCGTGGAGGTTTGAGATGGAACTTAACAGCAGCCTACAACCCCTTTTTAACGAGCTTGTCTCAAATACGGAAGCACAGAGATATTCCGCGCTGACTTCCGAACAAGTCGCCGCCGACCTGAACGATCCGCGCTATTTGTCGCTTTCGGAGCGCATGATTTCGGAGCGCACACTGTTCGCCGTCCTTGGTGCGGAACGAGCTACGGCGGTCTTCGACGCTCTGGAGGCCATGCCCGACCGGGTGATGCAGCGCATTTGCCGGATGCTGACCGACGTTTCGGCGGGTGGGGTGGATATTTCCCTGGCCGAAGCGCGGGGGATGATCGACCAGTTCGCCCTCGGCGGACTACTGACCGCCGCCGAAGCCGCCGCAATCAAGGCCCTGGCCGAAACCAAGACCAGCAGAGCGCAGCAACTTGGATACAGCGAAATCACCACCGCGATGGTTGAGCGGTGTCGGGAGGTGATGTAATGGGTGGGTTTACGCAAGGTAACTTTTCCGACCTTGGAACGCAGAACCAAACGATTGCCGCCAGTGGAAACTATGTTTTCGGCGCGGTGTCCAACGCCGCCAAGACCAGTACCACCGTCGCCGTGGATGTGACTTACAACGCCAGCGCGACCAAAGGATGCAACATCCTGATCGAACGCGAATCGGCTAACACACCGGCCTACGAATCGCAAGCGTCGGCGTGGACGGTTCCGGTGCCGTTTACGGCAGGCACCACAGTTACGAAAACGGTCACGGTTGATGCTAATCTTGTCGGCGAGTTTCAGGTGCGTGTCACCAACACCGACACCGCGCAGTCGGCGACCGCCGTTAACTGCCGAATCTCTCAGAGTACCTACGCCGCATGATTTTCCGGCCCGACATAAGACCCCCAATGTGGGGGCCTCCTGACGCAATACAACGGGCAATATTCGAGAACGCCGGAAGAATTTTTGGTGATCCCGGATTGCTCAAGGCTGTTGTCCCTTTTTGGGAAGGCGGAGGGATTAGCGTCTCCGACCAGACAACCAACGGCAACAACCTGTCTACCACGTCCCCATTATGGGTGGTGAATGGGTATAGGTGCGGGACAGCGAACAAGTGGAACGCCGGGAAAACGCTTTCTTCAATTCTCGGATCAACGTCGTCAAAATACACGGTTATTTCGTCGGTTGGCGTGGTTGCCAGGCCGACAGTCTCGAATTTTTTTCTGGGGAATTTTCAGGACGGCGGGACCGGATACGATCTTGGGCTTTACCAGTCGTCATCGACTAATGTCATCTCGTGGTATTACAAGTCCGGAGTGGCGGTAGGACTATCCGGAGGGGCGGTCACCAATGGCGCGGAAATAATGTGTGGCGCGACATGGGACGGAACAACGGTTTCTGGTTATTACCAAGGCCGGTTTTCCAACTCGGCGGCACATACCGCCGCCATGGGCGCTACTCAGACGTTCAAGGCGGGCGGGCAGTGGTCTGGCGGCAACGGAACATTTGACCATCGGTTGCTGATTATCGTCGCCGACGCACTGACCGCCGATCAAATGTTGCAGTTTTACGCCACCCCATATGCTCTTGTCATGCCGGTATCGCGCCCGGTGTATTCTATCCCGGCGACAGGGAACACCAACTCTTCCGCCGATCCTGGAAACATTGCAATATCCGGAACCTCCGCTACAGGAGTAAAAACCAGCGTTTCAAGCGCCAATAGCGGTACCGTATCAATCGCCGGTTCCGTCGCGTCCGGCATCCGTTCGCTCGTTTCGCTTGCTACCGCTGCAAGCATTGCAATCGCGGGATTCCCAGCGGAAGGCGTTTACACGCCGACCGGCTCGACCGTCTCCAGCGCAGGACCAGGAATTGTCTCTATTTCTGGCGCACCAGCAACAGGCGTACAAACTCACATTACCAGCGCCGACCCTGGCACAATCGTCATCACCGGAAGCGATGCCAACGCCGCAACCGGGTACGCAAGCATTGCCGGGCCTGGAACCGTCGCTATTACTGGCGCTGACGCCGTTGCAACAAAAACCTACGTCGCCACAGCATCACCAACGGCAATCGCCATTACCGGAAGTCCGGCGTATGCCACAAAGTCGGGTGGAAGTTCAACCAGTTCCGGCATCTCTCTCATCTTCGGGAAAGTCATTCTTCACCTTTAAGGGGGCGACATGGCAAGTCAAATATCCATCTGCAACAAAGCCTTGCTTCGCGTAGGGCAAGCCCCGATCCAATCCATTAACGAGCAATCAACGGAAGCGGCTTATTGCCGTCAGTTTTTTGACGACGCGAGAAAGGCGACCTTACGCGGACACGCTTGGTCATTCGCAACGAAAGTTGCACAACTGGCGGAATTGAGCGCGGAAACTTCCTACCGATACGAGTATGTTTATCAAAAGCCGGCAGATTGCCTGCGGGTAATCGAAGTGTTGCCGGATGGGACCGTTTACCCGGACTATGAAAAGGTCGAGTTTGAGGCGCTTGGGCAGACAATTCAAACGGATGAATCAACGGCATGGCTGAAATACACATACGACGAAACCGACACAACCAAATTCGACGATCTTTTCGTTGAAGCGTTGTCATACCGTCTTTCCGCCGATCTTGCAATGCCGCTATCCCGTGATCCGAACTACGTCGGGGCCATGATGAACATGTTCAAGCAAACGCTTTCCGAAGCCCGAACAGTAGACGGGCGGAGCGGCGGGAACAGGGTGCTTGAAATCGGTAAATCTTTCGTTAATGCGAGGCTTTAAGTCATGCCGATAACGCGCACAGCGCAACCGTCATTCGCTTCCGGAGAGCTTGCCCCGTCGATGTACGGGCGCGTCGATCTTTCGAAATATCAAAGCGGGCTAAAGACCTGTCTTAATTTCATTGTGCGCCCACAGGGAGGCGTTGAAAACCGACCTGGAACGTATTTTGTCGGAAAAGCACCCGCAGCAGGACGACTTATCCCGTTCAGCTACAACGTGGAACAGTCGTATTTTCTTGAGTTTACCAATGGGATAATGCGCGTAATCAAGGATGGCGGGCTAGTCCTTCGCCCGTTGTCGGATTCCGATTGGAAATGGACAGCCAGCGGCAGCGGGACGAGCGAGTATTATTTAACCACAAGCGCCGACGCCGACCCTGCGTTCCCGCAACCGGCAAGCGATGAGGTGTTTTTCTCTTCTACAACGGCAACAGTTGGAGTAATCGGGGCGCTTTCGGCTGGGGAATGGGCGTGGGGCGACAACGATTCCCTTGGTTTCAGTACCATTTATATAAGAATGCCGGATGATTCCGACCCCGACGCTGGCGACGATACCGCTGTTTCATGCACTTTTCGCGTAGTATCGCCTTATTCATACGCGGCTTTGGCAAAAATTAAGTTCACCCAAAGCGCTGACACCATGTATTTGGCGCACCCTGATTATGCACAGCGGACCTTGACCAGAACCGATCATCACAAGTGGACGTTTGCAACCATCACGTTTGCGCCCACCGCCACGGCCCCAACTGGATTGACCGCCACCTATTCCGAAGGGGCGTTGCCGGCGCGGACAATCAGCTATCAAGTCTCCAGCATTATCAATGGAGAGGAAAGCTTGCCGTGTACCGCTGTGGATGAGGACGTCGATACCCCATGGGCGTCCGGTGCAACCGTGGCTCTGGCATGGAGTTCTGTATCAGGAGCGGAAGCCTACAACGTATACAAATCCAGCCGTGGTTATTTCGGGTGGATTGGGACCGTTACCGGGACAACCTACACCGACGACAACATCGACCCGGATGTTAGTGATGGGCCTAAGGAGAGTTACAACCCGTTCGCAAGTTCAAATTATCCTGGGGCCGTCGGTATTTTCGAGCAACGCCTTGTTTACGCTGCAAGCGATTCCGATTCGCAAACGATATGGGCAAGTCAGACAGGCCAATTTTACAACTTTTCGAAATCGCGTCCGCTGAAAGACACGGACATGATCGAAGTGACAATAGCTTCGCGGCAGGTCAACGAGATCCGACATATCGTCCCTCTTGATAAGCTCATCGTCCTGACCAGTGGGGCCGAGTGGATCATGGATTCAGGGGCCAACTCAGACGCATTGACGCCGACGAGTATTAACCTAAGAGTTCAGTCGTACCGTGGTTGTTCCGACGTTCCGCCGCTGGTCATTGGATCAACCGTGCTATTTGTCCAGCGGGACGGGGCGACGGTTCAGGACTTGGGGTACTCATTCGCCGTCGATAAGTACGAAGCGAACAACCTGAGCGTACTATCTCAACACCTATTTGACGGGAAGACGGTCAAGGAATGGGCATACCAACAGCGGCCGAATTCTGTTATTTGGTGCATCATGTCGGACGGATCGTTGCTTTCGTTCACCTACTTGAAAGAGCATGAAGTATGGGGGTGGGCGCAGCATTCAACCGACGGAACGTTTGAAAGCGTGGCGGCTATACCTGGGATAGGAGCTTCGGACGAAGTATGCTTTATCGTCAATCGAACAATTGGCGGATCAACAGTTCGGTATGTGGAATACTTAACGGATCGACAAGCGGCAAGCGACGTTACACTTGGCGTCTTCCTTGATTCAGCGTTATCATACAGCGGTGCGGCGACAACCACGCTTTCCGGCCTTGACCACCTTGAGGGAGAAACCGTTGACGTTCTGGCCGACGGTTCCGTGTGGAAGGGATTGACCGTAACGTCCGGGGCTGTGACTATCCCGCAAGCGGCAACCGTCGCCCATGCCGGGTTGCCGATACCGACGCCGACAATCGAAATGCTACCGCTGGAAGTACAGGGGGCGAACGGCAGGAAGCGGAGAGTCGTCCGGCTTTTTGCAAGGCTGGAAGCGTCAAGGGGGATGTGGGCAGGACCGGACACGTCGCGCATGACAGAAGCCAAATGGCGAAGTGATGAAGTCTACGGGGAGGCGACGGGACTATTTACCGGCGACAAAGAGCTTCTGGTTCAAAGTGTGTGGGGGATCAATGGAACGCTTGTTATTCAACAACGCGACCCGCTCCCGTTAACGATTAATGCCGTCATGCCGGAGATTGACTTAGGTGGATAATCCGAAAGTTCGCACTGTACGGCTGGAAGATTTCGCTATTGTCGCGGACGGTATGCGAGAAAGCGACCGCGAAGAAGTATGGGCTTCACACAACCATTCACCATACGAAGCACTTAGATATTCGTTCGACGGTTCGCATTATGCTAAAGTGCTTGCAGATTGTAGGGATATCCCCTATTGCATGTTTGGGGTTGCTGCAATTACTCCGTTTTCACCTGTTGGATCACCGTGGATGTTGGCGACGGAGACTATCAATGAGCACAAAAAAGAGTTTCTTCGATGGTCTCTTGTGTATGCCGACAAAATTCGAAACATGCACAGCAGACTTGAAAACTATGTTCATGCGAAGAACATCCTTTCAATCGACTGGCTCCAGTGGTGCGGATTCACGATTGAAGAACCGGCACCATACGGCAAAGAAAATGACCTTTTCCGCAAGTTCTGGATGGGGGTAAAACATGTGTAATCCGGCAATTATTATGGTGGCGTCAACGGCGCTCTCCGCTTATAGCCAGTACAGCCAGGGACAACAAGCAAAGCAACAGGCCGAATTTCAAAGCAAGGTTGAATATAACAACGCCGTTGCCGCGAAATATCAGGCCGACAATGCCGCCAGGCTTGGAGAAATCGAACGGGAAGAACTTCGCTTGGCGCAGGCACGCGGACAAGCCCAGGGCCAAGTCGCCTACGCCGCCGGAAATGTTCAACTCGGGAGCGGAACCCCGCTATCATGGTCGATGGATTATGCCGAACAGGGAGCGCGTGATATTGAAATGAGCCGGTATAACACGGAGTCCGCCATGTATGGATACAACCAGCAGGCGCGAAACCTGTTGACGCAAAGCGGGCTGTCCAAAACGGCGGGGCGCAACGCCGCGAAGTCAAGCATTCTTTCGGCAGCCGGGACCGTGGCCAGCGGCGCAAGCCGATATTACCGGAATAGCCAGGGATAAGGGGGAGCGATGCCGAAAGTCCCAATCTATCAGCCGCAAATAAGCCCGCAACGGGTCCAAATTCCCCAACAGTCATTCGACACGCGGGGAGCTTTCGGCGTGGATACGTCCGGCCTAGCCCAAAGTCTCGGCAACGTTTCCGACGATATGCTGGCCGTTCAACGCCAACAAGAGGAATACTCGGCGAAAAAGGCTTATCGCATGTTCGCCGGTCAGGTAAGCGACTATCTCCAGAATCCCGACACCGGGGCGCTTTACCGGCAAGGCGAAGCGGCAATGAATCTCCGCGCCGACTATGAAAAACAATCGCAGCAATTCCGGGCGAAGCTCGGCGCGGACCTGAAAGGTCTGGCCAAGGTCAAGTTCGAAGAGTTCGCGGAATCGGCTTATCAATCTGGACTTGAGCGGGTATCGACCCATGAACGCGGCGAAATGGTTAAGATGTTTGACGCCGAAGATACGGCGATTCTTGAGCAATCCGTGGGCGACGTGGTGCTTTACGCCGGCACGCCGGGTGCGGACACGGCGTTGCAGACGATCAACGCAACGGTCGATTCCCTGGCCACCAGAAAGGGCATTCCGAAAAACTCCCCACAGTATGAGAATTTCCGCAAAGAATACACAACCAAGGCGCACACCGGGGCGATTGACAACTATTTGCAACGCGGCAACGTGGAAGCGGCAAAGGAATATTTCGAGAAGAACAAAGACGACATTTCGTCCTTGTCAACCGACAAGATCAACAAGGCCATTCAAGAACACGCCGACCTCGCCTTTGTTCAAAATACCGCCGACGAGGTGAGCGCAACGCTTCCGACTCTTTCGGAGCAATTGTCCTACGTTCGAGAAAACCACGCCGGGGAGCGTGAAGACGCCATCATCAAGGCCGTCAAGGCCCGGTGGGATGAAAAAGAGTACATGCAGAAGCAGGCCAAGGATGATGAATGGGGCCGCGCCTTGGACTTCCTTGTCGCCAACCGGAACAATCCCCGCGCCATGGAAAGCATCTTGCCGAAATTGCAGGACAGCGAGAACAAGTACAAAGCCATCCAACTGGCGGAAAGCTTGCGCCCGAAACCGACCGAATCCGCCGAAACGGGCACGGCTACCAATCGGCTCCTGGCAATGAATCAAATCCGCCGCAACATCGACGCCGGGGCATACAAATCGGACGCGCAAGTGTTGGCCGATGCTTCCATGGCTGGACTTACGGCTTCCCAGCAATCCGACATCCTCGAAAGCTACAACGTCGGCGGGAACAAGGGGGAACTGGAACAGACGACCCTTGATAGCGTTGTGAAACGGCTTGATCCTGACGGGAAGGGAACAGACAGTTATCCCGGTATTTTCGAGGCAGTGCAAGCGGCTTTGCCGCCTGGCGCACCAGTAAACGATACCACGTTGACCAAGCTGGCCGCGCAGTTTATCGCCATGGGTGAAACGAAAGACGGCGGATTTGGATACGGAAAAGACGCAACATATCTAGCCGCCGTGAAAGCCGGACGGGGCCGCGATTGGTTGCCAGACGTAACGCGGGAAGAGCGGGACAACATCGAAATGATTTTGAAATCGGCTAAGAAACCGGTAAATGATAGAACCATTCGCCTATACAAAAAACACGCCATACTTGGCCATCCGATTGAGGTGAAATAATGGCCGATACTCTCGATTGGATGGATCAGCTTGAAGGCGGCGGTGGAGGCAACGGGGCCAATCCGAAAGCCGAAAACCTCGACTGGATGGACCAATTTATTGAACCTGTAGAAGATAAAGCGTCCACCAATCTATCCGTCGCCAACCAACTCACCACGCCGGAACAAGAGGCGCAAGCATTCCGGGATTCACGGACAACCGGAATCCCAATTAACGTCTTGCGCGAACTCCCCGAAGCGGCACAGCACAAGATGTTCCAAGAGGCCGTGGCGCGGGACAAGCGGCTGCAAGAATACTATTCCCGCGATATGTCAACGGCGGCAATTTCCGCGAACGATTACGAAGCGCTTGGAAACCTGGGGAAAACCGTTGACGCCGTGAAAACGACCGTTGGCGCGGTAACTCAGGGATACGAACAGGGGCGCGAGGATGTTGGGCAACTCGGCTATGACCTGTTCGATTACCACGTTTTGGGCGACACAAGCAAGGAAGGCATCATAGCAGACCGCAAGGCCAAAGCCATGGCCCGCGACGAGTTTGAAGGGATCGACTACGCGCTGAATTTGGCCGCGAAGACGGGCGGGACCGTAGTCCATGCCGCGAACACAGTCTCCCGCCGTGCTGGCGAAGGTATGGTCATCGGGACAGCCGGCGGCGCGGCTATTGGCTCTACATTCCTTGGGGCTGGCGCTATCCCAGGTGCAATCACCG